>Ga0209633_10004974_pt1 | contig 11790 bp, 15 predicted proteins | sample Cruoilmetagenom1_FD_187290 | JGI IMG/M metagenome (GOLD analysis project Ga0209633, IMG submission 187290) | Oil polluted marine microbial communities from Coal Oil Point, Santa Barbara, California, USA - Sample 1 (SPAdes) (version 2) | ecosystem: Environmental > Aquatic > Marine > Oil seeps ... | reverse complement strand
AGAGGTCTCATCCTCCGTACGTGTAAGGTCCGGCCTCTTCTTGTCCTTACACAGGACTTCAGTGGCTTCCTTCCGCCCTGTCCCTCCCCTACAAGAGGCCGGACCTTCCCTTCTTTCTTTCTTCTGTTCTCTTCCTGTCTGTCTTCTCGCTACTTTCTCAGGGGTCTCTTTTATGCCGCATTCCCCCGCCCCTTACGCGCGCCCTTTCCGTACTTCGGCGCAAAACGCGGGGGAAGTCCTCTGCGAGATCCTTCAGGCTCGCCTCTCCAGCCGACATGACGGTCAAGGTGGTATCGAAGTCTTGGCGGAGACGGTCGTAGATTTTTCCCATCACACCTTTGTTTTCTTTTTGCCCATACGGTGTGTTGGTGGGCTGTGTCCTGTCCAGTTTACTGCCACTTGCCAGAGGCTTCCCGGAGTTCACTTGTGCGAGCCAGTCCCGGATCTGACCATCCGTGAACCAGTCGGGTTCCTCTCTACCCGTTTCCAAACCGACGGCACGCACGTCTGGATATGGCATGGGACATGCAGGACAGCCATCGTGGTACCACTGCCGTAAGGTCGTGAGGTCTTTCCCGACACGGCGGGCAAGTCCCTGCAAACCGAGAAGACCAAAAGCCACAAGCGCATCCTCGACCTCATGGCCTTCAACCGGACCCAGGTTTTTTTCTTCTTGTTGTTGAGAAGCCACGAGCGCACGTTCGATTTGGGTGTCCCAAATTTTCGCAAGGCCATCCCAGCTTGCGGTGATGACGCGGGTGCCATCGCAGTCGCCACCCCACTGTCATGGTGGAGGGGATGGAGAGGTCGATTGTGATGGGGGTGTTTGTCAGGATTGTTGTTCGCAGTGGTGGCGGTGTCGGGGGTGTTGTTCGTGATGAGGGAGAAGAGGGTAAAAAGGGTGAAGGCGTTAAGGAAAAATGTGCGGGGAGTGGACAGTTTGGGGTTGGGTGGTATGGAGTAGATCACCCCAGGGTTCTATCTACGAGTGAGTGTGTTCTTCTACGGATACAAATATGGGTACACATACATCCTGATAGTTTGCATGTTTTTATCCTGGTTTGGTGTTACAGAAGGGAGAGAAGGGGTGGGAGAGTTTCTTGTTGGATGGGGGGGAGAATAACGACTATGAGCGAATTCGCAGTCACAAGCACGCGCAGACACACCTGGTTCGACGACCCCGCACAGCCCTTGACGGCAAGCTTCCCACCACATACTGCCAACAAGCATGACGAGAACGACAACTAGTACCGCACACTACAAAAGTCCTCGCGTAAGCTTGCGGTTTCTTTTCAGGTGAAGACACGGCATCGCATAACTCAACAAAAAAGTAAAAGTTCCGTACAGTCGAACACGCGATCGCGCACGCGGGACAGATCTTTGTGGTTTGGAATCGGGATCTCTCCTACATCTGCCTGAAACTCGCTGTGCGATCCGCTTCATGGAGGCACACACGACTGAGCGAAGCCCGATGGCTGCTACGCAGCATACAGACGAAGAAAAACCACAAATTCCACGCTCAGCTTGCCTTTGCGAAGACAGGCAAGCTCATCATGAGGGCGAGACCCGCCCTGCCGAAAAAAGCCTGGAAAAAGCCCGATTTGCGACAAGGAAAACAAGAGGGGATGCGAAGCCTCCCCTCCTCCTCTTTTGGGGTTGCAGCGAAGTTTCAGCAGAAGCTCTTGCCGCAGCCGCAAGATCGCTGTTCGTTCGGGTTCGTGATAGCGAATCCCGCGCCTTGCAGGCCGTCATCCTTAAAGTCCAGTTCAGCACCCGTGAGGTAGGGGAAGGACTCTGGGTCTACCAGGACTCGCACACCCTCTCTCTTCGACACGATATCGTCTTGTGATACTTCCGAATCGAAGTACATCTCATACGACAGACCAGAACAGCCCCCGGGACGAACAGCCACACGCAAAGAGAGGTCTTCGTTCCCTTCTTCGGTGATCAGTTCCCGGATTTTCGCCGCGGCAGACTGGGACATTACCATCCCTACAGCCTGGTCAGGCACCGCGCTTTCCACCGTTGATGTTTGTTCTGCTCTCATAGTGCCTGCCATCTCAGTTTCTCCTCACCAACAAGTTTCTACCTTGCTCTCTTTTTACTCTCTTTACGAGATAAGAGCACTGCATTGTTCTATGCCCTTGTCAAAACCACAAAACTCGACAAGCCGGCCTCCAGTGGACTCCAGGACACCGGTCACGATGCCTTCATGCAAGGAGCACACCAGATCCGGATACGCCTGCGCAAGTGCTCGAAAAGGACAATTCGCGAATAGAAGCGAGGCTTCATCAACTGCTGGTTCAAATCCCAGCTTGTCCATTTCTTCGACAAGAACTTTCATCCCAACCGCCTTCGCGTCAAAGGCGTTCTCCCCAGTTTTCTCTACACCGGTATCTGCGGTCTTTCGGGCGATCCTGCAATCAGGTGAAGTGTTATTTTCTCCGGATACCAGATCTCTCCCTGCACACCGCCCGACTTCGAGGGCAGCTCCGATCGAGAGGTCTTGCCGGCAACAGGTTTCCGCAAGCAAATGTGCCAAGAACTCGTAGCCGCCGACAGAGGGCCGCAATTCGATGTCTGTTTTGACCGCTGTATAGCGGTGTTGCGGACGACCAACAGTCCCCTGCGGCCTGGTGTCAAGACGCACCAAATCGGCGTTGTAAAGATGGTCAAGATGAGGACGGACAGTGTTCGGGTGCAGATGAAAAGCACCCGCCACTTCTGTAATAGTGACTGGCTGATCCCGCTCGCACAACCAACAATAGATCTGAAAGCGAGTCTCGTCTCCGAGCGCTTTCAGTACTGGACGCACGGATACATCCACAAAAACTTTCCTCGCCGTCTTGTCTCGAGCACTCGCTCGATAGCCCTGTTCGCTCACTCCTTCTCGGCCCCACCCCCGGGTAGCCAGGCTTCCAGAACCGGACAGAACCACTTCGCATTTGGACTATCCTCAGGCCAGGCATCCCGGCCATTCTTTCACCTGTTTTCGCCTGATACCCATTCACTTGGGCATTGCACGAGAGAACTCTCGACAGATAAGCACCGACAGGCACTCTCTCGTACTCTTCCCAATCACACCTATCCACTAAGACAAACACCAGGATTCACGCGAAAACACTGGTGCCGAAACCGCACTGTATGCTTTTGGCACCCGCAGAGGCAATCGATACCGCCGGCATCCAGGGCTTACGCACATCTCCACCAGCTGAATTTGTCAGCAAAATCATTTTATGGGACACGAACGCAAGGCTTCCGTCACACAAAACTTATCAGGAATTCTCTCTATTTTTCAAGGTTTGCTTGTAATTTATTCAGAGGAGCATTCCATGAACGAAGAGTAAAAAAAGGGGACGTTCCATTTTTCGACAATGCAAATGCTGCACATCTCCCAACAAACGGACATAAACTATGCACGCAGATTCCGCCCTATCACACGACGATCTCCTGTCAGTCTTACGTGGAGTCATTGACCCAGAACTAAATGACAATGTCGTCGACCTTGGCATGATCCAACACGTCACAATGAACAACACAGGCCATGTGGACGTGTATATCGCGCTCACTACCATCTCCTGCCCTCTGCGCTCTCAATTAAAAAACGAAATCGTTTCCAAACTCAGCGGGTTCCCTGGGGTCTCAAGTGTCTCGACCCACTTCTCCGAAATGAGCCCTGAGGAAAAAAGCGCACTCATGAGCCGGGCACGCTGGAAAGCCCGTACTGACGCCGAACGCACAGAAATTTCTCCTGCCACGCGCACAATCGCCGTCTCAAGCGGCAAAGGCGGGGTCGGCAAGTCCACAACAACAGCAAACCTCGCCCTCGCAATACGTGACCAAGGCTTTTCTGTTGGCATCCTAGACGCAGATATTTGGGGATTTTCCATCCCTCGTATCTTGGGAATCCGCGAACGTCTCACGGGCAAAGAAGGGAAAATTGACCCCATAACAGGGAAAGGTATCAAAATTGTGTCGATGGGATTTCTCGTCGATAAAGAAGAAACAGCACTCATGTGGCGCGGGCTTGTCCTCACAAAAGCAGTCGAACAGTTCTTAAAAGATGTGCGTTGGGGACAACTTGATTATCTTCTTGTCGACATGCCTCCTGGCACCGGAGACGTGCAAATGGGCTTGTCCCGTCTTCTCCCCCAAGCAGAAATGCTCGTCATCACCACACCCCAAGTTCTCGCACGAAAAGTCGCCATACGAGTCGCCGATATGGCGCGACGCTCACACCAAAAGGTCATCGGAGTTATCGAAAACATGTCAGGGTTCACCTGCGAACATGGAACCCACTACGACATCTTCGGGTCTGGGGGCGGGGAATGGCTCGCCGAAAATATCAATGTCCCTCTTCTAGGGAAAATCCCGCTTGAGATCCATACAAAAGAGACAGCGGAAAAAGGACCGGTTGTGCTTTCCACGCCAGACTCCGCAGCGGCACAAGCCTACGTGAAAGCAGCGAAAAAACTCACTTCCGAACTCCTCCCCCCCATCGAAATGGCAGGGTGTACCGCGCGTATCGAAGACCTTGTCGAAAGTGTGACGGGATCTTAAGCCCAAGACGCTCCAGACCCCCTACACAAAGCTGTTACCAGAGCGTTCTCTCCTGGGAAGACACACTCACAAACAGGCCTTAATCCTGCGTCTCAGGCAGAAAGAAAAACCCAAGATAATAGTTCAGTTCCGCTATCGATTCGTGCACATCTTCGATTGCACGATGCACCTGACGTTTTTTAAACTCAAGACCCCATTTTCGCCGAAGTATCTCTTTAAAAGAGGAAACATCAATCACACGATAATGCAAAAGTTCGGCGAAATTCGGCATATAGGTATGAATAAAACGGAAGTCTTGCCCAATTGAATTCCCGGAAAGAATAATCTTTTCTCCCGGAAAGTGTTGCTTTGCAAAAAGCACAAGTTTCTCTTCTGCGGCCTCAAGACTCTCACCAGCAGGAATACGATCCAATAAGCCACTTACTGCGTGCGTGCGCTGGTTCCAATCATCCATCGCCAGGAGCACCTCTTCCGGCTGGTGCACAACTGCCTCAAAAGACGCCAGAACGCTGAGATCAAGATCGGTGACAACCGCAGCCACCTCAATAATCACACACGTCTCAGGATCGAGTCCTGTCATCTCCATATCGAGCCAGAACAATTTGTCCACTTCTCGGCCTTCTCCGACACCAGTTCGCGCCGCATAACGGCATATCATTTCACGCCAACTTGTGCCCGTGGCCAAGCGGTTCCCGCTCTATACCAGCAGCACATGCTCCCTCTGAGAAGAGAGGAAGATAGCAGTCGCTGTCTTCCTTCACCCTATCAGCAGCACAATTCTCCTGCGACACACTCATGAATATCTTGCGAAAGTCCGGCTTTTTCCCTGCCGTAAAAGCATGGGAAAAAAGCAACGATACTATCTGCAAAAACCCTGTCCATACCCACGAAAATCGCAAAAAGTTTCGAGACAGACAACCCGACAGGAAAAAAACTCGCACTGTTTTCCCGTCGCTCGGGAAATCTTCTCCTTGGTTTCCCCAAGTTCATCAAACGGCCAGGCAATGCCCTCAAACACGTGTCACAGACGCGAGGTCTCGGGCAAAAGCAGCCACTGTCTCAGAAGCTATCTCGATCTCGTGATCGTAGTGCTTGTGCGCCACTCTGAGCGCACAGGGGGCAGAAGCTTCAATCCGCTCGCGTTGCGCAGGCGTCAGGGGAAAACGCAGATAGTGCACTGCCGAGGTCGTACGGTCAGTCGACCTGCCCTCCTCACCTTTTCCGGGCACAATCTCTCCATCCACGATCAAGACGACAGATGACTCGACTCCGATGAGCTTGGGCAACCATGCGCGCAAAGCCTCGTCACTGGTCAGTGCAATCATCATGACCGCGGAGAGCTCATACGCGCTGGGAAGCAAGTCAGCGTAAACCTTGATTTCCTGGCGAATTGCTTCCTCATCCACGATACGCTCCGCGCGGACCATCTCCTGCACCTGATAGCGCACAGTATCGGGGTTCTCAAAGGAAAAAGTAATAAAAGGGCCGGCAGATATCCTGCGGAGTTCTCGTTCTTTTATCATGCGAGCACGCACTTCCGGTCGACGCCTCTCATAGGTCACGAGATCGTCAATCTGCTCGACAGTGACAAAATAGGGTAGCTCTTCCTCAGTCATGGTCTTCGTCCTCTTCCAAACCATATGCCAATGCCAAAGCCTGCATTGGGTGCATCGGGTGCGACAGCCCCTCTTCCGTCAAGGCCACATTCGCAAGATGACACTCGCCGACAAGCACATTTGCCTCAACAACCCGCATTTTCTCTGCTGTTGGCGCAATAATTTTTTTCGCCATCTCCACATTTTCTGCACGGTATCCCCAAGTACCGTCAATCCCCGCACAATCTTCCACTATTGACACGCTTGTGCCTTTGACCAAACGCAGCAGATCACGCCCCTTATAACCTTTTTCTTGTGCGCGCAAATGACAAGGCGCATGGTAGGCAACTTTTCCAAGGGATCGCGCAAAGTCCTCTCTTATCCCTCCGTTGCGTCGCAGTGCGTGCAAATAATCTTCCGGCGCGGTCACTGCCGCCGCGACCTCTTTCGCCTCAGGCGTTTTCAACGCCTCGGGGTATTCTCTTTTCAAGAGATAGCCACAGGTCGGCTGCGACACAATAATCTTCCGGCCTGCCTTCACTGCGGGATACAACGCTTCCACATTATGACGGGCCCGTGTCAGAAAGCCCTGCACGTCTCCTCCGTCGAGCGAGGGCATTCCACAGCAACGCGCGCTTGTTGCACACTCCACATCACACCCGTTATGCCGCAAGACACGTACCAAAGACTTGCCTACATCAGGAGTTTGATACTCAATCACACAAGTCGCAAAAATCGCCACAGACCGTCCGGTAAGCGGCGTCGGGTCTGAAACCTCAGGAGCAAGTGAAGGTTCCGGCACACTCTTGCCGTCACTCTCTCCTTCGTCCTTCCCGTCAGAGACATGCGCAAGAGCCTGCAATTCCTCTGGAGAAGGCGCAAGGAAGCTCGGTACTGCAGTCGTCACAGGAGCATCTGCAGCGATAGAAGGCATCGCAGCTTCCTCTTCCGGAGTCACATCCAAAAAAGATGGCCGCCCCGTTCCTTCAGCATTTTCAGCCTCCACCTTCTCCTGAAAAGGCGTTGTGGGCTCAAATCTTCCTGATTTCTTCCACCAGACAGTAAAACGTTGTTTGGCATAAGAAGGAAGAAGCCTGGAAGCCGAAATACCTGTTACTTTTTCCATGACCTTGCGCACAGGCCCATTCGGCTGCAAGGTCGGATTCGCGAGAAAAGAAGTGGCAGTTGCCAAACGACCCGTTGCGTCAGTGGCAGCGAGAAGCTTGTGTCCGACGCTTTTTGCTTTGCCGTTCGTGCGTGCAGCAAGGCCACGCAACATCAAACGTGGGAAGTCAAGCTCCCACTCATGGGGAGGAGTGTAGGGACACTTGATATAGCAAAGTTTGCACTGGTAGCACTCGTCGACGACTCGATCTTGATCGGCGGGAGAGAGCTTCGGCTCAATTCCATCTGTCTTCTTATCGATCAAGTCAAACAGGGATTCAAAAGAAGGGCACAAGTTCCAGCACAGCCTGCAACCGTGACACAGGTCGAAAACTCTGTCGAGTTCCTCCCGCATATCGCCTTTATCCAGATACAACGGGTTATCGAAGTCGTATACAGTGCTCACGACGCGCCTTTCGCTCAGGTCCCTGAAAAACCACCCAAGCCAACATTCACGCACTTACCTCGCAAAAAATTTCTCCCACAAAGCGGTCTATGCCGAGCCTGGACACGCCTCGGTGAGAGGTTGCAGCAAAGACAGGTCGCAGCAAAAACCTGGTCTCCAGAAAAATGAGCAGCGTCCGTCCGCTCATTTCACCGCGAAAAAACAGGCCACAACTACTATTTGCGAAATAGGGGTAGCTTGCGGTTTTCAGGCTTTTCGCAAGGCTGTTCTCTACGTCCACCACAGAAAACAATCCCAAAACTCCTTACAAGAAGCTTCTCGAAAAACCGTGCATTATACAGGATCTCACTGGGCCACTCATTCTTCCTGCCTCATCCCTGGCATACATCCCAGCCGACGTCCCAGCACAGAAAAACAGGCGGGGACAAACAAAGACAGAAAAAGAAAAGGCTTCTTGCACTTCTCCCGAAAGAAAAACGCAAGAAGCCAGGAAAGGTCAGCCGAGGCTTTCAAGACCTTGCTGGAACCGGCCCGCGTGGCTTTTTTCCGCGCGCGCAAGTGTCTCAAGCCAGTCGGCAATGTCAGAGAAACCCTCGTCACGCGCTGTCTTTGCGAAGCCGGGGTACATCTCAGTGTACTCAAACGTTTCGCCGGCAATGGCTGCCTTCAGGTTCGCGGAAGTCTCTCCCACAGGCTGTCCTGTAGCAGGATCTCCCACTTCTTTGAGGTAGTCAAAGTGACCAAAGGCGTGTCCTGTCTCCCCCTCCGCAACGGAACGGAAGAGTGCAGCAATATCAGGTTCCCCCTCTATGTCAGCTGCCTGTGCAAAATAGAGGTAGCGACGGTTCGCCTGGCTCTCACCAGCGAAGGCTTCTTTGAGGTTCTTTTCAGTTTGCGTACCCTCGAGGCCCATCAGGATTTTCTTCTCCGTTTTACAGATCAAAATCGGAACACGCGCAACAGGGCTCAAAGAGAAAGTTGTCGTGTACTCGATGCCAATGCTCGGTTTTCCCCTTTTTCACTGTCCCAGGCAAAAGCCCAGCCCAAGAAAAGGCTTGACAGAAGGTTGTATCAGAGGAAGGACCTGCCGCGTTCGCTCAGTCGGACACGCAGGCCAAAAAACCGAAATATCACTCCGGAACAGCATCACACCTATACCGAAGGTCAACACTCCGAAGTATAGGCAGGATTCCAGATTAGACACAGTCTAATCTGGAATCCCTATGACATCTCGCACTGGCCTGCACATATCAGGAAACAGGCTGTTTTGTCACACGCAAATAGGGCTTCTGTTCGTCCCAGCCCTCGGGAAACAACTTCTCAGCCTCTTCAGTAGAAAGAGCCGGAACGATAATGACATCCCCACCCGGCTGCCAATTTCCTGGCGTCGCGACCTTATGGGCATCAGTCAACTGCAGAGAATCAATCACTCGCAGGATCTCATTGAAATTCCGGCCCGTACTCGCCGGATACGTAAGAGTAAGACGAATTTTGTTCGTTGCATCAATGATAAAAACAGAACGAACTGTCAACGTGTTGTCGGCATTCGGGTGGATCATGTCATAGAGATTCGCGACTGCTCGATCAGGATCCCCAATCATCGGGAAATTCACTGCCTGCCCCTGGGTCTCCTCAATATCTTTTTCCCACTCTTTGTGACTCTCCACACTGTCAACGCTAAGTCCCATTGTCTTGACATTGCGCTTTTGGAACTCACCTTGCAGTTTCGCGGTAAGGCCAAGCTCTGTCGTACACACGGGAGTAAAATCCTTGGGGTGTGAAAAAAGAACTGCCCATTTATCTTTTTTCCACTCATGAAAATCGATTTTTCCCTCAGTGGTATCAGCTGTGAAATTCGGGGCTTCGTCGCCCAAACGCAGTGACATTTCATCTCCATTTCCACTATTTAAAAACCAGAAGTAAGTCGGAAAAAAGAAAAACCTGTTTCCCGATTTCCGAGCTTAAAACACTTCGCCACACTCTTCAACTGAAAGACCCACCCCTCAGTAGAAAACACTGCTTTATCCCGATAAACATCCCTTTTCGCCTTACTTATGCAGGCCGGCAAGTGATCACCCTCTTCCAGCGGACTTGTCAGCATGCGCACATTTCCCGCCTCAAAAGTGCGGGAACACTCCCTACCTGCCGCCGTGTTGTTCTCCTGTCGTCCCCGGTACGCCAGCGAGCCCATCCATCCAGGTGTGTATATCCGCTCAAAAAACTTTCCAAATAGCATGCAAATAACAAAGGGGGAACAGGCTTTGCCTGTCCCCCCCGAAAAAGTTCCGGATGAAGTTTTCTACTCAGCCTTCTTCAAGTGCGGAACAACATGTGTTGACAATAAGTCGCGTCACCACATAGGGATCCATGTTGGCATTGGGGCGACGATCTTCGAGATACCCCTTGCCCTCTTTCTCACACTGCCAGGGAATCCGCACAGAGGCACCCCGGTCAGACACGCCATAGCTGAAGTCTGTCCAGCGGGCGGTCTCATGCAAACCGGTCAGGCGCTTGTCGACACCGAAACCATAGTTTTTCACATGCTCCTCGGGATATTTCCCCAAGGCCTGCGCCGCCTTGATGATCTCATCGTAGGAATTACGCATCCCTTTGGTAGAGAAGTTTGTGTGTGCGCCTGCTCCGTTCCAGTCCCCTTCAATGGGCTTTGGGTCCAGCGTGACGGTGACATTGAAGTCCTCTGCCACACGGTAGAGCAGCCAGCGGGAAACCCAAATCTGGTCGGAAACCTCAAGCGGAGAAACCGGCCCAATCTGATATTCCCACTGCCCCATCATCACTTCGGCGTTCGTGCCAGAAATAGCGATTCCCGCTTTCATGCACGCAGTGGTGTGGGCTTCGACAATATCGCGACCCCAGATCTCATCCGATCCCACACCGCAATAGTACGGTCCCTGTGGGCCAGGGAACCCACCGGCAGGCCAGCCATGTGGCCTACCATTACTGTAAAATGTGTACTCCTGCTCAATGCCGAACAGTGGCTCCTGTGCTGCATAGCGATTTGATACTTCTTTACAGAGCGCCCGCGTGTTTGTCTCATGCGGCGACATGTCAGTATAGAGCACTTCACACATCACGAGCAGGTCATTGCCACCCCGAATAGGGTCTGGACAGGAAAAGACCGGACGGAGCACGCAGTCAGAAGCGTCACCCGGTGCCTGGTTCGTGCTAGAACCATCAAATCCCCAGATGGGGAGGTCTTTCTTGTCATCTGGAAGGACCTTGGTTTTGGAACGCAAACGGGAAGTCGGCACAGTGCCATCGACCCATATGTACTCTGCCCTATATGCCATTCCTCTTCTCCTTCGAATTGGCCTACTACGCGGAATCACGCGCGACGCGGCAGAGGCGGGACACCACCGAGAGGGAACACCCACCAAAAAACCCGCACCTCACACAAGCGAACACCTACTGCCAAGAATATTACGCACAAAACAGTAAGCATTACTTTTAGGATCAGAAAGAAGCATATAGCTTCCTATTTCTTAACCATATCCACATGATGAACAATGCGTAAAATATAAGGTTATAAGCACCAAACAACTCATATCCCAGATAAATTCATACCATTTTCCCTACAACCAGCATCTTTTCACAGCAAAAAACCAAGAAAAATGCTCTTCTTACCGAAAAAGAGATTGCCAGTATGCGAACAAGTAAACGGGAAAAGAACCTCCGAAGGAAACCCCTCCAGCAACAACATTCCCCAGAAACCCTAGGAAGAAGAACTCTTTCCCTGCAGATTTGAGAAACGCTCTGCGAGGTCAGGAGGAAGACGCAAAGACGGCAAAGGAGGCGTACGCGGTGGGTGTGGGGCTTCTCTCTCGGGTTCATCCCCAGCAGGAGAGAAATCAGCTTGGAGCCCATCCAACGGCAGCTCCTTGGCCTCACCTTGGTCTCTCACCAATTTCTCTTGTCGTGGCGCATCCACTCCCCCAGCACCAGTGGCATCAAGCCCACACACGCTCGACACCACCCCCTGTTTCGGGTGAAGAAGCACAAAACGCAAGCCCATTTCCGACTCGACGCTGAAACTTTCCCCGCTCG
>Ga0209633_10004973_pt1 | contig 11792 bp, 12 predicted proteins | sample Cruoilmetagenom1_FD_187290 | JGI IMG/M metagenome (GOLD analysis project Ga0209633, IMG submission 187290) | Oil polluted marine microbial communities from Coal Oil Point, Santa Barbara, California, USA - Sample 1 (SPAdes) (version 2) | ecosystem: Environmental > Aquatic > Marine > Oil seeps ... | reverse complement strand
ACGTTTTCATCCTGGTACTAATGTTGGTTGTGGCAAGGACCATACCTTATTTGCAAAAGCAGACGGTGTTGTCGTTTTTGAAACCAAGGGCCCGAAAAACCGTAAATACGTAAGTATTCAAGCGGCATAAGTTACAAAACTTAACAACTTATAAAAAAGCCCCGCTTGTCGGGGCTTTTTTATTGTCATCTGATAAAATATCCTCATGAAATTTGTAGACGAAGTAGTTATCACAGCAAAAGCCGGAGACGGAGGTAATGGCTGTGTCAGTTTCCGGCGCGAGAAATATGTTGAATTTGGTGGTCCTGATGGAGGCGATGGCGGTGATGGTGGCAGTGTTTTCCTTCAGGCAAATAAGGGGTTAAATACACTCGCAGATTTTCGTCATGTACGCTTTTATGAAGCCGGCCGTGGTGAAAATGGCGCCAGCCGAAATATGACAGGGGCAAAAGGGGAGGACCGTATTATTCAGGTTCCCATTGGCACCATGGTTTATGTTGAGGATACTGGCGAACTTATTGGTGACCTGACTAAAGATGAAGAATTAATAAAGGTTGTTCAGGGTGGTTTCCATGGGCTTGGTAATTTGCGTTACAAAAGCTCTGTAAATCGCGCGCCAAGGCAGTCCAAGGGTGGTTCCGAAGGCGAAACCCGAATTTTAAGGTTAGAAATGAAAGTACTGGCAGATGTTGGCCTGCTAGGATTACCAAATGCGGGTAAATCGACCTTGATTACAGCGGTTTCATCCGCTCATCCTAAAGTCGCTAACTACCCATTTACGACGCTTTATCCAAATCTGGGTGTTGTCAAAGTGGATGCTTATCAAAGCTTTGTGATTGCCGATATTCCTGGTTTGATTGAAGGCGCTGCCGAAGGTGCAGGGCTTGGAATCCAGTTTTTAAAACATCTATCTCGTACCAGTTTGTTATTGCACCTTGTCGATGTTGCTCCAATGGATGATAGTGAAGATCCGGTTCAATCGGTGAAAATCATTGAGAAAGAATTACAAAAGTTCAGTGAGGAATTAGGTCAGCGGGAGCGCTGGTTAATCCTTAATAAAATCGACCTGATACCTCCAGATATGCAACAAGAGTATTGTGATGATATTGTCAAACGTCTTAACTGGCAGGGAAAAGTTTTTATGATCTCAGCGGCTACTGGCTTAAATACCAAAAAGTTGACCAATAAAATTATGCAGGCTATTGATGAGCAGGCGTATTTGCAAGAGCAGGAAAACCAGCAAAAAAACAAGCAGGAAAGCAACTCTGAGAAGACATGAGCCGAGATAAGTACACCAAACAGGCAAAACGCTGGGTCATAAAAATTGGCAGTGCCTTGCTAACAAAAGATGGTAAAGGTTTGGATTATTCCGCCATTCAGGACTGGTCAAAACAGATCGCAAAACTTCGCCAAAAGAATATTGAAATCATTTTGGTTTCTTCAGGTTCTGTCGCTGAAGGCATGAGCCGAATGGGCTGGACTAAACGTCCGGATTCTTTAGCAGAACTACAAGCTGCAGCAGCTATTGGGCAAACGGGTTTAATTGAAGCTTATGAAAATCAGTTTAAACAATATCAGATACAAGCTGCTCAAATTCTGCTGACACATGATGATGTCAGCAATCGTAGGCGTTATCTCAATGCCCGCAACACTTTGCGCACACTACTAAAATTAAAAGCCTTACCCATTATTAATGAAAACGATACCGTAGCGCTAGAAGAAATGCGCTTAGGTGATAACGATACATTGGCTGCTCTTGCTGCAAACCTTATTGAAGCAGATTTACTGGTAATATTAACCGATCAGGATGGTCTTTATAATAAAGATCCACGCCACCATGATGATGCAGAACTCATCAGTGAGGAATCAGCCAACAATAGTGACTTAAGCAAGTTTGTTGGTGAGATTGCAACAACATTAGGTAGTGGCGGAATGGCAACTAAGCTGACCGCAGCAAAACGAGCAGCGCATTCTGGCTGTGCCACCGTGATTGCATCTGGTCGTGAGAGTGAAGTATTGCTGCGAATTTCACAGGGCGAATCAATCGGTACTTTATTAACTCCTGAAAATACGGCTATTACCGCGCGTAAGCAATGGATTGCAAGTCAGGTACAGGCAAGTGGCACACTCTATTTGGATGAAGGTGCAAGTCTCGCCATTCAAAACAATGGAACCAGTCTATTACCAATCGGCGTGATTAAATCTGAAGGGCAGTTTAAACGTGGCGATGTGGTTGATTGTAAAAATCATAGTGATGAAATTATTGCGCGTGGAGTGATAAATTATTCCGACCCTGAAGTATCTTTATTGTGCCAGAAACCCAGCGGTATGATTAATGAAATACTGGGTTATTTGGGAGAGACCGAAGTGATACACCGCGATAATCTTGTAGTACTATAATCACCTCTACCCAGATAAAGGCAGTATAAATTATGAAATTAAAAATAAATCTTCTTGTAATAATGCTTCTAATCTCCACTGCGTTATCAGCAGAAGATGACAAAAGGGAGCTGGTAAATTTTCCGGCAATGATGAAAAACCATATGCTAGCTAATATGCGTGATCACTTGAATGCAATCAATGAAATTCTTCTGAATATGGGCAACGGTGAATTAGACAAAGCTGCTGACATTGCAGAACAAAGATTAGGCATGAGTTCTTTGGATAATCATGGAGCAGCTCATATGGCAAAGATGATGCCAAAAGGCATGCGAGAAGCAGGTACTAACATGCATAAAGCAGCCAGTCGTTTTGCATTAAAAGCCCAGGACGGAGATGCACTTGCTGCCTATAAATCACTACAAAAAGTCACCGCCACCTGTGTAGCTTGTCATGCTGGCTACAAAGTACAGTAAAGATGTATTTTTCTGCAAACCACAGCCTAATGGCACCCCCCCCACTTTTTGATATCAGAGGGAAGGAAGCGTTTAAAGCGCTAACTAAATAGCTAGATACTCATGGCGTAGCTCTTCATTATCCAGAACTTCCTGGGCAGTGCCATCAAACACAATATTTCCCATATCTAAAATAAGCGCCCGATCTGCAAGGCGTAATGCTGCGACTGCATTTTGCTCAACAATAATCGTGGTAATGCCGTATTTTTTGATGCTATCAACGATGCTGGCAATTTCCTGGACGATAACAGGCGCTAGACCTTCATAAGGCTCATCAAGTAATAGTAACTTAATATCACGAGCTAATGCTCTTGCCACTGCTAGCATCTGTTGCTCACCTCCTGATAAGGTCGTACCCATTTGGTTGCGACGCTCTGCTAAGCGGGGAAAGTGTTCGTATAGTCTTTCAATACTCCAGCCTACTGGCGGTTCGATTTGTGCCAGTTTCAGGTTTTCTTCAACCGTGAGCCCTGCAATGATGCGTCTATCTTCAGGTACTAAAGCTACACCATTTTGAGCGGCATCATATGCCGACATTTTGTGTAGTGGTTTATGATCTAACCAGATTTCACCGTGGGTAACTTCGGGTGCATCCATGCGTGCAATTGAGCGTAATGTCGATGTTTTTCCTGCACCATTTCTTCCCAGCAATGCAACTACTTCACCTTCACGAATATCAAAATTTACACCTTGTACGATATAACTTTCGCCATAATAGGAGTGAATGTCCCAGCAAGAAAAAAACGCTGGATCTGATCCTTTACTGGTAACTGTTTCTAATTTGTCTTTGACTTCTGCCTGTTCTAATAAAGTCTTACTCATCTTCAGATTCTCCCAGGTAGGCTTCTTTTACTTTAGGATCATTTTTGATCTCTTCAGGAGTACCTGTTGTAATGATATGACCACGAACCAAGACGCTGATACGATCAGCAAGACTGAAGACAACGTGCATATCGTGCTCAATAATTACCTTGGTCATGTGGCTCATTCTTTCGCTTTTTAATAAGTCGATAGTACGGTTTGTGTCGTGACGTGCCATGCCTGCAGTTGGCTCATCAAGCAATAGTAGTTTTGGGTGTTGAATGATACCCATTGCCAACTCTAAGCGCCGTTTATCCCCACGAGAAATACTCCCCGCAAGTTGATCATGGAATTTATCTAGCTCAAAATCTGCAAGAGTAGCATGTGCTTCTTCTAGTATTGCTTTTTCACCCGCTAAGCTTTTAAAGGGGTTAAACTTAAATGTGCCATCACGTTTTGCAAGTGCAGGAATCATGACATTTTGTAACAAGCTTAAATCAGGAAAAATCTCAGGAGTCTGGAAGATCCTTACCATTCCCGCATGATTAATATCATGAGGCTTCATGCCAATCATATTTTGAGCGTTAAAAGTTACAGAGCCATTATCAGGAATGAGTCGCCCGATACAGCAATTAAGTAATGTAGACTTACCTGCGCCATTTGGGCCGATTATGGCGTGTGTTTCACCTTCTTCAATTTTCAGATTCACATCAGAAAGTGCATGTAGTCCACCAAAGGTTTTATTAACGCCTGTAATATCAAGGATGATACTCATTACGCTTCTCCCTTGCTAACGGCGTCCACTGCTGGAGTTGATGATCTACCCATTCCAAAGATGCGCATTATGAAACCAAATAGCTGGCGAAGCCCTTGCATAATACCGCCAGGAAGGAAGATAACCACAATCATAAAGACAGCGCCCAAAGTTAAATGCCAGCCCTCACCAACAAAAGGGGTCACCACTGTAACCATAAAGTTCTCGAGACCTTCTGGCATAAAATCAAATATTTTATGTAGCTCATTAGTGTTTAGAGCAGAGAAAATATTCTCAAAATATTTAATAATAATTGCACCTAACATTGGCCCGATCAATGTTCCTACTCCACCAAGAATAGTCATAAGAACGACTTCACCAGATGCAGTCCACTGCATGCGTTCTGCACCTGCTAATGGGTCAATAGAGGCTAAAAGCCCACCTGCAAGCCCTGCATACATTCCGGAGATCACAAAGGCAGTCAGCAAATACGGACGCGTATTAAAGCCGGTGTATTTCATGCGCGTCTGGTTAGATTTGATGGCGCGAAGTTTCATGCCAAAGGGAGAGCGGAAAATCTTCAGCGAAACATAAAAAGCGATAATCAACATTACTGCGGCTACATAAAAACCAAAATAACCATCCTGGGATTTTATCAGCGTTCCAAAAAGGTTGGTCGAAGGTAGTCCTTCTGTTGCTACAATACCTGCCATTGAATCTAAAACACGAGGATCTTGCTGGCTAAGCTGCAAGCCAGTCTCACCATTAGTAATGGGTGTTAAAACAGAATAGGCGAGACTGTATGCCATCTGGGCAAAAGCAAGCGTCAGAATAGAAAAGTAAATACCTGAGCGACGCAGACTTAAGAAACCTATAACCAGTGCAAATACCCCAGAAACAATCATTGCTAAAATAACTGCGGGAACGATATTCATGGTAAGTAACTTAAATGACCAAACAGCGGTATAAGACCCAATGCCTAAAAAGGTTGCATGACCAAAGGACAAATAGCCTGTAAGACCAAACAGAATATTATAACCAACCGCAAAAATACCAAAAATGGCAAACTTTTGTAGCAAGTCAGGATAGTTTGCACCTAGTGGGTCTAGCCAGATAGGGGCAGACAAAACCACCGCTGAAAAAATCAACATTATAAGTGGGATGCTTGTGAGTGTTTTCTTTATCATTATATTACCCCCCCCCCCGTTAATCTTCGAAGACGCCTTCGCGCCCCATAAGACCACGTGGCCTAATAAGTAAAATAACGACTGCTACAAGATAAATAATAATCTGGTCGATACCTGGAAAAATTGCTTTAATTTCATTCATAGAGGCAAAAGATTGTAAAATCCCAAGCAGGAATCCAGCGGCAACTGCACCACCTAAGGAACCCATTCCGCCAACCACCACAACCACAAAGGAAAGTACCAGAAAATCCATGCCCATGTGGTAATCTGGTGGAAGTATCGGGGCGTACATTACGCCTGCTAACCCTGCAACCACCGTTGCGATCCCGAAAACAATAGTAAAGCGTCGTTGCACATTAATACCAAGTAGCTCAACTGTTTCACGATCAGCCATGCCTGCTCTGACCACCATTCCAAACGTAGTGAATTTGAGGAAGATAAATACTGCCGCAATAATAACCAGGGAGAAAGCGAGGTAGATAAGTCGCCACCACGGATAAACCAGATTTTCATTTAGTCCAAAAAACGAGCCTACTGCAGCACTGCCAGCAACAATATCTGGTGCAGGTGTTGGGATAGGGTTTGCACCAAAGAAATGTCTGATTATCTCTTGAATAACGATGGCTAAGCCAAATGTCACAAGAATTTGATCGGCATGTTCACGTTTGTAAAAATGTTTGATTAAGCCCCGTTCCATAATCACGCCAATCAGTAGCATAACGGGAATCGCAAATAAAATGGATAGCGGCACCGAATAATCAATAATGGCTGTGCCAGTGTCCCCCCACCAAATTTCTAAATAGGGTTGTTCTTTATAAGCATCGAAGAAGGTAATACTTTCATCTTTTACCTTTTTAGAAATAGTTAGGATTTTTTGAAATAAAACCGCACAAAAAGCACCGAGCATAAACAATGCACCGTGTGCAAAATTTACCACACCAAGCGTGCCGAAAGTGAGTGTTAAACCCAGAGCGATTAACGCATAAGCGCCACCTTTGTCTAGGCCATTTAGTATTTGGATTAGGATTGCGTCCATAGGCTTACTCTTGTATTCCTTGTTTTAAAGAGAAGTAAATATCCCTTTTAAGTTCAGCTAATTCTTTTTAAAAAAGACTCTGAATTCACTTCATAAATGCCAGAATTTTTTTGAAAAATATCAGTAGATTATACAATCGAAAAAAAACCACATCGCCAAAAAAATTGACGATATGGTTGCTTCAGTGTGATTTTTAGACTTTATAAGGTCCTAATTCACCACCAAATATTTTTGCATCGTATTCAACATCTTTACGAGGCACCTGCTTAACGATTTTAAGTAGGTCGAACTGACTTGAAGGCTTATCGTTACCACGTACCACAAGAACATCTTTGAAACACTGATGATCTTCAGCGCGGTATTCAGTAGCGCCGTTACCCATGCCATCGAACTTGAAACCTTCCAAAGCTTTGATAACTTCTGGTGGGTAGAATGTACCAGCCACTTCACAAGCATTTGCGTAAAGTAAAGTCTGTACATAACAAGTATGAGCAGCCTGAGAAGGCGGGTTGCCGTACTCTTTACCGAATGACTTAACAAACGCTTTAGAGCCTTCATCCGTTAATGCCCAGTTCCAGTTAGTTGTACCAAGAATGCCTTTCATGTTTTCACCAGCACCCTGCGCCATTAGACGAGAGTAAAGTGGAACAATAATTTCAAAGTTCTTGCCGTTAACTTGCTTGTCACGTAAACCAAACTGGACTGCCTGAGTTAGTGAGTTGATCATATCTTTACCGTAATGGTTAAGGATCAAAACATCTGCACCAGAGTTTAGAATAGGCGTAATGTATTGTGAGAAGTCACCAGCACCAACTGGGGTCTTAACTGCTTTAGTTGTTTTCCAACCTAGGCCTTCAGTAGTTTCCTTGATGGATTCTTCCTGAGTCCAGCCCCAAGTGTAATCAGCTGTTAAGTGATAAGCTTTACGCTCAGTTCCCATCTCTTCTTTTAGAACAGGTCCAAGTGCAGAACCTGACATCTTTGCATTAAAGAAATGACGGAAACCGTAACGACGCTTGTCTTTACCAGTTGTATCATTTGAGTGGGTTAAGCCAGCCATGAACATTGTGCCCATTTCCTGACACAGGCCTTGAACAGCAATTGCAACACCTGATGATGAACCACCAGAGATCATTAATACGCCGTCTTTTTCAATCATACGCTTGGCAGATGCGCGAGCCGCGTCTGATTTAGTTTGCGTATCACCTGTAACAAACTCAACTTTCTTTCCTAAAACGCCGTTACCTTTTAGAGCAGATGGCTTGAAGGTATTCATCATACCGCCATCGCCTTCACCGTTAAGGTGTTTTACGGCTAATTTATATGCACGAAGTTCATCCGCGCCTTCGTCAGCATAAGCGCCTGTTTGAGGCACGTTAAAACCTAGCGTGATTGATTTAGCAGAAGCGCTTGGTGCATTTCTGAATGTTTCGCCTTTAGCGTAAGCATTTTGGATAAAAAACATAGGGGCTGCAGCAGCCATACTTGTTGCTACAGATGCTTTTAAAAATCCACGACGATTTAATGTAGGGGTCTTGTTTATTTTACTCATACGTAAATACTCTCCTTTAATGTATGTTGCTGTGTTTTCCTAAACAGCTTTTAATAATCTCCGCCATATTATAAAAGTGGTGAGGGGATTAGCATGGTGAGTATAGTGCAACTTTTTGATTTTTTGTAATATATTCAAAAAAACTTGATAAGAATTATGATTTTTAATATTAGAAGTAATTGATGTTCTTACTTTGTTTTTAATTATTCTTATCCAGAGACATAGAAGGAATTATTGCGCGTCTTAACCAGCTTTGTGGCGCTTGTTTATCGAAATGTATTTTATTTTTTCTTGAACTTACGCCAAGACGCTTCCAGAGTGCATCAAGGTCGACCTTCATCGGCTTATCTTTCATTTGATTATAGAGTTTTGTAAGAATGCCAGTACCCGTTGCGCTATCCCCTATATTTAATGTTTTAATAATTGACCATGTGTGCTGTTGTTGCATAGTGCCACCAGCTGACGTAATGGCACGTAAAGCATGCTCAATGCCAAACTTGTTATTTGTTTGTTCACGAATCTGAATATCGGCTAATAGAAAGTAAACCGCACCACCCCAATATCGCCTGCCCCAGGTAGGGGTGAAATCAAGACCTCGATCGCCATACTCTGGCAATCCCTTTGGCGTACCCGTTAAAAGCCACTGCCAGGCGTCTTTTTCTAACATCATGCCAGCACGCACTCGTACAATTGGTTCAATATAAGTCGCAAGTCCTTCTTCAATCCAGTTATGGCGTTTACGCATTGGCGGGAATGCCAGATGAACCATTTCATGCACTATCACCCAGTCTTTGTGTAAATCTGACAGGGTAGTTTGATAGCCAATATGTAAAATAATCATCGGCTCTGCGCCTGAATAGGCTGTGCCATTTATCTTATAATGATCGCTAGGGTTAACAACAATATCAAGATGACTTACTGGAAAATGCTGAAAATAATCTGCCACAGCTCTCGCTGATTTCTCAAGGCTATCAAGTATCTGGTTGCGACTAACTGACAAACGATCATCTTCCATGCCCGGAGCAAAAGAAATATCGATTAAGGAAGTGCCCACTTTTATCTGCGCATCTGGGTGAGACATTGCAGCCGTGTTTAGATTAAGCAGCAGAGCGAGGCAGTACAATACCGAAAATATGGCAAGTCTCATTTCCAACCCCTTCGTGAATAATAAAGTAACGATACAGTTACTTACTACGCTGAAAAATGGAATATGGAGGCGAAAATTATCATATGGCACCCCCCCGGGTTTTTAGTATCAGCGGAATGAATGGCACCCCCCCGGGTTTTTAGTATCAGCGGAATGAGTGGCACCCCCCTGGGTTTTTAGCATCAGCGGAATGAATGGCACCCCCCCGGGTTTTTAGTATCAGCGGAATGAGTGTCACCCCCCTGGGTTTTTAGCATCAGCGGAGTGAATTGCACACCCCCCCGGGTTTTTGATATCAGCGGAGTGAATGGCACCCCCCCGGGTTTTTAGCATCAGCGGAGTGAATGGCACCCTCCCGGGTTTTTGATATCAGCGGAGTGAGTGGCACCCCCCAATTTTAGAGCGTAGCGACAGCTTTTGCTGTGATTTCCACATAGATGGTCTTCGCCTTATTTTCAGCTAGCTCATCGATACTTTTCGTTAATTCTGACAAAGGCACCTTAGTGGCCGTCTCTTCAGATTGTCCTAATTTGCAATCGAAGCTCAAATACTTCATACCCTTCGGCAAGCTTTGTGCACGCTCTTTCTTTAGCGTTTTTTTAATCTCGTGCTTTATCGAATCTACGAGTCGAGGCACTTTGATTTTAGGGTGATCTAGCTTAAAGGTCATTTTCATTGGAATCCTGATGGAATGGGCAACTAACAAACGCAGAAGAGAGTCTAACGGCGCGCAGTGTACATTTGATAGTAGGATACTACAAGGTTTTGACTATGGCTGTAGAGCTAAACGTATCGCTAGCAAAATAACTTGGAAAGTTAAAAGAAAGTCAGTCGAGCTGGTGCTCTAATAGCTTTAGGTGCGTGAAGATCATAAAATACTCTTTGCTCTGGCTCACGCCTCTAGACTATAGCCGTGAGTAATAAAACAGGATAATCACCATTGGGCTTGTGCACCGTGCTTGCGGGGTTCACTTCAACCTGACTAAACCCTGCGCCAGTCGCAAAATCCAAAAGCTCTTCACGACTAAAGCCAAAATGGAACACCCCTGTATCTTCAGTATGAAAACTGCCATCTTCCGTTTCAAGGTCAGCCAGAGCGATAAAACCACCTTTATTGAGCATTGTGTGTAATTTAACAAACAGTGCATTGAGGTCATCGACGTGATGCAGCGTCATAGACGAGATGATCCCGTCAAATTTTCTATCCAGACTGGATTTTGTTAAATCCATTTCGATAATTTCAAGCTCACACGCCAAGTCAGCACGTTTTTTATCCAGTTGTTGATTCATCGAACTGGAAATATCGACCGCGGTAATACTCGCCACATAGGGGGCAATTTTCTCCAGTAGCAAGCCAGTCCCCGAGCCAAAATCCATCAGTTTCATAGTCGGCTTTAAATCGACATGCCTCTTGATGGAAGATGCAATCGTCACCACATTCTCGACCCGACGAACATCTTGTTCATAGCTATCCGCTTTATGCTTAAAAAAATCATTACTCATAGACTGGCTACCTCGATTAAACGCCCATAATTACAGTCTGAATTATAGACTAGGGTGATTGAATGGCACCCCCCCGGGTTTTTAGTATCAGCGGAGTGAGTGGCACCCCCCCTTTTTTACTACCCAGCTTTACGCTCATACAAATACTTCTGAAACCCAATAAACGTATTTCGAATACTCGGTATATCACCCAACTCATTTTTAGCATCGGCGATTGCGTTGTATTTCAATGTCAGCAAGTCAGATAATTTTGCATCATCCAATTCGCTCACACCTTCTTTAACATATTGATCTAAAACAAAGTTCAGGAACTCTTGTTGTTGTTTATTGTATGAATCAAAATACAACATGGCTCTGCTTGCTCGGTCTAATCTAGGCACCATATCTTTGTGATACGCCACAAATGAAAGCACATCAAAGAGATCAGAATCGTCGCCATGTACAACGGAACGTAAATCTTCCAATTGTGCTTCGGTATAACCCTTATCTTCTAATTCCTGTAAAAGTTTTTTGCGCGTGTCGGGCAAACTCCACATTTTTCGCAAAGCATCTTCACTTTCAAAGAAATCAGGCAAGTCACCATACAATCGTTTTAAGAATTCTGCTGTAGAAATTGGCGTGCCGTCACTGCTCCAAAAAGACGTGCTCACCATCGAATCTATTTGAAGGAATCGTCCTTTTGATAACTCGATTTCAACCATATTATTGGTGTCTTTTTCACAAACACATGGATCGTTGCTACACACTTCGCAATAGCCTGTTTCACCTTTATCGCAGATACACTTCTTTTCTCCGCATACTAAACAAGGCTTTTTTTCAGGGCGTGGGGTTGTCGGCTCAGGATCTAATGGCTCACCATCCCATTCAGGGTCGCTAAAGTGTTCGTGAGCATTAACAAAGTCATAAACTGTAAAGTAG
>Ga0209633_10004972_pt1 | contig 11792 bp, 11 predicted proteins | sample Cruoilmetagenom1_FD_187290 | JGI IMG/M metagenome (GOLD analysis project Ga0209633, IMG submission 187290) | Oil polluted marine microbial communities from Coal Oil Point, Santa Barbara, California, USA - Sample 1 (SPAdes) (version 2) | ecosystem: Environmental > Aquatic > Marine > Oil seeps ... | reverse complement strand
GTTTCATGCCTTTTTTCATTTGTAATACATGTAATGGACAAGCAACCCGATCTATTCTGATTTCATGTTTAAATGTGGCTGTTTGATTTGTCATGGTTTTTCTCGTATTGGTTCGTTTTTGATAGTGTGAGACCTTTGCACGAGAGATATGACGGATAAAAATAGCTTAATTTCTGCCTGTTTCCCCTAAAAACATGCTCAATAGCCCTGCTATTAACCAGATTTTTAAGAAAAACAGACAAAAATACACTTATTTTTCTCTCGCCATACTCTCGTACAAAAGTCTCAGTACGAGAAAAACCCAATTTTAGTTGCTATTCGTTTTCAGCCTCAAGTACAGCTATGCTAATTAGCTTACCGATGCTTTCGTCAAAATTTTCCCATTTTGTGAATTTTTCCATCTTTTTAACAATAATAGGTTTCATTTCAAAAGACTCCATATCATCTTCCAGAAGTTTTTTGCTTGTATCATAAATTGTTGAGAGAAAATCACGGAAATTACTGAGAATCTCTTTACCGCCTGACGGTCCATGACCAGGAACGACTACTTTTACATCTAGCGCCAATCCCGTGTCCATAGCCTTCATGTTTCCTATATAGCTACCATCATCCAGTCGCGGCATACGATTATTAAAACTATTGTCACCAGTGATTAATACTTTATCTTCCAGAATTTCAAACATTGCGTCAGTCTTGGTATGGGCAAATTCGCTAAGGTGTGATTTTATAGTGATATCGTCGATCACTACTTTTTGCCCGTTTTTCAAAGCATCCGTCGGGTATACCGCTTTTGTACCTTTGGTTGCGCCCTCGGTTAAGGTCAACATCAACTTAATCCAGCTCTCCGCTTCTCCTGCCTTGGCTTCTTCAATCATTTTTGGGTGCGCATAAATTTGTACATCAGGGTTAGCTTCCTGAAAAGCTTGATTGCCCAACCAGTGATCACCATGAATATGGCTGTTAAAGACATGGGTCACTGGTCTATCAGTAAGTACTTTGATTTTTTCAAGTAGGGCACGTCCGGCATGTACACTGGAACCAGGATCAATGACGACAACACTTTTATTAGTAATAACAAAAACAGGGTTATTCATAAACCCTTTGTTCTCTACATTAGGCTGCGATGTAGGCCCAAAAACAGCCCATGTATGTGGTGCTATCTGTTGTGCCTCATACTTATCCATGATGTCATTTTTTTCTTTGGCTGTTGCACTGGTTTGTAATAGCAATAGCAGAACAAAAGAGAGAGATAATTTAGACACAGTTTTCATATTAGATTTTCCGTAATATATTGTAGAATAATAATACCGAAACTAGTTTTAAGTGGAATTGAGGATGCTCGCAATTCTATAATGGAAAACCGCTATTTAATATTTATAGGGTAATTAGTCTGGATTTACAGATTAATTTGGGAGAATAAATTAGTAGAAAAAGATGGGTAAAAAATGGTGGCTCGAGGTGGAATCGAACCACCGACACGAGGATTTTCAATCCTCTGCTCTACCGACTGAGCTATCGAGCCTTTTTAACTAGACTTTGTTATTCTCTCTGAAAGAGAGGGCGCTATTAGAGCGTTTTAACTTTTCATTGTCAAGCGGTAATCGCATGGCTTTTTTTACACTTTCAAGAATAAATTACATGTTTGATATTGCGCTCTACCAACCTGAAATACCACCAAACACAGGAAACATCATGCGATTGTGTGCAAACACCGGTTGCCGTTTACATTTAATTCATCCCATCGGCTTTGATCTTGATGAAAAAAAGCTTAAACGTGCAGGTATGGACTATAGAGATATGGCAACCGTAATTGAGCATGAAAATTTTGCAGACTTTATGAAGTTTGCTCAGAACCGCACTCTTTTTGCACTCACCACCAAAGCTAAACAGAATTATAGTAATGCCAGCTTCAAAGAGAATGACATTTTACTTTTTGGCCCTGAAACACGCGGTTTACCTGATAGTTTATTAGAATCACTCGCGGATACACATAAGCTAAGACTACCCATGTTTAAAAATAGCCGAAGCCTGAATCTATCAAATACAGTCGCTATTGTTGTGTACGAGTCACTTCGACAAAACGACTTTAGTGGTTTGAGTTGACTATGGACTGATACTAAAAAAGGGTGCCATCTAAAATCATATTATTTAAAAGCTTAATAAACCTTTTTAAAGCCGCGTTTTATTAAAAACTTATCCTATAATCAAGCCGATGAATAAAGGAATAATTCTAATATTACTGGGTTATATAGGCTGGGGCTTGTTTCCGCTTTACTGGGCATTGTTAAAGCATGTGCCGGCACTTGAAGTATTGGCGCATCGAATGTTGTGGTCTGTTCCAATTCTTGTGTTATTCGTTGCTATTGTTAAAAGCTGGCGAAGTGATTTTTTTACCACTTTTAAGAATAAAAGGGAGCTGGGCTGGTTATTGCTAACGGCAATGCTAATCACCACAAACTGGGGCGTTTATGTTGTAGCTGTCAATCAGGATCGTGTTGTAGAAGCCAGTATGGGTTATTTCTTAAGTCCTCTATTACACATCCTTGGCGGCTTTATCCTCTTTAAAGAACGCGTTGGAATATTCAGAAAACTTGCCATCGCCTTTGCTGCATTAGGCGTTTTATATTATATCGCCAGTGTAGATACTTTTCCCTGGATAGGGTTGGTACTTGGAATAAGCTTTGCAAGCTATGGCATTTTAAGAAAATTAATTAAAACCTCTGCGGTGCCGGGTTTATTGGTAGAAACTCTTTTGTTAGTACCTTTTTCCCTAGGTTTAGTCATTTATTTGGCAAATAACAATAGCGCTACTTTCTTAAATCTAAATCCTACAACGGATATCTGGTTAACACTTGCTGGGCCAGTTACAGTGATTCCATTAGTATTATTTACCGCAGGTGCGCGTTTATTGCCTATGACAACAACAGGTATCTTGTTCTACATTACGCCAACTATTCAATTTCTTATTGGAACCTATGTTTTTAAGGAACAAATCAATCAGAATCAATTAATAGGTTTTGCGGGCATCTGGTTTGGGCTGGCTCTATATACTTATTCACTTCTAAAGAGGAAGGAAGGAGGAAGGAAAAATAAATAATTAGTTAGACATATCATCAATCGCTTTACGTTGTTTCTCAGCAGCTTCAAGCATCTGACGTTCAACATCCTTTGCTTTTTCAAGCGCTTCAACATGACCAGCTAGAGGATTCTCAATTTTACTTTTAGGCGCTTCATCACAAGCACTAATAATAAGCAAACCAACAACCGCAAATAAAGTTGTAATAATTTTCATTTTAGGTTTCATATTTACATATTCCTTTTAGAAACCATTTTGCTACGCTTTTATAGTATTTGCAAAAAAAGCCGATGGCCTGATGCTACCGGTTTCACACTAATTTGTAAGATGTCCGTTTTAAACAATTAAATAGCTGATGCTAAAAACCCGGGGGGGGTGCCAATCACTATTTTTAATCGCACTTTAAATGATTATCTTCACTGTTTTTCTCACAAAACCTAATGATATGCTTTAATACCCCTCTTTTTTGTTTTGGTTGTTTGCAATGTCTAATAGTTTTTCATCTCTTTCTCTTTCGAAAGCATTAATTTCCAATCTGGATTCACTTGGCTATAAAACCATGACACCAGTACAGTCCGAGAGTTTGCCTGCGATTCTCGATGATAAAGATCTAATTGTTCAGGCTAAGACGGGTAGTGGCAAAACGGCGGCTTTTGGTCTGGGTATATTGCAGAAGATTAACCCTCGCTTTTTTGGATTGCAGGCATTGGTTGTTTGTCCAACCCGGGAGCTGGCTGATCAGGTTGCCAAAGAGATTCGTAATTTGGCTCGTTGTATTCCCAATATAAAAATCCTTGTTTTATGTGGTGGCAAACCTTTGACCCCGCAAGCAGAATCACTCGAACATGGGGCACATATTGCAGTTGGAACTCCAGGGAGATTACAAGATCATCTTAGTCGATCTACTCTCAATCTCGGTGGGCTTGAAACGCTGGTGCTGGATGAAGCAGATCGAATGCTGGATATGGGCTTTTATGATGAAATAATCAATATCATTAAGAACACACCTAAAACTCGCCAGACTTTATTATTCTCTGCAACTTTTCCAGACAGCATTAAGAAGATGACGCGTTCTATTCAGCGTGATCCTGCACATATCAAGGTTGATTCAACCCATCAGGAAGATGTGATTGAACAGTTATTTTATCTGACCAATAACTATCAACGTAAGGATAGTTTGCTGGCTCTGCTGGAACATTTTAATAATGTGGATCCTTTAGATTCTGTGGTTATTTTTTGTGATACCAAAATTCAGTGTAAAGAAATTGCCGAATTTTTAGGTGATAAGCAGATAGAAGTGCTTACCCTTCATGGTGATTTAGAGCAACGTGATCGTGACCAAATGCTGGTTCGTTTTAGTAATAAAAGCTGTGCCGTATTGGTGGCTACAGATGTTGCGGCACGTGGGCTGGATATTAAATCTTTACAGTTGGTTATTAACTACGAGCTGCCACATGACCCGGAAATTTTTCTGCATCGTATTGGGCGAACTGGCAGGGCTGGTGAAAAAGGACGTGCTTTAAGTCTTTATACTGAATCAGAAATTACGCGCATTATTGCTATTGAAGATTATCTGGGTAAACCCTGTAAGAATGAGAAGATTGAATCACTTAAACGTAGCGCTAATTTTTCGTTGCAATCTAAAATGAGCACCATTCAGATTGATTCCGGCAAGAAGAATAAAATTCGTCCCGGTGATTTACTCGGAGCGTTAACTAAAGATGCAGGGTTGGCGGGTTCACAGATTGGCAAAATTAATATTTTTGATACTTTCAGCTATGTTGCTATTGAGCGCGAGGTGGCAGCACAGGCGGTTGGGTATTTTAGAAATGGAAAAGTCAAAGGACGGAAGGTAAAGGCGCGTAATATTGGCTGATGCAAACGGTTTCACACTAAAAAATTAGGGGGAGTGCCATTCAATTTTTAGGTATTAAATGCCACAATAGTTTCGCTAATTTTATCAATTTCTGTTGGATAATGCGCCCGGTCTAATAAGGCTAAATTATGATATTCACAGTCAGAATCCCAACTTACCACTATCCCTGTTTCATCCTCACTTTGACGAGAAATAATAAAGCGATCCAGACCTGCGGCTAGTTCTTTGTCGAGGGTGTGCTCTATTCCTAACGAACGAATCCGCAGGGTATCTTTGCCATTATTTTTAGTCTGTAAAATATGTACGCTCTGGCACTCGTTATTCCAGTTCACTTCAAATTTATGCTTTAAATCTTGCTTTTCGTGGTGGTCAGTTTGACTTGAGTTGCTATCTAAATTCTTTTCAAAATACGGCTCGATAATTGGTGATTTTTCACCGCATCGAGTACAGCATGAATCTTTATCAAGATTGCTTACTTTTGAATATAAACCGTAGCGACTCACCCAAGTGGCGTTACAGTTTGGGCAATGTGTATCATTACTCTCTTCCTCGTAGGTATTGCCCAGATACACATACTTCATCCCTTTGGAAAATGCCAGTTCACGCGCGTGTTCTAAAGTTGCCACTGTGGTTCGATCGACATGCGTGTACTTGAAGGCAGGATGAAAGGCGACAAAATGCAGCGGCACATGGGAACCAATATTGTCTTGTAACCAGTCAATGGTCTGAATAATATCTTCATCGCTATCATTGAGTTCTGGTATGACCAACTGAGAGATTTCTAGATGCCTTTGGGATGCCGCTACTTGTTTAATACGATCCAGCACCGGCTGTAACTTAGCCTTGGTTTGTTTTTGATAAAAAGCTGCATTCAACGATTTTAACGACAGACTAAAAATATCGATACAATCAATTAGCTCTTTGACGGGTTCTTCTTCAATATAAAATGCCGATTTATAGAGTGTTTTAATGCCGTTTTTTTGTGCCAGCCTGGACGTTTCTATAACAAATTCATGCCAAACTACGGGGTCATTATAGGTCCAGGAAATAATTTGAATATCGTTTTGCTTACACAGAGTAACTAATTCTTCGGGCGTATAGTTACGCACCATTTTATAGTCAAGATATTCAGTTTGCGAGGTTTCCCAATTTTGGCAAAATGAACACGACATCATACAGCCAATATTTCCCATGCTTAAAATGCGTGCGCCGGGAGCAAAATGATTAACTGCCTCTGTTTCTATTACTTCTTCAGTTGCCGCAAGTGCCTTGCCGTAATTGAATGAGCGAATCTCGCCATCCACAGTTCCACGAACACCACAAAAGCCCATGCGCTCATTTTTTGGGCGGCAATGTCTTGGACAAAGGCGACACTCTGCACGATTATCTTTGAAAGGAACCCAGTGTTGGGCTGGCAGACTGGTAGGATTGAATATGGCACCCCCCCCACTTTTTTGTATTAGCCCCATTTAGAAACGCCTTGCTTTTTTAATAAGCTGGAAGAATAGCTTATCAAAAAGAGTTTTGTCAGAAATTTTCAAGGCTTTGATACAATCCAGACCTGCAAAATAGTTTGCCATTTTTATGCTGCCTGTTTGCTGCTGTGACATCTCTCGATAATTGCGCCATTGAATATTTAAAGGTGTTTTCTTTAACTGGTTTTGTGGCAAATCTATTTGCTCTGCTTTACTTTCTTTACTTCTTTCCATAAAAAAAGGCTGGCTTTCCGTTTCGACCCAAAGGCGAGTTTCTTGATGAGATAAAGCAGCGTGTCGAAGTGCTTCCCATGGATCAAGTGCAATCAGATAATCGAGTTGTCCTTTGGGAATCCCCTGACCCAAAACAGGCAGTTTATCTTTGCTAATGCGGAATTCAGCATATACACAACCCAGCGATTGAGCACCGCCCTTGTGTATCGTAAATTGGCAATCATAGTTTAATGCCTGACAGGTTTCTGCCAAAACTTTTGCCAAACTGTTAATGCCCTGACCGCCGATGCCAGCAATGATGAGGTTAATTATTTTCATAATTAATGCTATCGACATCATTTACTTGAATGGCACTATTGGGGCAAATGTCGAGACAGGCAGCACAACGCCTGCACTGATTCATTTCAATAAATAATTGTTGAGTATTTTTGTTTTTGATTATGGCTGGACATTGCAATTGACTGTAGCAAAGTGTGCAGCCGCCGCATTTTTCATTATGCAGAAATAAAGTCCGCTGCTTTAAACGCCGCAGTGATTCTTCGCTAGGTTGCAAGGCACAATCACCTCTTACCCAGATAACTTTAACACCTGTTAGCTTGCTTGCTTTTTTGATGGTGGAAGTCATTTCAGTGGCTAAAAACGGATCTGCCTGAAAAATATGTTCAACACCGATACCCTCAAGTAATTTGCCCAAATCTACTTTATCCGATGATGTGGGTGAGTCTTGGTGCCCGGTCATGGCAATGCTACGATTATCAAAAATAATATGGGTGAGATTGATGTTATTTTCTAGCGCGCTTTGCAGTGAAATTAAACCGCCGTGAAACAGGCTGCCTTCACCACCCGTTGAAACTAATGGCTGCTCGGGTAACAACTGGGCAATTCCCTGCGACATGCCAATGCCCGCATTCATGCATAATAGCCAGTCGGTTCGATGCGGCGGCAATGAAGAGCAACCTATGTCTCCGCCGATAATAGTGTCGTTATCGTTAGTAGCACCGCTGCTTTTATTCTCTTGTTTTATTTCAGCAAGCGCTTTATCAATGGCATAAAAAGCGGGGCGATGCGGACAGCCTTCGCAAAAAGTACCGGGTCTTTCGGGGCAATTAATATCCAAAGACAAAGCGCTATTCTGCGGTTTGCAATCAAAGGTTTGAGTAAAAAATTCTCTTATTTGCTGGTCACTGATTTCGCCCCAGGCAGGAAAAATATTTTTGCCATTTACCTTGCAACTGACCTTACCAAAGGCTTCACGTTTGATCATGGTTTCGAGGAACCCATGCTGGTCTTCAATAACGATTATTTCTTGTTTGTTTTTAGCAAAATCCAGAAAGGAATTAATATTCAAAGGGTGGGTGAGTTCAATATTTAACAGCGCAACTTTATCTTGCAGTGCCAGCGATTCTATCACTTCGCAACAAACAGAAAAGGTCGCCCCTCGTGTAACTACGCCATAAGTGGCAGTAGTGCTGTATTTACTAGAACTGATTTCTATTTGTTGTTGAAAATGCTGCATTCGCAACACATGGTCACGATGATTGTGTACAGCGCGCTCACCGACATTAATAAGATTCTCAGGATCTTTGCTAAATTTATAGTGCCGTTGTTGGTGTTTTTCATGAACACGGTTAATGCTACTGGACTGGTAGGCAATGCGCCCGGGTACAAAAACCAGTACCGGCAGTTGTTCTTCTTCAGAAATAACAAATGCACGTTTCACCGCAGCATAAACGCCAGCAACATCCACTGGCTCTAATAGTGGTAAATTAAACTGGGGTGCGTACCAGTGGACATCTTCTTCACCCGTACTGGTTCGAGCGCCAGGGTCCGTCCCGACCACCACAACCATACCGCCTTTTATTTTAGTCACCGCTGAATAGTTAAGTGGATCAGCCGCAATATTCAAGCCGACATGTTTCATTACCAGTAGTGTGCGCGCACCACAAAGGCTAGCGCCCATGCTGGCAAGTGCTGCAATATGTTCGCTCAATGCATGGTTAATGAGATAATCATATTGGTCCTGATCCTGCTCTAAAACATCAAGCACCCGATTAACCGGGGAGCCAGGATAGTGTGAAATATAGCCAACACCAGAGTCCTGAGCTGCCCATGCAATAGCATCATTACCATCAGCAAAAACACCATTGGCACCCCCCCCACTTTTTAAGGTCAGCTTATTCATTATTCTTTATTCTTTATGCCGACAGCTTTCAGTTGTGCATGTGCTTCCGTCAGATAATCTACATCGCTGGGATGAAAATCACGACGAAAATAAGCAAGCAGGCCGCGCCTAAATTTCTTATTGGCTCCCGATGATTGTCTATTAAACTGACGTTTATATTGAAAGCTTCTAAACAAAGAAATTTTGTCCTGACGCAAGAACAATAAACTGCCCATAGTTGACCATAAAAGCATATCAAAGCTGGTCATGAGAAAAGCTAAAATTCGCAATGGATAATTAACGCCCGCCGTTTTCATCACATCAAAGGCAACGCTTCGGTGTTCAATTTCTTCAGCTGAATGCCACACAATTAACTTTTTCATGGTTGGTTCAACATCTTCAATTAATTCCGGGTTAGAGACCATAAGAGCGGCAATTGTTGCGGTGTAGTGTTCTGCTGCAGCGGTAAGCGCAATTCTTAATTTAGGTGTAGCCATTCTTTCGATAAAGAGCGCATAGCGTTTATACCATTTTAAAAACTTGTCGATTTTATAACCCTGTTTTCTGAGTACTTTAAAATAGTCTTCATGGCCTTTTGCATGCATTGATTCCTGGCCGACAAAACCCTGTACCTGTTTGAGCAAAGCTTTATCTTGAATAACATCCTTGTAGTGCATAACAGAGCGTACAAAGAATCGCTCAAACTCAGGAAACAATAAATTATAACCATTAAAATTATGGGTTATGACAGGGTTATTACTAAACCAGTATCTGGGAATCTGCCGATCAAAATCAAAGTCAGGCTGGCGGACTTTGATTTTAGGTAATGAATGTGAAGATGGATTTTTGATAGTTAGAGTTGCTTAGTGATTTCAGGCAGAAGTTTACTGCTTGCTGACTACAATTCCAAGGCTGATACAAACGGTTTCACACTAATAAGTGAGATGTCCGTTTAAAACAACAAAACGGCAAGCTCACTAAAAAACTAGGGGGGTGCCATAGAGGCAGTAAAAATATTCTGGGACGAAGAGACAACAAAAAACCTCTCAACGCTTTGCTGAGAGGTTTAAGATCGTACTTGCAGCGTCTAATTAAGCAAATGTATCAGCGAACAATGTATTTGCCCAAGTGAACATGTCTTTGTAATTTTCCGAACTTACGCCTTTAGATGCTCCACCGGAACCTGCTACCAGTTTCATGCTATCCGAGGCAGCATCATATCCAAACACCCCAGTTAACCATGAAGCAGTGTTAGTCGATAACGGGCTGTAACAGGCAGAGTTAGTCATGGGGGCCGCATAGGGTTGACCACCAGCTAACAAACGAATGACAGCATCGGCACAAACCTTTGCTTCTGCATTTGCAATATGTCCTGCTTTTGGTTGCCCTGTACCTTGAGAATCACCGATTACATGTATATTCGGGATAGCGGTTGATTCATAACTTAAGGGACTTACATTTGCCCATCTCCCTGTAGGATGATTTGCCAGACCTGAATCGAGAATTATTTTACCTGCTGAATGTACCGGGATTACATTTAAAACATTTGCTTCAAAATCTCCCGCATCGGTTATTGCAATTCGTTGCTCTGAGTCCACCGCTTCCAACTTAACATTCTTGTGGTATTCAACTATACCTGCATAGGTAACATCGAAGGCGTGAGCGAATGTTTCCTTTTCGACAATGATATCTGCATTGGCATCCAGCACGATTACTTTTGATCCCGGTTTATTGGTTTTTAAATAATCTGCTACCAAGGCTGCTCTTTCATAAGGCCCGGGAGGACAACGGTATGGCGCAGGAGGAATCGTCATAACAAATTTACCACCTGCGGGCATCGCATCAAGCTGTTTCTTTAATTCCAGTAATTGTTCTCCAGATTGCCAGGCATGCGGTATTTTATTGAAATCAAGACCATCAACGGGGTTAAATGAAATACCCGGTGCAACGATTAATCGATCATATTCAAGTTTAGTGCCAGAACTTAATTCCACCTTTTTAGCTGTAGCATCTATGCCCTGTACCCATTCTGTTACCACATTTACACCATATTTACTGGCGAGCGCATTGTATTTAAATGAAATATCATTTAAAGACTTCTGCCCGTTAATAACAAGGTTGCTAAGAATAGGAGAGCGGTATTGGGCATTCGGCTCAATCAATGTCACATTAAGATCGGGTGACCAGTGTTTAAGATACTTTGCTGCCGTCGCTCCTGCGAATCCACCGCCAATCACAATGACTCTTGAGCCACTGGTTGCAGCACTCAGGATTGTTGGACATGATGCCAGTACGGTGGCACCACCTAGTGATTTTAGAAAAGTTCTACGTGATGAAGTGTTCATTTTTCGCCTCCTTGTTTCTCTGGAAGATTAGAATAGTAATCAGAAATTAAACCTAACTGCTCCTGGGTATAGCCTCTGGCCTGAAGGTACATGAGGTCTAATTTATTCTTCCCATGCATTTCAAGTAGCTTTTCAAAGAGGTCTTCACCTGCTAATTTATCAAAACTCTTTCCTCTACCGTCGGTACCATGGCATTGAGCACATTGAGCAGCGAGTAATCTGCCCGCTGAAGGAGTAGTTACGATAGGATCAATTGGTGTATTACCACCGCCGTCAGCTTCATCACTTTTGTCATCTTCGTCTTCTTCGTCCTCTTTTTCGTCTTCCTCATCCTCTTTTTCGTCATCTTCATTTTCGTTATTTTCTACTTTGATATCCGCATTATTACTACTATCTTCTGCATCTTCTTGCGTATCATTATTGGCATCAGACTCATCTTCCTTTTCATCATTAATGGAAGGCTGGTCATTTTCTATCACATCACCACTGGAGTCTGACTCTAATACCGCTACCAGTCGTGAAATAAATCTTTGAATAACAACATAATAAGATAAATATTTAAAGCTAAGCTCCAACTCTTTGTCGGATATAATTGAATTTCATAACAAACAGTTATTCCAAGGAA
>Ga0209633_10004971_pt1 | contig 11795 bp, 8 predicted proteins | sample Cruoilmetagenom1_FD_187290 | JGI IMG/M metagenome (GOLD analysis project Ga0209633, IMG submission 187290) | Oil polluted marine microbial communities from Coal Oil Point, Santa Barbara, California, USA - Sample 1 (SPAdes) (version 2) | ecosystem: Environmental > Aquatic > Marine > Oil seeps ... | reverse complement strand
CTAAGGGCCTCGAAAAAAATTAAATCCACCATCTTACTTTTCTTTTTGCCCGTGTTCGGCGTTGCGTCGACGGCCACATACAACCAGTATGAAACCATTCCCGTACCTTGCCTGATCTTATAAAAACCGGCGAACAAAAATTTTGCGTCATCCCGGTGGATTTTATTTTTCCCGAGGCCCTAAGACCGGGGATTTCAGGCAAGCCGGCACCCGTTGCCGGCTTACCGGCTTTCGAGCCGGCCTTTTTTGTAAGGCAGAAAAGCCCCCGTCATCGGACGGAGGCTTTTTTCGAGGCCCTGAACATTGGCGGTCCGTGGCCGCCCCCACCCTATTCTTTCGGGTGACAGACGATGCAGCCGGTGGGACCGGTGGTCGGCAGTTGGCCATCAATGCCGGCAAGGATGTTGGCCATCTGCTGAATTTCCTGTTTCATGGTTTTGTGGCATCCGATACACTGGCTGTGATATGCGTTTTTGTAGTATCGGAAGGCCTGATCCCTGTCGATGATTTTGGTATTTTCTTTTCTGGGCAGGGTTTCAAGATCGTGACAACCAGCGGTCATGCAGCCGGTAATCGCCTCAACCCCCTTCCAGGTGTGGTGACAGTTGTTGCAGGCAAGGACAAAATGGCGACTGTGCGCAAACTCCACGGCGGCCCGTTTGGCAGCCACCGAATCCGGCGGTTCCAGGGTAATGATTCCCATGGGAACACACATCTCTTCATCTCCGGCAACAGCGATCCCCAGCGAGGCACAGGCAACAATACCGGTAAGCAACACCACCCCCATAAACGATAGGCTACGCATACGCTTCCTCCTCCTCAATTTCTATCTTTGGCTTTGTTCATTGAAAAATGAAGCAGATATAAACCCAAATAGAAAATTTTTCAATGAATAAATGGCGGTCAAGATCATCGGGCCGCCAATCCTTGTCTGCCGAGGTCACCCTCGTTAATTCGGTAAACAGTTTGTTTATCTGCGAACAGCGCGAACAGCACCGCAGGTTTCTTCGTTTTTCGACCTCCTCGTGAATTCGCTCTCCGGCACCGAAGTCACCACATCCACCACCTGATGAAAGCCCCGAACAAATGATTCAGAGGTCCAATACCAAGCAGCACCGATATCGGGGAAAAAGGGACTGTTTTTATAGATGGTGGCCAGTTCGCCGGCGGTGGGAATCCGCCAATCCGACCGGCCACCGGTGTTCAATCCATGAACGTAGTCTTTTGCCATTGGATAGGAGATGCATTTCCCGAGATCCGAGTAAGAATCCAGCAGGCACCAAGTCAACCCGGTAACCCGGTCGATAACCGTACCATCTTGATGGTCGACGAAGCGGCTCGCCACGGGTTGCAGCTGTCTGGCCGCCTGTTTCCGCAGGCGTTGAATCCGCCGGGCCGCCATGGCCTGTTCGGCCTGTTCGACCTGTTTCCGGGCCAGTGCCCGGCGTCGGGCCAATTCATCCCCCTGGGCACGGATGGCATCCTGAAGCACCGGGTCAAGTTGCCTTCTCATATTTTCGGCAAGCGTGGCGTAAGACCCCGCCTCGTGGTTCTCCACATACCTGTCCAGACGTTGGATTCGGCTGAAAATGTCATTGGCCGGATCGGTCGCAAAGGCCGCCGTTTTTTCCCATGCCGCCTGTCCGGCAAGATCGGCACGCAATTCATCAATGCGCCGGGCAATCGTCTCTTTTTGGGTGGTTTCCGGTCGTTTTTCGAGATAGTCGGTATAGACCTTCTTGGTCTTGGCCAAATCATCGGCCACAAGGGCCGCCTCGATATTCAGTTCCCCCACATCCTGCTTGTCCTGCAGCATGGTCCGCAGCATCCTGACCTTTTCCACCGGGGCCTCGTTGGAAAAGACAGCCAGGAAGCGATCGCACTGGGCGAGGCAGTCGTCCCACTTTTCCTTAGCATCACAAGTGGCGATTTGCTTCTCGACAACACCGTAATATTCTTGTGCCAGATCGGCAATCATCCGTTCCACGGCCTCCCGCTCCGTGCCTTGGGGAAACTGCGTCAGATATGCACGATAAGCGGCGTGGCGTTCCGGGAAATCGGTGCCGGCAATCTTTTTCAGGTCCTCGAAATAGGCACTGCCCAGCACTTGCCGGATACCGCCGATGGCTTCATTGATCTGCGCGGTATAGACACCTTGGGGATATTTCGTTAGGAATGCAGTATACAGGGACAGTGCTCTTTGTTCGAATTTTTCATCGATCGGCAGGCAGTTGGCGTCCGAAATGGTCCTTTCATAATCCTGCTTTTCGATTGCGGTATAGGTATGTTTTAGCCGGGCTTCCAGTTCCGACCGGTGGAGATCCTCAGGATGCGCTTTGATGTACTGCATCACCAGCACCATCTGGGCGTCAGGTGCTTTGGTGATCGCCAAGTCTGCAATCAGCCGGTCGTACCGGTGATTGACCGCTCTTTTCTTAAGCAAAATGCCGCCGCCGGTCACCACGATAGCAAAAATGATCACCACGATTAAAACGATGAGCAGTTTGCCGGTCCTGCTCATCTGATCCTGTTTACCCACCGAATTATCGGTCGCTTTTTTAAAAGGTAAATTTATCGGTGGCTTAGATGGCAAGGGTTCGGCGACCGCTTTTTCGGAGGGCGTCTTGGGGACCGGCTTCGAAGCGCTTTTGGTGGGCTTTTTTTCCGGTTGGGTATCTTTTTGTGTTGTCGGCCGATCCGCCGATGGAACTTTTTTCGGTTGGGGGGGTGGCTCCGGGACCCGAGGGGTGGACGCGGGTGGTGGTGGTTCGTCACCGGTTTCATCTCTGATTTTCAGACTCTCCATCATCACGTGCATGAGAGGGTCGTGTATTTCTATCACCCGGTCAGGGTCAGCCGATTCAATCTTAATGGAGGCATTGTCCCAGCTGATGATCCGGTAAGCGGCCGCGTTGCCTGTGTGCCCTTCAACCTGCGCCGCGATAAGGCTACCGCCATTGAGGTAGAGATGGCCGATGCGATTAGCGCTGGTCACCTTGAGTGTACAGGTGGCGCCTTCCATTTCCGACATCTGAAGAAATGAAGGAAGGCTGATGCCGTGGATTTGCCCACCCACATCGGAAACCGTTTCGATTTTCTTTTTGCTTAAAAACTGCTGAACCAAGATGGTAAGCTGGTTAAAATCCGCCCGGCGCATACCGGATGAACAGAACCCCAAGAGGACTTCAATCCTATCCGCATCCCGCTTCCAGGGCCACAGGGCCCCATAGAATGCTCCGGTTTTCAGTTTTTTCAGGAAAAGGGCCTGATCCTTGCGAATACCTCCCAGATATTTTACCGTGGGATCAAATCGCAGGATCACGGGAAGGGGCTTGCCGGGTGCCTTGGCCGGTGTGCCGAAAAACTCGGACAGGATCTCCATCAGTTCATCGATGGAACGTCCTGACGCGGTCACCTGATACAGACTTCGCAACTCCTCGTAGAACCGGGTGCTCACATCCGGCAAGTCGTCGATATGCTTTGCCAGTGTCAGAAATCCGACCAGTGCGGCCTCGTTATTGGCCAGATCCCGGATTTCCTTGCTGTCACCGGTCAGAAGCTCCCCGATCAGCGGAACACCCATGCCTTATCGCGCCCTCTCTCTTTCTAAAAGTGCCGCATCGATGAACCAGGCATCCAAACATGCGGTTGCCTGCCCAATTCCGCTTACAACGATGATAATAAATGATACCACATCAGATAAAAAAGGAAATGAGTCCCGAGCAGGATTAATTTTTCTAATGATCTATAGCAGATGGCAATGAATCTTGTCAAAGCCAAGATCACCGGCGGCCATCTTTTCTTCAACACTAAAATATAAGCTTGCCGACCCGCCTGCCGTCCCGATCGCCCGGCGTGAAAGCTCCTGATGGCGATTGTACCCGACAGCCGAAGACGATCCAATACCAAAGTTTGTTTTGCATCCATGCCGCCCCTTTTAAGTCATTGGTATGCGCGTGATATTTCTGCATCGTTTTATGGTTGATCGAATTCGGGTATGATGTATGTTATGCCTCTTCTCATCATCAAAATAAGAGGTGAACATGGAACCAAAAAACGATGCCCCCGACGGTCTGCACAAAAAGGCGGAGGCTGCCCCGTTGAAAAGGGTCGATCTAAATTCAACGCCGGGTATATACGAATTTTCCGCACTGATTTTTGATCTTGATGGTGTAATCACCTCCACGGCAAAGCTACACTTCGACGGCTGGAAGAAAACATTTGATGAAATGATCGTTTCATTGCGAAAAAGCAATCTGCTTCCCCATGGTGCGCCGACAGAATTTAACGAAAAGCTTTATCTGGATTATGTAGATGGTAAACCGCGCTATGATGGGGTGCGTTCCTTGATCGATGCACTCGGTGCCCATGATGATTGGCTGGTTGACAAAGTTGCCGATGCGGTGCAGGCCCAATCGACGGATCGGTTGGGTGGATCGGCCTTTGTTCGGTTCATCGCCTCAACGGTTAACGCGAATAAAAAGCCGTTTTCCGATGAACCAACACCGGACGAGTTGGACGATAGTAGTGATCGGTGGGCCGATGATCCGGAAAGGTTAAGTGCGTTATTCGACCGGTGTGCCGCCAATCCCGTCCATCTGGATCGGTTGCTTGACCGACTGGTCCAACGACCTGCCGCACTGGGAACCATGATTGTTCGAAAGATCGGAGACATTAAAGACAGGTGGATTAATGCCAAGCTGAATGATGATTCGGTTGAAATCATAATCTTTCAGCATACCGTTGATATGATTAAATCGGCCAAGCAAGAAGGTATTCAAGTGGCGATTGCGTCGTCAAGCAAGAATGCCAAAAAGGTTCTTAAAAAAGCCCATTTGTTGGATCTGTTCGACGATCATTTAATTATTGATGGTATTGTGCGTGAAAAGATGGGTCTGAACGGGAAACCGGCACCCGATATTTTTGTGGAAGCCGCCCAACGCATGGGCGTTCCGGTTCATCGCACCGTCGTGTTTGAAGATGCCAATTCAGGGGTTGAAGCCGGCAAGCAGGGTAATTTCGGCCTGGTTGTTGGACTGGCGCGCTCCGACAACCAGCAAGAACTGAAAAAAAATGGCGCGGACATGGTGCTAACCGACATCGGGGATATGGCGGATCCGCTTAATCAGATGAATACGTGGTACCGCGAAAAACTCCAGCAGACGGGCATGCGGCTGACCTATTGGGGGACGCCGATGGAAAAGGATCCGGAAGCGGATCCGCAGGTTTTGAAAGCCGCCATCAGGGCCGAACAGGCGCTTCAGACGGTAGGAAATGGTTATTTCTGCACCAGGGGAGCAGATGTTGAGGAGCGACAAGGGGTGGATTCATGGGGATATGCCGGCACCTATTTCTCGACGATTCGCAATACCCGACAATCGATCATTGGTGGCCGGCCGGTTTACAACGAGGACTTGGTCAACGGGATCAATTGGCTCCCGATGACCTTTAAAATTGACGATGGTGACTGGTTTCAACCCCACGACACCGAATTGTTGCATTATGAAAAAACGCTTGAATTCAAAGACGGCAGCTTTACCCGGTCACTGATTTTTCGTGACCCGGACGGTAAAGAAACGGATGTTTTGGCCCGGTATTGCGTCAGCATGGCCCACAAGCACATGGCGGCGGTCGAATATCGGGTGACACCGCTCAATTATTCAGGGGTAATCACCGTGAAAGCCGGCTTGCACGCCGACCATATCAATGATGGCGTGAGCCGCTACGCCGGGCTTGATCAGCACCACCTCAAGAGAATAACGGAAGGCGGTCAGGATGATGGGAGCATTTATGTCAGCGTACAAACCAACCCGTCGGTGGTGCCGGAGAAAACGCTGATGCCGGCGGAAATCGCCGCTGCGGCACAGGTGGTTGCCCAACTGGAAGGTGATCGGCTGAAACCGACGTTTACGGTCGAAACGGCTGATCGACGCGTCGATACCATTTTCAGCCGGCAGGTGGCACAGGCACAATGCCTGGTTGCACATAAGCTGGTCGGCCTCCATACCAACAGGGCGGGCATCACAACGGCCGACACGCTGGATAAGGCGCATCGCACGATTGCCGATCTGACCTCATTTTCCGAGGTGTTGGAACCCTCCGCCGTGAAATGGTCCCGAATCTGGGAAAAAGCAGGTGTGACGGTGGAAGGCGATCGACTGGGACAACAGGCGTTGAATCTGGCTACCTATCATCTGTTGGTCATGGGTTCGGAACATAACGATGGTGGCATAGGCCCCCGTGGTCTCACCGGTGAGACCTACCGTGGCCATGAGTTCTGGGATGATATTCTCTATTATCCAGGCATTTCCCTACAATATCCACGGGTCACCCGGTCGCTGTTGGGCCATCGTTACCACGGCCTTAAAATGGCCCGGAAGGCCGCCGGGAAACAGCATTTTAAAGGTGCCATGTATCCCTGGCAGGCGGGAATCGAAGGCGATGAACAGACTCAGATCACGCGCTTCAATCCGGTTTCGGGAAAATGGGATCCCGACAATAGCTGCCGCCAGCGCCACGTGTCACTGGCCATTGCTTACAATGTGCTTGATTATCTGGAAACCACCGCAGATGACCGCTTCAGGGGAAAGGGCGCGGAGATGGTTCTCGATATCTGTCGCTTTTTCACCAGTATGTGTGAACCGGACCCGGAAACCGGCAAGTACGTGATCGAGGGCGTAATGGGGCCCAATGAGTTCCACGAGGGCAAGCAAAAAAGGGGGGTTAAAAATAATGCCTATACCCATATCATGTTGGCCTGGACGCTGGAAAAGGCGGAACAGCTGGTGGCGAAACTGAAGGCGACCGATCCCGGCGAACTTGAAGGGGTTTACCACAACATGGGGGTTACCGCCAAAGAGATGGAAAACGCATATGATCATTGGCAGACCATCCGTCGACGGCTTTCACTTCACCTCGACGAAGCAGGCGTGATTGCCAATCACGCGGATTGGTTTGATCTAAAGGATCCGGATGATCTCAAGGGCCTGACGGTTGAACAAGACGGCAAGGTCCGGGATCTGTTTTCCATCGTTTATGATCCGGGGCGATCTGACCGTCGCATCAGAGCGATCGGTGAGGATCCCGATGATTATCAGATACAAAAGCAGGCCGATACATTGATGGCTTACTACAATCTGGGACCCGACGAAGTCAAGCGTGTGGTAGGGATGATGGAATATGAACTACCCGAGGATCATTTGCAAAAGAATCTCGACCATCATCTGCCGCGGACGTCACATGGTTCTACACTGAGTTTTATCACCCATGCCATGGTGCTGGCCAATGCCGGAAGAACCACCGACAGCTGGGACTTTTACCGACGGGCGCTGGTCAGTGATCTATCCGACATTCAAGGAGGCACAACCGCCGAGGGCATTCATCTTGGCGTCATGGGAGGGTGCCTGAAAGGTGTGTTTACTAATTTTGCCGGTCTGAATTGGCATGGTGGCAGCCTCTCTATTCAGCCAAGCTTGCCGAACGTATGGGAATCGCTTAGGCTCAGCGTCCTGATCAGGGGAGATCGTTACCACATTGAAATCATCGGGAACCTGCTCAGGCTGAGCGTATCTCGAGAAGATCAACCACGACCGGAAAAAAATGAGTTGGCAATCGTGGTTCAGGATCGTCCCCAGGTGGTAAACTATGATGTGGAATATACGTTTTACTTAGAGGTGAAAAGGTAGCAAAGAGAAAACCAGTTTGGGCTGATTCAGTGAATCAGTTTGGCGATCTGCCACGGCGACACATTGACCAAGGCCGCAATCTCATAATCGAATAAAGCTTCCTGTTGTTTCTTCATTGTGATGAAATCAGGCAGGCTCATGGCATAACGCTTGACCACAAAATATTCAAATTCCGTTCGAGTCATATGCACCTCGGTCGTGTTTGATCGGTTCCCAGGCGGAATTTCCGTCACAATCACTACTTTTGTGTAACACCAGGCTGTTGCCGTTAATCCTTCCGGATATGATTCGGAAATTGGTGCTCATGGCGACCACCCCAATGTGAATTAATTCCCATTTTCTTTCTTTTTTCCGGCGCAAGGGCAATCCGTGCAATTTCCATTGCAGCGGCATTCGTGTTTTTCAGGCGGCACGATGACCTTGCTTCCTTTGGGTGCGATCTCATAACCCTTTTCTCCTTTGAAAAAGAGCCGATTTGCCGGCAGCTTGTTTTTATCAAGCCGGCATCGGAACGTACTGCAACCGAAAGGACACATATTGCGTAGACGGTGGGTGTCGATAAAGACCTGTCCTTTGCCGGTGTATTGCTCATGAAGCAAATTGATCAATTCCCATGCAGAGCTGCCATCAAAATTTCCTGTCGGGTGCACATGCAGGTCTCCATTGCTCTTTTTAAACGCGACTTGAAAATTGTTGCTCATGCTTTTACCTCCACTATTCATTTCATAGGTCGTTTTTTATTGATACTACCGGATTGCCGGTAATTAGTTTTGACTGCTTTTTTCTCCACCGTTGCCGCCAATCATGGACGAAATGGCGTTCAAACTGAAATTTGCCATCAGATGAACCGGTGTATTGTGTTTTTTCCCAAGGTTTTTCACCAGCGAACAGGCTGCGTGGCTGTTACAGCTAACCGGGCAGAGGACCACATCGGCGCGCCTGAGACGGCATTCAAGTCCTTTGACGCCTTTTTTCATGTAACCGTCATGATACTCAAAAATACCGCCGCTGCTTTCAATAAGCTCCCGGTAGAGCGATTCCATTCTGGTAATCCCGCCGACAATCAAAATGCGCTTTTTACAAAGATCGAATGACGGACAACTTGCCTCACAGCGGTTCAGCGCGACAACGTCCCCGATGATTTTTTGGGTTTCCTTTTTGAAACGGTTGTTCGACTCCCGCTGTCGCTCAAATTCCGCCGACAGCCTCATGTTCTTTTCTTTAAGTGAAACCATTTGACGCTGTTTTTCAATAAAGTTCCCAAATAATTCGCCCAACTCCGCTTTCAATCCTTGGTTTTCTTGCTCAAGCTCGACAATGCGGTTTCGGCGCTCCAATCCGGCAAGCGCCTCTTCCCTTTCGGTTTTTTCTCTTTCTGCGGATGCTATCTTTGCTTCCAAATCCGCCTGGTTCCGTTTCAGCCGTTCATTTTCCTTTTGCAGCAACCTCCTGGCCCGAACCGCTTCCTTCATGTCCTGACACATATCAACCAATTTTTTCTGTTCTCTGGCCAGCTTTCGCTTCAATTTTTCGCCCTGTTCGCCGTTCCAATGCATGATCATATGAACTTCCCCGAAAATCTCTCCTTTTAATGCGATGGGCAATTCGGGATGGGTAGCGGCGGCCCAGAGTGCGCCAATGCAATCCCCGTCGTTAAAAGCGGCTTTGCAATGCGCCATGAATTCTTCATGATCAAGCCCAAGTAAAAATGTCGCTGCTTTGCCAAGCTTGCGGTTGAGCAGGTTGTCGGCCCGTCTCGATAACCGGGTCTCGTTCTCCGAACTTGCAACCAACGTCTCGTGAATTTCATAAGGCCTTTTATTTTTAATTTGAAAGCCTGTTTTTTTCAGTAACTGCATTTGCTCTGAAAGCGTAAGGCACATGCCCACCACCGGGCATTTGAAAAAGCGATCAATCTCCCAGAATCGCAATGGGGTCCTTTGGTTAATGACCTGATGATCCCGGCACATGATGTTGTTCTCGCCGCCTTGAATGCATATTCTTTTCTCCGGCATCGATGGTTACCTCCTTTTCTTGGTTACCTCTTCTGATGGTTGTTTTCTGTTTTTCTAAAAAAGAAAAAGGCGCATCTCGATCGTTTTCGATCTCGAGTTACGCCTTCACTTTTCCCATACCGTTAACGCGGTACGGAACCCGTAAGACATCCCTTGCCGACGCTAATCAGCGTCGATTAGTACAAGGGTGAGCTTCTTGCGCAATGCTTCAAGCCTTTTTGATTTAAACGCTTTTCGACTCTCCTCCAATGTATCGATGGCCTCCTTGATGGTATCTTTCAGCAGAAGCTCGCGCGATTTTGACGGGTACAACGCCAAAAAAGGTTTCAGGTTTTTCGCATCGACCTTCTTGTCTAAAATCGAAGCGACGAGAGAGCAGTGCCTGTCGATACCTTGCTGCAAATCTTTAACGCTGGTGTTAAGTGCCTTAACCAAGGCGCTTTTATCCAAACCGATTGTCTTAGGACGCCCTTCCATTATTCATGCTCCCTAACATTTACATTAAAAAATTACCGTCTTGTGAGCAATTGCCTAAAAGACGGCTTGATCCCCGGTTCCGAATTCACGGCACCCTATATGCCGGGGTCACATCAGTTTTTGTACAACCAGCGTCTGATACCTCACGCAACCATCGACGCGCCTTGCCCGATCATAATTAGGACCGGCAAACCCAAACCCGGCGCAATAGCAGGTCAATTATTTTTTTCCGAAATGCCGACCTGGTCCTTGAATTCACAAGAAAAATCTTCACTACGTGCCTGGCATTTTTCAGGCCTGCGACCATGCAGGCGATAATCTTCGAAAAATTGAAGCCAGCTCTCTCCGGCGCGTGGACATGCCTGGATAAATTCCATAAAGTCGGTAAAGCTGTCCAGGGAGGCGGAACTGAGGGCATGTTCCATTTTACAGGCCTCTTCATCGGCAGTTTTGAATTCTATTTTTAAGATTTCGGTTAAAAACTTAAGCAAAACCTCATGCCTGCGCCGAATTTCCTTGCCGACAGCGGCCCCGTCTTTGGTCAGCTCCACATATTCATATTTTTTGTAGTTTACCAACCCTCTATTATTCAGGGTTTTGAGCATACTGGATACGGTGGGCATTTTGACATTCATCCGCTTGGCAATATCTTTTACGCGAACCACCTTTTTTTCCTGATCCAGATTAAATATAGCCTCCAGATAGTCCTCCATGACGGAGGTCAGGGGTTTTTCGGAAACACTATCTCGATTGGAAGCTACCATGACAGAGTCCATATTATTAGAGGAACAAAACTTATATTGAAATATCTAGTAATAGCCCCTCCGTCGATTGTCAAGCTTTTTCACACAATATCTTACTCATAACGCTCACAACTTCTTTTCTGTACAAAAAACCGTAACCGGACACGCCCGACATGATAGCGTAACATTGACCCTATCTGAATCATTTCACACCGAAGGGTATCTTCAATCGGCACCGCCCGTTCTACTGGCTGTTACGGTCTAGATATTCTATCAGGTCGACCATGGCCTCGGTTGGCTTTTTCTTCGACAGGGCACGGCGGATATCGACCGCCTTCTTAAGTTCGTCCTTTTTCAGAAGCAGCTCTTCCTTTCGGGTGCCGCTCTGGCGGATATCGATGGCCGGAAAAATCCGGTGTTCGGCACAGTCGCGGCTTAGCACCAGGTCCATGTTACCCGTTCCCTTGAACTCCTGGTAGATAACATCGTCCATCCGGCTGCCGGTCTCTATCAGGATGGTGGCGATGATGGTCAGCGAACCGCCATTTTCGATGTTGCGGGCAGCCCCGAAAATCTTGCGGGGGATTTCCATGGCGTTGGCCCCCAGCCCGCCGGAGAGGGTCCGGCCGTAGCTTTCCGTTTCGGCATTGAAAGCCCGGGCCATGCGGGTCAGCGAATCGATGAAGACCACCGTATCCCGGCCGGTTTCCGCACATCGCATGGCGGTGTGTACTGCCAGGCGGGTCATACGCATGTGCTGACCGATGCTCTGATCGGCGGAAGAGTAGAGCACGTGGGCGTCTTTCAGTCCCCGCTTGAAGTCGGTCACCTCTTCCGGACGTTCGTTGATCAGCAGAATGAATACATCCATTTCG
>Ga0209633_10004970_pt1 | contig 11797 bp, 11 predicted proteins | sample Cruoilmetagenom1_FD_187290 | JGI IMG/M metagenome (GOLD analysis project Ga0209633, IMG submission 187290) | Oil polluted marine microbial communities from Coal Oil Point, Santa Barbara, California, USA - Sample 1 (SPAdes) (version 2) | ecosystem: Environmental > Aquatic > Marine > Oil seeps ... | reverse complement strand
TGGCTGCAATGATGGGCAGCAGCGTAGTGGTCAACGTCAGGATTTCTTTCATGGTGCGGGAACCCGCGATCTCACCCCTGGGCACGCCGCGAAAACCGAAGTAGGCCCCGGCCCCGACGACGGCGATCGGCAGCGGGAGTTGAGACAGAAGAAAGCCGTTGAGAGAAACGCCGGTGATCGCTACGACCAGAACAATGCCCGGATAGAGGGGGGAGATGTATTCCCAAATGTGCCGAAACCAGTAATTGATGAAGGCCCTGCGCTCCGGAGAAATGGTCGAATCCGCGGCGACCTCCTGTACGAGAGGGGCAGAGAAGGCCGCGCCGCCTGCAGAGGGGAGGAGACCGATGACGCCGGGAAGCACGGCCATGGCGATTCGCCGGTCCTGCGCTACATTCACGAGGGATCCCGTCATGCGCTTCAGGAGGCCCTTTTTCCGGATGATATTTTCCAGCACCATGATGAAGGCCAGTGCGACCACGACCGACACCGTTACCAGGTCCCGGCTTGAAGTGAAAATGACCCGTGCCTGCTCAAGCGGTCCCATGCGGTACAGCGTCCCGAGGACAGTAGCGGCGAGGAGCATCACGAATCCCAGGTTCCAGCGCAGGCGGAGCAGGAGGACGATGAGCCCGAAGACGGCAAGTATTTTAACAATATCCATCATCTGACATAGGCCTTGCTGAGGTAGAAAATGACGGCGGCGCGGATGGTGTAGCGTTCCATGCTCCACTCCTCAGGCAGCGGCTGGAACGGCGCTGAGTCACGTATGGCTTCGAGCGCCTCATCGTCGAGTATCTTGTACCCCGAGGATTTCAGAAGTTCCAACTGGCCGAGAGACCCGTCCTGCATGATATCGAATCGGATATAGGTGACGCCGGAAAGACCTGTTATAGCCGCGAGTTCCGGATAATGAAGGATGCTTTCCACCTTGACCTTGAGCCAACGGTTATACGAGATAAATTTGAACTCATCGGTGTCGAGTGTAACCGACTCTTCGCCCGGTTTCTTCGGAGGCATGCCTTTTCGTGCGAGCCGGTCGATGTCTTTCTGGGTGAGAAAAGGGAGCGGCCCCTGTTTGTGCTCTTCCAGACTCCGGTGATCTGGTTTCGGAACAGCCTGCGGCCCTCCTGCTTCCATGTCTTCACCGAATCGTTTCGGCGACGGAATGCTCACCGGCGGCACTTTCTGCTCTACGGGCGGAAGCCGTTTTAGTACGTGACGCGGGAGATTAACGATCTGCACCGGTGTTGCCTCACGCTGAGAACCCGATGGTTTCGGGAGGAAAAGGGCCGCGGCGAACAACAGGACATGAAACGCGAGGGAGATGAGCAGGAATTTTGTGAGAGATAAAGGTTCGGACATGAGTTTAACGTCGTACTAAGGGGAACCACTGATGAACACAGATACGCACGGGAAAGCATCGTAATGGCACGAGAGGAGGCCATTTTCTGCTTTCCTTCGCGGCCATTCGTGTCACTTCGCGGCTAAATTGTTTTGCATTTTTCCCGACACTTCTCTCAGCAGCTTCAGGATCGCCTCGGTTTTCCCGGGTGTGAGGCTGCCCATGCCGCAGGACGGTGTGATCAGGCACTGCCGCATGAGTCTCGCGCGGTCTATGCCCTGCTTCCCGAGCGTTTTCATCCCCGCTTCGATTTTTGCCACGAGACCTTCGGCCGTCTCCTGTCCCGTGAACTCGGCCGTCGGCACCACACCCCAGGCCAGAGCGCCTCCCCGGGCGATGAACGTCTTAATATCATCAGGGTAGAGCAGGACCCTGTCCAGGTACCCGAAGGCGTCGAAGTTTATGATATCAACGCCTGTCCTGAAGAGCATGGGCCAGTCCGCGTTGCCGCAGCAGTGAATGCCGGCGATGCCTCCCCGGTCATGAATGACGTCGATAATCTCATTCAGTTTTTCCGAAACCGTTTCAGCCGCTACGGCCGAGAACGCCGAGCCGAGGGACTCCATTGCCGGTTCATCGATGAAGATGATGACGGGCAGGCCGAAGGGCTTGAAAACCTCTATTTGCCAAGCCGCCTTCATGGCCAGGCCCTTGACGACGGCATCGAAGAGCACCTCGTTATGGATGATGTCATAGCCCTTTTCGTCTTTCACCGAGGTGCCGAAGGTGAGGGGGCCGGTGATATGACCTTTCAGAAACCGCGCGCCGGGAGGAATGCCCTTCTGGAGCGACCGAAGGAATGCATAGAAGCCCGCAGCATACTCTTCCGATATCTTGAAGAACGCGTAGTCCTTGTCGAGGTACCGCTGAAAAAACTTCTCCAGCTCCGGAGTCAGGTCTTTCGCTGTGTCGAAGTAAATGCGGTTTTTATCCTTATCCACCCTGAGGCCGGGCATGGTCTCGCTGTACTGGCCGTCCATATGCTCGCGGAAATCCTTCTGCGGCAGTTGGGGCCAGATCGGCGCCTCAGGGAGAGAGGCGAGGGCCAGGCCGGCTGCTTCACCGGGGTCCTGGTGCGGCAAGCTGCCGATGCCCGTGGCGATACAATTATATTCATTCGTCATTGCTTGATGGATTCCTTCCTATCTGATGCGAAGTATCGTGATTATATATTCAACGGTGGTAAAAAACAACAGAAATCCTCTGCACTGCCATCTTGGAACGCAGGAGGAGGGCTGATGCAGACGAAGTTGAACGGTCTCCCTGCGTTCTGCCGTGGTGGGATGCCGAACGTTCTGCACTCGGGAGGAACAGAGGCAGGACATGCCGTGAGCGCGCATTTTCAGCTTTACAGAGAAGCGTTAAATCTGTTAGTATCAGCAATCATGAAGTACGGCGAAAAGGCAATACAAAAAGCGAACCTTGAGATATGGGACAACCCGTTTCCGGACAGGGATTATACCATTGATATCTCCTATCCTGAGTTTACCTGCCTCTGCCCCCGTTCGGGGTATCCCGATTTTGCCACGATGAACATCACCTATGTTCCCGACAAAAAGGTGGTCGAGCTCAAGAGCCTGAAACTGTTCCTCAACAGCTTTCGGGACAAGGAAGAATCTCACGAGGCTTCCACGAACATTATCTTCGACGCATTGAAGGAAAGCCTTGCGCCCCGGCGTCTCGACGTGGTGGGTGACTTCAATGTGCGGGGCAATGTGAAAACGGTGATCCGGGTTTCGCTGTAGGTTCCTGCCCTTTTTGTGGTTTGCATCCCGTCACCAACTCCCCCTGCCTCCTGAAAAACTAAAATTTCTTGACACTTCAGCGGCATAGTGCTAACGTATACTTCGTAAACCTTTTGAAATTCCAGGTGTCTCACTACCCGAACAGGGTAATGCGGCGGCATCCGTCTCATGCAATTATTCCCTGCATCCTCGTGTCATAATCCAAAGGAGGCTCCCCGTGAAGTTCCGGTCCACTGTAGTCGTACTATTCAGTGTCATGGCAATGGCTCTGTTTCCGGTGTTGTCCTTTGCCAAGGTGGCGCCTGCATCATTCGCCCCATTGGTCAAGAAACACATGCCCGCCGTGGTGAACATTTCGACAAAACAGGTCGTGAAGGTAAGGCGGCAGTCACCCTTCGGCGACCCCCGCATGGATGAATTCTTTTCCCCTTTTTTCGGGGGCGCTCCTCAACGTGAGCGGGTGAGGCAGAGCTTGGGGTCCGGTTTTATCATCAGCGCCGACGGGTATATCCTGACGAACAATCACGTCGTTGACCGGGCGCAGGACATCAAGGTGGCTCTGGCAGACGGCAGGGTCCTGGAAGCAAGGCTTGTCGGCAAGGCGCCTGAAATCGATATTGCCCTCCTCAAGGTCAAGGCAAAGGCCCTCCCCTTTGTTCGGATGGGGAATTCCGATAAACTCGAAGTCGGGGACTGGGTTCTTGCGATCGGGAACCCCTTTGGTCTTTCTCATACCGTGACTGCCGGTATTGTCTCCGCAAAGGGCCGCGTGATCGGCATCGGCCCCTTTGATGACCTGATCCAGACCGATGCCGCCATCAATCCGGGCAACAGCGGCGGCCCGCTCTTTAACATCGCGGGAGAGGTGGTGGGGATCAATACGGTCATTATTGCCAAAGGACAGAACCTGGGTTTCGCCGTGCCGTCAAGCATGGTCCAGGAATTGCTCCCGTCGATCAAGAAAAAAGGCAGACCCGATATGGGGTATCTGGGGGTAAAGGCCCAGGCGCTCAACGATGAGATGGCCGCGGCTCTCGGCCTGCCTGAACCAATCGGAGCCCTGATCACCGCCGTCGTAAAAGGGAGTCCGGCGGCAAAAGCAGGCCTGCGGCGGGGAGATGTGATCATGGAGCTCGACGGGAAAAAGGTGCTGGACCCGGGTGAGCTGCCGAGGATGGTGGCATTCGGAAAGGTCGGAAAAGCCGTAACGCTCAAAATACTGCGGCAGAATAAGTCCCTGGAGATCAAGGCGGTCATAGCGTTGAGGCCGGAACAGAAGGGAAAGTGATTATAGGTTCTACTGTCAGAGGACACGGACCAATCTTGAGATTACCATTTTTCAGCGCTATACGAATCGGTGTCTCAAGACGTAGTTAGGCACTTACGAAGAAAAATAGACAAAAGAACAACTACAAAAACAAACCAGTCTTAGACAGGATTGACAAGATTAACAGGAGTTTTAAAGGCTAGTTGTGGGATTTTATCCTGCCTGTGGCCTTTAGGCTATACATTCTGTCAAAAAAGCCCTGGTTCAGGCTTGTTCCGCCTTGCCGGGGCTTGTCCAGGTTCGGAATAGGGAGTAGGCCATGTTCGGTCTTGGTATGCAGGAACTCATTCTTATTTTCGCGATCGCCCTGATCATTTTCGGCCCGAAGAAGCTTCCTGAACTGGGCAGGTCCCTGGGGCGCGGCATTGCCCAGTTCAAGCGCGCGACCCAGGACGTGAAGGAGTCCATAGAAACGGAGATCAGCGATACGGAGCGCTCCCTGGAGTTGGACAAGATCGAATCACCCCATGAAGATCGCGAAGAGGAGCGCAGCGGAAGCAGGAAAGGGAAGGGAAAAAAAGACAAGAAGGAGAATGCGTACGGAAAGCCCTGACAGCGAAGACAAGCGGATGCCCTTCTGGGGGCACCTCGATGAGCTGCGAACCCGCATCGTCACTGCAGTTATCGCTGTCGCAGTCGGCTTCGGCATTGCCTATGGCTTTTCAGAGAACGTGCTCGCCATACTGCTTCTTCCGATGAAGGCGGATTTGGGCTTCACGGGTGAATTTCCCTATATCGCCTTCCTTCCCGTTGAAGGGAGACCGACCCTTCATTTTGCTACGTTGACGGAGCCCTTCTGGGCACACATAAAAATCTCCCTGATCGCAGGCGTATTTCTTGTCGTGCCCGTCATTATGCACCAGATCTGGCTTTTTCTCGCACCAGGGTTCATGCCGAAGGAGCGGAAATTCGCAGGCTATTTCGTCCTGTTCTCAACGGTTTTTTTCGGCGCGGGGATCCTGTTCTGCTTCTTCGTGCTCCTTCCCTTCGCCGTGCCCTTTCTCCTGGGGTTCAAGACGGAACACCTGGTCCCCATTCTTACGATCGGCAGATACGTAGACTTCGTCCTGAAACTCCTCCTGGCCACGGGCCTTGTGTTCGAGCTTCCGCTCATCATCGTGCTGCTTACCCGCATGGGCATTCTGACCCCTGAATGGCTGGCGAACAACCGTAAATATGCCCTTCTGGCGTCCTTTATTCTCGGCGCAATCCTCACGCCTACGCAGGACATTTTTAACATGACGCTCCTGTCCATCCCGATTTACTTCCTGTACGAGTTCGGTATTCTGGCTTCGCGAGTGCTCCGGAAGAAAACGAAGACCGACGCCATGGACCTGAAGGAGACCGGCTAGTGGAGGTCGTCTCGTTTGTCGCGGCTTCATCGGGCAGCGGTAAGACCACGCTCATCGAGAAGATTGTTGCCATTCTCAAGGCGCGGGGGCTGCGCGTGGCGGTCATGAAACATGCCTCGGCAGGCTATGACCTTGACAAGCCGGGCAAGGATTCATGGCGCTTCCAGCAGGCAGGGGCCGACACGGTCCTTCTCATCGGACCGGCGAGCATAGCGGTCATGAGGAAAACGGAGAAGGAGCCTTCTCCGGAAGAGTTGGAGCCGATGATCGGGGATGCCGATATTGTTCTGGTGGAAGGGTTCCGGAACGAAGGGATGAACAGAATCGAGGTCTTTCGCCACGGAATTTCCGGAGAGCGCCCCCTCTGCCTTGACGATCCTTCCTTTTTCGCGCTGGTAAGCGACAGGCCATTCGATGTTCCCCTGCCCTGGTTTGACTTGAACGATGCCGAGGGAGTGGCGGAGTTTATCCTGGAGTTTCTGAAGCGCTGAACGGCGGGCAACTTGCGCATACCTTTTTCCGCACCCTTTTTGTGGAACATTTTCACATACCCCGAAAATACCCCTTGCCTTTTCCCTGCGTCTGTACTAAGTTCGTTTTATTCTGCTCTGCATGACACCAGCCGAAGATTTGATTTGTGCAACAAAAGTATCTGTTCCTGAGACAGAAGTCTCATTGCACATTGATACCAATCCGTGAACAGACTGAGACCCTGCCCCATGACCAATTCAGGACAAGGACGTACCCGGTTCGTCGTCATTGATCTAGAAACGACGGGCTTAGTACCGGCACAAGGACACCGGGTTATCGAAATCGGTGCCGTGGCCGTTCAGGACGGCAGTGTTTTCGAGGAATTTCACTCTCTCGTCGGAGTGAAGAAGCGCATTGCTCCGTCGGCGCAGCAGATACACGGAATTACGAATGAAATGCTTGAAGGCAAGCCGAAACCGGAAAATGTGTTTCTGCAATTCAAAGCATTCATGGCAGACGACATCCTTGTGGCGCACAACGCACAGTTCGATATTGGTTTCCTCCGGCACGAATTCGGCCGCCTGGGGCTTGCATTGCTGAACAGATACCTCTGCACGCTGGAGATGAGTAGGAGGCGGTTTCCCCGTTTGCGCGACCATAAACTGCAAACGGTGTATCGCCACTTGTTCCGGGAACCGGTAGACACAATCCAGCGACACCGGGCGCTCGACGATGCGAGGATGGTTGCGCGGGTGTGGATGAAGTTGATGAAAAAGTAGAGGACCAGCGGATGTTGCCATACGGAGAGGACGGATGGGAGATCGTTTGAAATACGAGCGGTTTCTTTGGTTTCACGGCCGAGTAAAGAACCGGAGCCATCCTAACGCACGCATGCTGGCGGACAAGTTTGAGCTGTCCTGCCGCACGGCCCAGCGCGACATCGAGTTCATGCGTGACAGGCTTCGCGCCCCACTTGAGTATTCCTGCGAACGAAAAGGCTACGCCTATACCGACCAAAGCTTCGAGCTGCCGGGACTTATGCTTACGGAGGAGAACGTCCTCGCTGTGGCCCTCGCGGTGAGGCTGGCTTCGTCGGTGCCGGACGAGAACATGAAGCAGAGCCTGTGCTCCCTTCTCGATGACCTTCTCGGCAGGAAAGACGGACCCTGCCTCTGCTCAGCCGATATTGCCGAGTTGATTTCCGTCAAGAACGTCGAGTATTCGAAAGTCTCGTCTCCTTATTTTTCCGTAATCGCCGCCGCCCTTTTGAAGAGCGCCCCCCTGGAGATTACCTACCATTCGCCCCATACCAGGGAAACGACAAGAAGGATGATATTGCCTTTACACCTTCTGCTCTACATGGGAAGTTGGCACGTCATCGCCTGGTGTGCGGCGAAGAAGGGGCTCCGTGACTTCATGCTGTCCCGCATAGGGTCCGCGAAACCCTCGGGCGGACGATGGACCCTCCCGAAAAACGTCCCTTCGGCGAAACAATACATACGAAAGAACTTCGGAATCATGCAGGGCGTAAAGGGCGTCCCCGTAAAGCTCAGGTTCACGCCCTCCGTCTCGGCATGGGTGCGAGAGCAGGTATGGCATCCTACGCAGCAGGCCTCCACAGGCAGGGACGGAAGCCTTACCCTCAGCTTCCCCGTAGCCGACTTCCGGGAAATAAGACGAAAAATCCTCTCCTACGGCGCGGATGTGAAGGTGCTCTCCCCGAGAGCGCTCGCCAGGGACATACAAAACGAGATCAAGCGGATGGGGAAGGTGTATTGAGTGTATTATCCACTACGACACGGTTTGTCAGTGCAGAGATGGTAGGATAAGAGGACAATTATGAAAGAACCGGAACTGAAAAGCTATTACCGGTATTGGGGGAAGGCGGAGAAAGACGGGCCGGGCTATCATCTTTTGCCATATCATTGTCTTGATGTGGCAGCGGTGGGACATCAGTTGATGTCCATGAATGCAGCGCTTCGTGCCAACATTATCTCTATCACTGGTCTTGCCGAGACGGCCTGTAATCGGTGGCTCAAATTATTTCTGGCATTGCATGATCTTGGTAAGTGTTCTGAAAGTTTTCAAAATCTACGCCCTGATCTACTTGAAATACTACAAGGCAAAACGAGTACAAAATCCTACGCCGTTCGCCACGACAGTCTGGGGAATCTCCTCTGGCGCGATAAGTTGTGGGATGCACAGATGGTTAGTGAAACGCCTGTATTCTCGGAGATAGATCTGGAACTGGATAACTGGCAGGATATCTTTAGAATAATCATTGCGGCATGTACCGGGCACCATGGGTCGCCTCCCACCCTGCAAGGGCCGAATAATAATCGACTTTTATGTAGCAGCTACTTTAGTGATGACGACTCCGCAGCCGCTTATGCGTTCGTTCGGGATATTAGCACAATCTTTCCATTTCAGAAAGAAGGCCCCAGTTTTTTCTTACCATACGAGCTTGAAGAACGGATTCGAAGGAGCTCCTGGCTTATAGCGGGCTTCGTCGTGCTATGTGACTGGATCGGATCAAACAGCATGTGGTTTCCTTTTCAGCAAAAGCCGATGTCTCTGACTGATTATTGGCAAAACCATGCCCTGCCTCAGGCGAAACGTGCGCTTAATGAGGCTGGTATGGGCGCTTCGGAATCGGTGTCTTTTGACATGACATTTTCCCGATTGTTTCCAGCTATTACCGAGCCCACGCCTTTGCAGCGTCACGTTGCAGCCTGTCCAATTGCCGGTCATCCCCAGTTATTCATACTTGAAGACGTTACCGGGTCCGGTAAGACTGAAGCTGCGCTGATGTTGGCTGGGCGGCTCATGGCGTCCGGGCGGGGAAATGGATTGTTCATGGCTTTGCCGACAATGGCCACATCCAATGCCATGTATGAACGGCTGATTTGCGTTTATCGCAGTATGTTTTCTGAAGAGGCTGCGCCGTCGCTGGTGCTGGCCCACGCTGCGCGGCATCTTTCGGCCTCTTTCATGGCATCGGTTGCCGGTCCCGGAAAGACAGCCGCCAATGATGAAACCGCAACGGCGCAATGCTCCGCATGGCTGGCGGATAACCGAAAAAAAGCATTGCTGGCCGATGTGGGAGTGGGGACAATCGATCAGGCTTTGCTGGCGATTCTTCCAGCGCGTTTCCAGTCACTGCGTCTCTTCGGCCTTGCTAGTCATATTCTGATCGTTGACGAGGTTCATGCCTATGATCCTTACATGAACAAACTACTCCAAAACTTGCTGATGTTCCATGCCGCACTTGGTGGCAGTGCTATCCTGCTGTCTGCGACACTGCCAAGACATATTCGCCGGCGTTTACTTGACGCATTTGCCCGAGGTTGCGGTGAACCGGAGACACCTCAAGCCGAAAGTGCCGAATATCCGCTCATTACTGCCTTCAGTAATGAAACCGGACTTACAGAAACCGCCATCGAAGCAACTTTCCAAAGACGGTGCAGTGTGGCAGTCAAGCTTATACCTGAGCAGGCTGAAGTCGTCCGCCATATTTTGGAAACCGCCCGGAATGGGCTGTGTGTCTGCTGGATACGGAACACCGTGCATGACGCACTTGCTGGTTACGAGAGCCTAAAAAATCACATGGGCGCCGATAGACTCATGCTGTTTCATGCCCGCTTCGCTATGGGTGATCGATTGGAGATCGAGAACGCGGTTACTAAAGCCTTTGGTAGAAAGAGTGGAGAAAAGGAGCGAAAAGGTAAAGTTCTGATCGCCACGCAGGTTGTCGAGCAATCCCTTGATCTGGATTTCGATCTTCTGGTTTCAGACCTGGCCCCGATGGATCTACTGATTCAACGTGCAGGCAGACTTCATCGCCATTCGCGTGATGAGAACGGGAATCCGTTGCCGGATGGGAAAGACCGGCGTGAATCGCCTTGTATGATCATTCATGGGCCTCCGCCTGACGAAGATGCCGCAGATGACTGGTACAAGTCCGTTTTTAAGAAAGGCGCCTTCGTGTACCCCAGCCATGGCTGCCTTTGGCTTACTGCCCGCTTGCTTGCGGACAAAACTGTTCTGCGAACGCCCGATGATGCTCGGGAACTGATCGAAGCAGCTTTTTCGGAACAAACGGACAAAATCCCGGAACCGCTGCGGCAGCGTGACGAAAAGGCAGAGGCTAAATGGCAGGCCGACAAGTCGCTGGCCCACATAAACATGCTCAAGCTGGAGGAGGGATATACTGCCACCATAAATCAGTGGCGTGAGGACATGAAAACGCCGACCCGGCTGGGTGGCATGGAAACCACGGTTCGGCTCGCCCGCTGGGACGGAACGTCACTGACACCCTGGTATGCTAAGGGGGATTTTCCATGGGACATGAGCCAGGTAAGCTTGCGAAGCATTTTAGTGGATGCCGAGGAGGAGCACGATGACCAGGTTCTGGCGGCTGAAATTTCGCGTCTGAAAGAACGGTTGCCGGATAAGGGGAAATGGAGCGTTCTGGTGCCGTTGTCGCAGGGAGAAGGCGTCCGCTGGAGAGGTCAGGCACTAAACAAACGCGGAGCAACCGTGGTTTTGGAATATGATCCTCTGACCGGGGTGATGGTCGGCGAGAAGGAGGAATAGATGTAATTCAATCTGATCGATGAACGATGGATACCGGTACTTCGGCGTGACGGTAGCCCGGACAGAATTGCGCCGCATGAAGTGACCAACGGATTTGCCGATAATCCGGTCGTGGCCCTTGATGCGCCCCGTGCCGATTTCAACGGCGCGCTGATTCAGTTTTTGATTGGTCTTGTTCAAACTGTTTCCGCGCCAGCGAGTTCTTCAGAGTGGCGGAAGAAACTGACAGAACCGCCGTCACCGGATACGCTGAAAGCAGCTTTTGACATGGCTCGTCATGCCTTTGAGCTTGGGGGCGATGGGCCACGGTTTATGCAGGATTTTGAGGATGTGTCCGCAGAGTTCGGCGGAATTGACGGATTGCTGATTGAGTCGCCAGGAGAACACACTAAAGAACTTAACATTGATCACTTTATCAAGCGTGATTCTGTCGGGGCTATGTGTCCGCGTTGCTGTGCTACGGCTCTTTTTGCATTTCAGACCAATTCACCTCCAGGTGGTCCAGGCTATATGACCTCGTTGCGAGGTGGAGGGCCACTTACGACACTTGTCCTTGGAGATGATAAACACGCCACTCTTTGGCAGCTTATTTTACTGAACGTCTTGGAGGGTGGCAAGTTTTTGGGTATCTGCGGTAATCCTGCTCTCACAACAGGGAAAGCCATATTCCCATGGCTTGGTGAAACGAGAAAGGGGCGGCGGAAGAAAGGAGATGAGTTCTTCGGTGAAGACACTACCCCCGAGATTGTTCATCCTGCAACCATGTTCTGGGCGATGCCGCGACGGATAAGACTTAACCTTGCTGATCTGTCATCGGGGAGTTGCGGTGCTTGCGGAAGTATTTCAGACAGGCTTATTAGTTCCTATAAGGAAATAGCTGGGGGGGCAAGTTATGGAGGCT
>Ga0209633_10004969_pt1 | contig 11798 bp, 7 predicted proteins | sample Cruoilmetagenom1_FD_187290 | JGI IMG/M metagenome (GOLD analysis project Ga0209633, IMG submission 187290) | Oil polluted marine microbial communities from Coal Oil Point, Santa Barbara, California, USA - Sample 1 (SPAdes) (version 2) | ecosystem: Environmental > Aquatic > Marine > Oil seeps ... | reverse complement strand
TTGGTTCTTTTGTAAAACAAAAGAACATCTCATTATCTGGGCGAATTTACTAAATAAATATCGATTTATTTTCAGGTTTTAACGTGGTTTATTCAATTAGAGGTATTAAAAAACTGTTAAAATCCTCACTCAGCCCTCCTTGCTTCAGTTTTACTCAACACAGCTCTGAGAGGGAATTTAAATACCTTTTCAACCAATTTGTCATTTATAAACAAATCTGTTGTCAATACAGAGATAATTTTCTCAAAAAAACTTGTAGAATTAAAACTTTGCTTTAAATTTGCACCCTCTTAGCAAAATAGCCTAAGAAAATTATTGTCCCATGGTGTAATTGGTAACACACCGGTTTTTGGTACCGACATTCAAGGTTCGAGTCCTTGTGGGACAACAAAAAAAAAGAGCTCTTCAAAATTTGAGAGTGCTTTTTTAATTTTAAATAGTTTTGTTTAAACTTTAAAAGTAATTACCGGCCGTAAAGCATGATTTGCCAATTCTTTACTAATACTTTCATTAAATAATTGTGATAAACCGCTTCTACCATGGGTATAGATACCAATTACATCAGCATTGATTTGTTTACCAAAATTTAAAACACCTTCTTCAATGGTAGTATCGTTATAGATATTTATGGTATAATCTTTAATATCAAAACTTGAAACATAATTTTCAAGCCTATCTTTAGATACTTTGGTCGATTCGAAATTATGAATGGTATTGATAAATAATAAATGTAGCTTTACATTAAAAATAGCAGTAAAATCTAATACTTTTTGAAAATTTGCTTTACTCTCAGCTCCAAAATCTGAAGCAAAGATCATCTCATTAAATTCAAAATTTTCAATATCATTTTTTATAACCAAAACCGGAATATGGGAATGCCTAACCACTTTTTCAGTATTTGAGCCTACTAACATTTCTTTTAAACCTGTGGCACCTTGTGAGCCCATCACGATCAAGTCAACATCATTTTTTTTACTTTCTTCAATAACCCCATCAAAAGCTTTGCGAAAACGCACAGATTCAACAACGGTAAGACCCTCAAAAAACGGTAAAGCTTTAAATTTTTCAAATTCTTTATGAATTCCTTTTAAATAATAAATGCTTTGGGCACCGCCTTGTAAATTACCCCCACTAGCAGGGTCTATTGATGTGCCGGGTATATCTAACATATGCAATAATGTAATTTCACTATCTGTTTTTTTTGCAATGGTTGCGGCTACTTTACAAGCATATTCAGCCTGATCGGAAAAATCGACTGGAACTAATATTTTTTTCATGTGTTTATGTTTATGGTTGTTTATCGATCACATGTTGTTCGCTATTAATCACCCTTTAGGTGTCAAAAGTTTAACATGCTCGTTTTATAATTTGTTTTTAATAATTCTTATAAAGATAAAGTTTTTTATATAAAAAAAAGCCCTTAAATTGAAAAGAGCTTTTTCCTTATAATAATATTTTTTATCAAACTAAATTTTGAAAGTAATTATTGGTCTTAAAGCATGATTTGCCAGTTCTTTACTAATGCTTTCACTAAATAATTGAGACAAACCACTTCTACCATGCGTATTTATAGCAATAATGTCTGCTTCAATTTCTTTACCAAAATTTAAGATACCTTCCTCAATGGTGCTATCATTATAAATATTTAGTGAATGATCTTTGATATCAAAATCTAAAATAAAGTTTTTAAGTTTACTTTTTGATTTCTTAGTTGACTCAAAGTTGTGGATGGTATTGATAAATAGTAAATGCAATTTAGCCTTAAATATATTTGCAAAATCAATTACATTTAAAAAAGCCTTTTTACTTTCATCACTAAAATCAGAAGCAAAAATGATGTCATTAATATCAAAATTATCAATATCATCCTTAATAACTAAAACAGGTATATTAGAGTGTCTAACTACTTTTTCAGTATTTGAGCCTACCAACATCTCTTTTAAACCTGTGGCTCCTTGAGATCCCATTACTATTAAATCAACATTATATTTCTTACTTTCTTCAATAACGCCATCAAAAGCTTTATGGAATTTTACATCTTCTGTAATTTTGACGCCATCAAAAAATGGTAAGGATTTAATTTTTTTAAATTTCTTATGAATTGCCTTCATAATAAAAATTGCCTGTCCACCACCACGAAGATTATTAGATTCTATAGGATCTATAGCTTCAGTTGGAATGTCTAACATATGCAATAATATAATTTCGCTATCTGTTTTTTTTGCAATCTGAGAGGCAACTTTACAAGCATATTTGGCTTCATCAGAAAAGTCAATTGGAACTAGTATTTTTTTCATGATTTGGGTTTTAATTATTCTGACCATATAAAGGTACTAACATATAACGATAAAAAACTATGATTCTTGTCATTGTAAAATATAGTTTATATATTTGCTGCGCTAAATAAAGGTGTTTAAGAAATTGGAGGGGACGGAGAGTCCCCTCTTTTTATACAAAAAATGGAGCGAGATATTGTAAAAAAGCTAGTTGATGAAGCTATATTTGAAAATCAAGAGCTGTTTTTAATTGATTTAAAAATTTCATCAGACAACAAAATTATAGTGATAGTAGATGGTGATAAAGGAATTTCCTTAAAGGAGTGCATGAGAATAAGCAGGCATGTTGAGCATAATTTAGATAGAGATACAATAGATTTTTCTTTAGAAGTAACCTCGCCCGGAGCAACTGAACCTTTAATGAATAGAAGGCAGTATATAAAAAATCTTGGGAGAACTTTAGAAATAAAGACAGAAACAGCAAAATTTGAAGGAAAACTAGTTAAAACTGATGAAAATGAAATCATCATTGAATGGAAAGCTAGAGAGCCTAAACCTATTGGTAAAGGAAAAGTAACAGTTACTAAAACAGCTATTTTACCATATAGAGATATTAAACAAGCAAAAGTGAAAATAAAATTTTAATTTAAAGAGCATGGAAAACATCGCATTAATAGATTCTTTTTCTGAATTTAAAGATGATAAAAGTATTGATAGAGTAACGCTTATGGCGATACTTGAAGATGTGTTTAGGGCAGCATTAAAAAGAAAATACGGTTCTGATGATAATTTTGATATTATTATAAATCCTGATAAAGGCGATTTAGAAATATGGAGAAATAGAATAGTGGTCAATGATGGTGAAGTTGAAGAACCTAATGAAGAAATAGCACTATCTGAAGCTATAAGAATTGAACCTGATTTTGAAGTAGGTGAAGATGTATCAGAAGAAGTAAAACTAGAACATCTAGGTAGAAGGGCTATTTTAGCGTTACGTCAAAATTTGATTGCTAAAATACATGAACATGATAACACAAATATCTTTAAGCAATTTAAAGAGTTAGAAGGTGAAATATATAGTGCGGAAGTACATCATATTAGACACAATGCGATTATTTTACTAGATGATGATGGCAATGAAATTGTATTACCAAAAAGTGAACAGATCAGGTCAGATTACTTTAGAAAAGGAGAATCTGTAAGAGGTATTATTAAATTAGTAGAATTACGAGGTAATAAGCCGGCAATTATTATGTCAAGAACCTCTCCAGATTTCTTAGTGAAATTATTTGAACAAGAAATTCCTGAAGTATTTGATGGTTTAATTACTATTGAACGAGTAGCAAGAATTCCTGGTGAAAAGGCTAAAGTAGCTGTTGATTCTTATGATGATAGAATTGATCCTGTTGGTGCTTGTGTTGGTATGAAAGGTTCTCGTATACATGGTATTGTTCGTGAATTAGGAAATGAGAATATTGATGTAATTAACTTTACAAAAAATGATCAAATATTTATTTCAAGAGCATTGAGTCCTGCAAAAGTCGTTTCAGTTGATATAAAAGAAGCTGTTGAAGGCGAAAAACAAAGAGTAGAAGTATTTTTAAAACCAGAAGAAGTTTCTAAAGCTATAGGTAAAGGTGGAGTTAATATTCGTTTAGCAAGCCAATTAACCGGTTATGAGATAGATGTACTACGTGAAGGAATGGAAGATGAAGATGTAGAATTAACAGAATTCTCAGATGAAATAGAAGCATGGGTAATAAAAGAATTTAATAATATTGGTTTAGATACTGCCAGAAGCGTGCTGGATCTTGATGTAAGTGATCTGGTAAAAAGAACGGATCTAGAAGAGGAAACAATATTAGATGTTCAACGCATATTAAAAGAAGAATTTGAAGATTAATTTTATATTAATAATGCATTGATTAGGTATTTTATTTAAAAAAGAAACCTAGAAATAAAAGAAAACAACAAAATAATTATATGGCTACATTGAGGCTTAATAAAGTTTTAAGAGAATTAAACATTTCATTAGATAGGGCGGTTGAGTGTCTTTCAAAAAAAGGTTTTGAAATAGAGGCTAGACCAACAACTAAAATATCTGATGAAGTATATAATGTGCTTTTAGACGAATTTCAAACTGATAAAAGTAAAAAAGTTGAGTCTAGAGAAGTTGGTGAAGAAAAACGCAAAGAAAAAGAAGCACTTCGAATAGCCCATGAAGAAGAATTAGAGAAAAAACGTTTACAAGATGAAGCCAAAAAAGAAATCTTCAAGACAGAATCATCAAAACTGGCAGGAATTAAAACTGTTGGAAAAATAGATGTAACGTCAAAAACAACTCCTAAGAAAGAAAGTAAAGAAGAAACATCAGTAAAAGAGGAAAGTAGTAAAGAAGTACCTAAAAAAGAAGTTAAAGCAGAAGCTGTTCCAGCAGCCACAAAAGATACCCCGGAAGAAAAACCTAAACCTGCAGAGTTAGAAAAAATTACAACTAAGTATCAAAAACTGACCGGTCCTAAACAAGTTGGTGATAAAATTGATTTAAAACAATTTGAAAAACCTAAAAAGAAACCTGTTGAAAAGCCTGCGGAAAAAGGTGCTGCAGACAACAATGCCAATAAAAAGAAAAGAAGAAGAATTAATAAGCCAACCGGCAATACTGGTGATGGTTCAAATAGAAGATCAAATTTCAAATCTGGCAATAATAAAGGAGCAGGTAGAGGCAGAAAAAGTGTTGTTAAGGAAGAACCTTCTGAGGCTGAAGTACAAAAGCAGGTTAGAGAAACTTTAGAAAAACTACAAGGTAAATCTAAAAAAGGTAAAGGCGCTAAATACAGAAGAGAGAAAAGAGATTTACACCGTCAGCAATCAGATATAGATTTAGAAATACAACATGCAGAAAGCAAAACTTTAAAAGTAACTGAATTTGTTACTGCAAGTGAAGTTGCTACTATGATGGATGTTTCTGTATCTGAAATTATATCGGCATGTATGTCATTAGGTATGATGGTAACAATGAACCAGCGTTTAGATGCTGAAACACTAACTATTGTTGCTGAAGAATTCGGATTTAGCGTTGAATTTGTCAGTGCTGAAGTAGAAGATACAGTTGAAGAAATTGAAGATAATCCGGAAGATTTAAAACCAAGAGCACCTATAGTTACTATTATGGGACATGTTGATCATGGTAAAACCTCATTACTTGACTATATAAGAAAAGCCAATGTTATCGCTGGTGAAGCTGGTGGTATTACTCAACATATTGGTGCTTATGGAGTAGAATTAGCTGATGGGCAAAAAATAACATTTTTAGATACACCGGGTCACGAAGCTTTTACAGCAATGCGTGCTCGTGGGGCTCAGGTTACTGACATTGTTATTATTGTTATTGCTGCAGATGATTCTTTAATGCCTCAAACCAAAGAAGCCATAAGTCATGCACAGGCTGCTGGTGTTCCTATAGTTTTTGCAATCAATAAAATTGATAAACCTGAGGCTAATCCTGATAAAGTAAAAGAAGAATTAGCGGCCATGAATTTATTAGTTGAAGATTGGGGTGGTAAAATACAATCGCATGATATCTCTGCTAAAACTGGTCAAGGTGTTGGTGAGCTATTAGAAAAAGTAATGCTTGAAGCAGAACTGTTAGAATTAAAAGCGAATCCTGATAAAAAAGCGTTAGGTACTGTAGTTGAAGCTTTACTAGATAAAGGTAAAGGATATGTCTCTACAATTTTGGTTGAAGCAGGTACACTTAAGGTGGGTGATTTTATTCTTGCCGGAAAACATAGTGGTAAGGTTAAAGCGATGCAAAATGAACGTGGAAATACTTTAAAAATAGCGGGTCCGGCAACTCCGGTTTCAATATTAGGTTTAGATGGTGCTCCGCAAGCAGGAGATAAATTTAGAGTCTTTGAAGATGAACGAGAGGCTAAACAAATAGCCACTAAACGTGAACAATTGCAACGTGAGCAATCTGTTCGTACACAACGTCATATTACCTTAGATGAAATTGGTCGTAGAATTGCCTTAGGCGACTTTAAAGAGTTAAACATAATTCTTAAAGGTGACGTTGATGGTTCTGTTGAAGCTCTGACAGATTCATTACAAAAATTGTCAACTGAAGAAATTCAAGTAAATATTATCCATAAAGGTGTTGGTGCGATTACAGAATCTGATGTATTATTGGCCTCAGCTTCTGACGCTATCGTTATCGGATTTAATGTAAGACCTTCTGCAACTGCTCGATTACTAGCAGAAAAAGAAGAAATAGATATTAGAAACTATTCTATTATTTACAAAGTAATAGATGAAATTAAAGATGCAATGGAAGGTATGCTTTCTCCTGATATGGTGGAAGAAATTACGGGTAATGCTGAAATTAGAGAAACTTATAAAATATCAAAAGTTGGTACAATTGCCGGTTGTATGGTTACAGATGGTAAAATATTTAGAAATTCTAGAATAAGAATTCTTAGAGAAAATGTTGTAGTCTTTACCGGCGAATTAGCTTCTTTAAAACGCTTTAAAGACGACGTAAAAGAAGTAGCTAAAGGGTATGATTGTGGTATTCAAATCAAAAACTATAATGACATTAAAGAATTAGATGTTATTGAAGCTTATCAAGAAGTAGCTGTCAAAAAGAGATTAAAGTAATACTGTAAAAGTAAGATAGTTAATTCTAATAAAGTTTTTATAAACCTGTGAAATTATCTTTACAGGTTTTTTTGTACACAATCGTAAATGGATATAAATAATTTGGAAGTAAAATTTATTACCTTTGTTATACTAAATTATTAAGGCAATTTAGTATAATATTATAAAGCCCATATGTTTTTAAAGAATTTTTGGTCGGTAGTGTCTAGAATTATCCTTAAAGGGCGCATTCCTATTTTAATAATACTTGCTTTGATTACGTATTTTCTTTCAACGAAAATGCAATACATGCGTTTTTCGCATAGTGAAGCCAATTTATTACCAAAGAATCATGAAGTAAACTTAGAATATGATAAGTTCTTAGAAATTTTTGGAGAAGAAGGTAATCTCATTATACTAGCAACTCAAGATTCAAGTATTTTTACTTTTAAAAAATTTAATAATTGGAATGTACTATCTCGTACATTAGATACTTTTCCTCAAGTAGATTTTACTGTTTCTATTGGTGATATTAAGAAATTAAAAAAAGATACAACAAAGAAACAATTTACGGTTGAAGCATTATATGAAAAAGAGCCAACAACCGATGCTCAAGTCGAAAAAATAAGAGATGAACTCTTCAATAATTTACCCTTTTTTGATAATTTTTTATTCAACAAAAAAACAGGTACAATTAGAACTGTAATTTATCTAGAAAAGGATATTGTAAATACTCCTATTCGTAAAGATTTTATTTTCAATGTATTAAATCCTGCTATAGAACAATTTGAAAAAGATAATAATATAGATGTAAAAGTTTCTGGTATGCCATATATCAGAACTATGAATTCTCAAAATATTATTGATGAGATTGGTATATTTCTAGTCTTAGCTTTAGCAATCACCTCATTTATATTCTTTCTATTTTTCCGCTCTTACAGAGCAACTTTTATCACAATGCTCGTGGTGAGCATAGGCGTAATATGGGCTTTCGGGTTTATTGGTTGGTTCGGATATGAAATATCTGTTTTGATGGCTTTAATTCCACCTTTAATCATCGTTATTGGAGTGCCAAATTGTATCTTTTTAATTAATAAATACCAGCACGAGGTTAAAAGTCATGGTAACCAGGCAAAATCATTACAACGTGTAATTTCTAAAATTGGTAACGCTACATTAATGACAAATGTTACCACAGCGTCTGGGTTTGCTACCTTTATTTTTACCAAAAGTCAATTATTAAACGAATTTGGTATTATTGCTTCAATCAATATAATGGCAATTTTTATATTATCATTATTAATCATTCCCATAATATATAGTTTTCTTCCAAAACCTAAAGAAAAACATTTACAACATTTAGAACGTAAATGGATAGAGCGTATAGTCGACTGGATGGAGAATACGGTTCGTCATAAGCGTATTGCCGTATATGTTTCTACTGTACTAATAATAATTTCGAGTATTATAGGCGTTTATATGATTCGTGTTTCCGGTAGTTTAATTGAAGATATGCCTAAAGGGAAACCTTTCTTTAAAGACATTGTATTTTTTGAAAAAGAGTTTGGTGGTATTATGCCTTTAGAAATTATAATTGATACAAAGCGTAAAAAAGGTGTAATGAAACTTTCTACACTAAAACGGATGGACAGATTGAATGAAATTATTGATGAAATTCCTGAGCTCTCCCCTTCTGTTTCTGTATTAAACTTAGTCAAATATTCTAAGCAAGCTTATTATAATGGTAATCCGAAATATTATCAATTACCAACAAATCAAGAAAGAAGTTTTATTCTATCATATACTAAAAACTCTGATGTCAATTCAGATCTGCTCAATAATTTTGTAGATTCTACGGGGCAATATGCACGTATTACCACATTTATGAAAGATATTGGTACAGATAAAATGGAACGTATTGAAGAACGTTTACAGGCTAGAATTGATAACGAATTTCCTAAAGAAAATTATAAGGTTACCATGACCGGCAAAGCCCTAGTTTTCTTAAAAGGCACCAATTATTTGATTAGGAATTTAGTAATTTCACTATCATTAGCTATTCTATTGATTTCATTATTTATGGCTTGGATGTTTAAGTCTTTTAGGATGATAATTATATCTTTAATTCCTAATATTTTACCTTTATTGGTCACGGCAGGATTAATGGGCTTTTTAGGCGTACCTATAAAACCGTCCACCATATTGGTGTTTAGTATTGCATTTGGTATTTCAGTAGATGATACTATCCATTTTTTAGCAAAATATAGGCAAGAATTACAAGCAAATAATTGGAAAGTTAGAAAATCTGTATATGCCGCTTTACGCGAAACGGGTGTCAGTATGTTCTATACTTCTATTGTACTCTTTTTCGGGTTTTTAGTATTTATCGTTTCTAGTTTTGGTGGCACTATTGCCTTAGGTGGATTGGTGTCAGTAACCTTATTATTTGCGATGGTATCAAATTTATTACTGTTACCTTCGTTATTACTTTCATTAGAGCAGCGTATTGCTAATAAAAAGACATTTAAAAAACCACCTATTCAAATTTTACCAAAAGAGGAAGTAAACATTGAAGACAACGAAACAGATGAAATTGAACTTAAAATTGACAAATAAATGAAACCGACAAGATTAAAATAATCATTTCCTTGTGTGTTTAAAGATTATTTTAATCGTCAGAGGTTCCATATGACAATTGAAAAACAAAACAAAAAAAACAGATGAAAGGAATTATATTAGCAGGAGGCAGTGGTACAAGACTACATCCATTGACCTTGGCTGTAAGTAAACAGTTAATGCCAATTTATGACAAACCTATGATTTACTACCCATTATCGATACTCATGTTAGCAGGTATCAAAGATATCTTGATTATCTCTACTCCGCATGATCTACCAATGTTTGAACGCTTATTAGGTGATGGTTCAAGATTAGGATGCAACTTTCAATATGCTGTTCAAGAGATTCCTAACGGATTGGCACAAGCCTTTGTAATCGGAGAAGAATTTATTGGTGATGATAGTGTTGCTTTAATTTTAGGTGATAATATTTTTTATGGAACCGACTTACAACTGATTTTAGAAGATGCTATAGATCCTGATGGAGGTGTTATTTTTGCTTACCATGTAAGTGACCCAGAACGTTATGGTGTTGTTGAATTTGATAAAAACTATAAAGCTATATCCCTAGAAGAAAAACCAACACAACCAAAATCAAATTATGCTGTCCCCGGTATTTATTTCTATGATAATAGTGTTGTTGAAATTGCCAAAAATATTGAACCCTCAGCTCGTGGGGAATATGAAATTACAGATGTAAACAATATTTATTTACATCAAAAAAAATTAAACGTTGGTATATTTGGTCGTGGTACGGCTTGGCTAGATACAGGTACATTTAATTCATTAATTCAAGCACAACAATTTGTACAAGTTATTGAAGAACGTCAAGGTTTAAAAATTGGTTGTATTGAAGAAGTTGCTTATTATAAAGGATTTATTTCTACTAAACAACTTGAAAAAATTGCACAACCTTTATTAAAAAGCGGTTATGGACAATATTTGATGGGGCTTATTAAATAATTATATTTTTTTCTAATTTTTTACTACATCAAACGCATAAATTCGTAAATCAAAACTCATAAATCGTAATTCAATTCTTATCTTTGCATCTTATTAAATTTTAAAGAAATGCAACAAAGTATTGCTGAATTATTACAGTCTAACAAATTTTCACAAGAAGTACAATTAAAAGGCTGGGTACGTACCTTTAGAGCCAATCGTTTTATTGCAGTAAACGATGGTTCTACTCTTCATAATATTCAATGTGTCATTGATTTTGAAAATACTGATGAAAGCCTATTAAAACGTATTACAACTGGTGCGGCTATTGCTGCTACTGGAATCTTAGTTGAAAGTCAGGGCAAGGGGCAGTCTGTAGAAATACAAGCTTCTGAAATAGAAATATTAGGCGATTCGAATGCTGAAGAATATCCTATACAACCTAAAAAGCACAGTTTTGAATTTTTACGTGAAAATGCTCATTTAAGAATTAGAACCAATACTTTTAGTGCTATAATGCGCGTGCGCTCTGCATTATCTTTTGCAGTGCACAAATATTTTAGCGAAAACGGATTTTACAATTTTCACGCTCCTATTATTACAGGCTCTGATGCTGAGGGGGCTGGAGAAATGTTTCAGGTTTCTACGCTTGATCCTAAAAATACACCAAAGAATGACGATGGTGAAATAGATTATAGTCAAGATTTCTTCGGTAAAGAAACCAACCTTACAGTTTCCGGTCAGTTAGAAGCCGAAACCTATGCGATGGCATTGAGTAAAGTTTATACTTTCGGACCAACATTTAGAGCAGAAAATTCAAATACTACTCGACATTTAGCTGAATTTTGGATGATAGAACCTGAAGTTGCTTTTATGGATTTAGATGGTAATATGGATCTGGCTGAAGATTTCATAAAATCTGTTATCAAATATGTTTTAGAGAACTGTAAAGATGATTTGGCATTTTTAGACGAGCGTTTTACTAAAGAAGAAAGTACTAAACCAACACAACAACGTAGTGAAATGTCTTTATTAGAAAAGTTAAATTTTGTAATAGAAAATAATTTTAAACGCGTTACTTATACCGAAGCAATCGATATTTTAAGAAACTGCAAACCAAATAAGAAAAAGAAATTCAAGTATCTCATTGATGAATGGGGCGCAGACCTACAAAGCGAACATGAACGTTATTTGGTAGAAAAACATTTTAAATGTCCGGTCATATTATTTGATTATCCCGCTAACATAAAAGCGTTTTATATGCGTTTAAATGATGATGGTAAAACGGTGAGAGCAATGGATGTTCTTTTTCCGGGAATTGGTG
>Ga0209633_10004968_pt1 | contig 11802 bp, 9 predicted proteins | sample Cruoilmetagenom1_FD_187290 | JGI IMG/M metagenome (GOLD analysis project Ga0209633, IMG submission 187290) | Oil polluted marine microbial communities from Coal Oil Point, Santa Barbara, California, USA - Sample 1 (SPAdes) (version 2) | ecosystem: Environmental > Aquatic > Marine > Oil seeps ... | reverse complement strand
GCCACCCGGTTGTCGAGTGCTCATCGGTACCTCGATACACCTCATTCTTCGGCACTCGGTATCCGATGAATGTATCGAGACAACATTTTTGAAGTAGAAACTGCTTTTTATCCATATGTAGTAGTATGAAAGGATATATGTACATTTTAGAATGTGAAGATCATAGCTATTATACCGGAAGTACAATTGACCTAAAGAGACGTCTTAGACAGCATCAAAATGGTGAAGGTGCAAATTATACAAAAAAACACTTACCTGTTACACTGGTATATTTTGAAGAGTATAATCGTATTGATCAAGCTTTTTATAGAGAAAAACAAATTCAAAACTGGAGTAAGGCAAAGAAAAAAGCATTGATAAATCAGAATAATAAAGAATTACCAAAGCTTGCAAAGAAAATATTTGAATAACAACAATACCCCTCGATACAATTGCTGTTGTACCCCGTTTTAGAAAATAATTTCTCCAAATCCGCAATCACTCGGGGTACGGTATCCACCGGTTACCGAGTGTTTTTGCTTGCAAAAATGTATCGAGGTACCGGTATCCAATGAATGTATCGAGACAACAATCAAGGGATTCAGTAATTAATAATTGGTTTTTAAATTTTATTGACAATACAAAAAAAAGTTGATATTTTAAAAAAAGTTACCGACTGTTCGGTAACATAATAAGGATATTATGACTAAACGGGAAGTTAAAACGCAACTAATATTAGACACAGCTTTCAAGGTCTGGGGAGAAGACTTTTTCTACAATACCTCTCTTTCCTCTTTAGCAGAATCACTGGGAATGACTAAACCTGCAATATATCGTTATTTTAAAAATAAAGGGGCTCTTCTGCAGGCCATGAAAGATGATTTTATAACTAAATATAAAACCCTTCTGGAAAAATCAAACTCCGGTGAGAATATGACCTTAGATGAACTTATAGTTGATTATACCGAAATACCCATTAGATTCTTTGCAGAAAATTATCACTACTACAGATTTTTTGTCCTGTTTCTTATTAATATGAACAAGGATGTTGAACTACTATTCAATGAAATGAAGGGAGAAAATGAAAACTTTCTAAGTACCGACCTGCTGCAAAATTTAGGATTCTCTGAAATTGAATCTCTTTCTATTTCAGGTTTTATCCTTTCTGTAGGTGGATTTCTTCTTAATCAGCACCTGTTTACCAAAAAAACTTTTACAAAAAAAGAAATTAATCAAATGGGTAAGACCATAAGATATATATCCCGTTATGGTCTTTCAGGACATAGGGAACAAACCTCTAAGATTGAATATAAAGAAGTTGAAAGAATTTCTAAAATTGATAAAAAGGATATTCTTCCTTTAAATAAAATATTTACTGCAGTTACAGAAGTTATTGCAGATAAAGGTATTTGGAATACTACTGTTGATGCCATAGCAGAACATCTGGGTATGAGTAAAAGCAGTCTTTACTTCTACTTTGATAATAAGGAACAGATGATACAGGATGTGGTTGGAAGTGAAAGGGATCGTTTAAATGAACTAATTATGGAAAGAATAGTTAAGTTTGAATCTTATGAAGAGCAGCTTTACTGTATTTTTTATGTAATGAGTTCATACTTTCTTGAGAAACCCGCTATTTTTACAATAATGAACTGGTTGCGGTATCAGTTTTTAAATAAATCTATAAAACCTGCTGATCATAAACTGGAAAAATTTTCTGAATATATAAATCTTCTAACAAATACGAGTAGTTTTAATCCCATTGGGTTTCGGTCTGAACAAATAGCAGAGGGACTTAGCTTTATTCTTATTCATGGGCTATGGGAGTGTATAGGAAAAAATAACTCCCGTGAAAATTTAAAATTCCGCATTAGAAAAATTCACGAGCTATTATTATATGGACTAAAGGGGAACTTAAAATGAAAAAAATATTATCTGTTTTGGTAATTAGTTTTGTGCTGATAACAATGATTTCTGCTGAAACAGTAGTACTGGATATTGAAAAATCTGTAGAGCTGGCTTTGGAAAATAACCTGGGTTTAAAAAGCAGCAGGATAGATGTAGAAATTAAAAAAAGGGCCTCAGATCTTTCCTGGAACAGATTTATTCCAACTGTTCAGGCCAGTTCAACAATGATGCGCTGGAATCTGGAACAATCAGGAACATCACTTATAGGTTCCGGAATAGAAACAATAATTCCTGGTGTAGGAACAAACTATTCAGATGTTCTCTCAGTTGGATACGATCTCCCCCAATGGGGACTTTCAGCAGGGCTGGATTTTTCCCTAAACCTTTCCTACGCCCTTTTCAAGGAAATGAAAGGAACAAAGCTGGATTACGAAGCTGGTTTAATAAGCTACGAAACCGCCCTTAAACAACTTGAACGTGATGTAAGGAAAAACTTCTACAACATTCTGGTATACGAAGAAAACCTATGGCTCATGGAACAAAACATAGAAGCTGCAAACAATAGATTTGAACAGGCTAAAATCAATTACAAAAACGGTCTGGTTCCAGAACTTTCTGTTCTATCAGCCCAGGTGGGATACGAAAATCTAAAACCTGCATTAACAGAGATGAAACTTGGCTACGACATAATGAAAGACGGATTTAAAATTCTTCTTGGGATAGATCTTTCGGAAGATATCAGTCTGGAGGGAGACATAATTATCAACCCAGTTTTCCTCAATACAGAACAACTAACAAATCATTTTTTAAACCGCCGACTGGATATACAATCCATGAATAAATCTGTAGAAAGTCTTGAAAACTCAAAAGCTGCTTTAAAGCTTCAGACAATGACACCAATGCTTAATCTGGGTTTAAATTTTGATCCCGCATTCCAGTCCGACCCTCTCGAAAACAACTGGTTTGATAATATTGAAGATAACTGGAGTCAGCAAAGCGGCATGTTCAGAATGACTCTGGCAATGTCACTGGACTCATTTCTCCCCTGGTCCAAAACACAGACAGGGATAAGAGATATGGAAGATGGAATCTCTCAGCTAAAATTAGGTATTGCCCAGGCAAATGCTGGAGCTGAGTTGGAAATAAAGACTATTGTAATGAAACTTAATAAATCCATGGAACAACTGGAAACTCTAATTTTGAATATCAGTCTTGCTCATGAAGCCTACAGATTATCCCAGGAGGCTTATGATGCAGGAAGCAAGGAACTTTTAGAAGTAAAAGATGCTGAAAGAGATCTGAACACAGCAAAACTGGAAGTATTAAAAGAAAAATATAACTATATAACCGGACTGCTTGATCTGGAATACGCTTTGAACGCTACTTTGGAAGAAATAAAGGAAATATCAAATGAATAAAAAAAGCTTACTCTTAGTCATAATCACTATCCTGATTTTTTGGTCAGCTTGTAAAAAACCTGATCAAAAAGATCCAAACCCTGCAGAAAATACTGATGAACAAGTTACTGTTTTTGCTGTCAGCACTACCACTGCAGTTCAGGGAGAAATAAAAGATTATCTTGAATTAAATGGTGATATCTCAGCCAGAGCAACAGTAGATACTTATGCAGATACTGCGGGGAAACTAAAGAATATCTATGTAAAAGTTGGAGATACTGTAAGAAAAGACCAGATAATTGCAGATGTAGACCCTTCAAGACCAGGAATGACTTTTGCTTCAAGCCCTGTAAAAGCTTCAATTTCAGGTACAGTTACAGAAGTACCGCTACAGATAGGAAGTGTTATTACACCAAATCTGCCAATAGCCAGAATAAGTAAGATGGATGAACTGCAGGTTGTAATTTATGTTGCTGAAAGATTCATATCCAAACTAAGCATAGGACTTCCGGCAGTAATAAAGTCTGAAGCCTTTCCAGATATTTCCTTCGAAGGTAAAATCCGTGAAATAAGCCCTGTTGTAGATAAAGTTTCAAGAACAATAGAGGTCAAACTGAGCCTGATAGATTCAACAAATAAACTAAAATCAGGTATGTTTGCTAAAGTAAAACTAATTACAGAAGAAAAAGAGGGTATTGTAAAAGTTCCTTCAGAGGTCCTTATTACGCGTTTTGGAGAAAGCTATGTATTTGTTATTAAAAATAGTCCTCTTGACTCAAAAACAGATGTAGCAGAAAAAAGGTCTGTTGTATCAGGTCTTAGAATTGATAATCAACTGGAAATTCTTAATGGCCTTGAAGAAGGTGAAGTAGTTGTTATAAGGGGACAAACCCTGCTTGAAGATGATTCACCCGTAAAAGTTGTGAGTACCGTAGCTCCACTGGAAAGCTCGGATACAGTAGAATAAAGGGGAATATTATGAGCATATCAAAGAGAGTTGTCGGAAGACCGACAACAGTTTTTATAATTTTTATTCTTCTTATAGGACTTGGCATATATGCAGCAACAGATCTGGCTATAGATCTTTATCCGGAAATAGAGCCTCCCATTCTTATTGTTATGACTACCTATGAAGGGGCCGGTCCTCAGGAAATAGAAAAAACACTTTCCAGACCCATAGAAAGTTCCCTGAGTAATATTAGCAAAGTAGATACAATTACATCAACATCATCCAAAGGGACAAGTACCATCATAGTCAGGTTTACATATGGTGCTGATATGTCAGAAGCCTCTTCAGATATCAGGGACAGCCTTGATATTTTAAAAAAATGGCTTCCGGCGGATGCCGACTCTCCAATTATTTTCAAATTTGATCCTTCCATGATACCAATTATGGGTCTTACAGTTTCCGGAAACAGAACACCTGATGAACTGCGGGAAATTGCAGAAAATATAGTTCAGCCACGAATAGAGCAGGTTGAAGGAGTTGGATTAAGCAGTGTTACAGGAGGTCAGGAAAAAGCTATCAGGGTTGAAATTCCCCAGAATAGACTTGAAGCCTATGGACTCACTCTTACACAGGTTTCCAATATGATCAGAGGACAGAATTTCCAAATTTCTGCAGGAAGCATCCTTTCTGATAATAAAAATTTACTTGTAACAACCACAGGTGAATACAAAAGCCTTGATGAAATAAAAAATACTGTAATTGCCTATAAGGGCGGTATACCGGATCCAATGGCTAAAACAACATCTGATGTAAAATCTATACGCTTAAGAGATATTGCAAATGTATATAATGGATATAAAAGAGAAGATACCCTTGTATATATTAATGGTAACCCAGGGGTGCAGCTTATTGTACAGAAACAAAGCGGTACCAATTCTGTCCAAATAGCAGAAAATGTAAGAACTAGAATAAAGAAAATAAATAAAGAAATGCCCTCAGGGATAGAAGTCAGTGAGATTTTTAATACAACCGATATTATTCAAAATTCAATTAATCAGGTATCATCAACAGCTCTGATTGGTGCAATGCTCGCTGTAATTGTTCTATTTATTTTCCTGAGAAGTTTAAAAACAACATTTATTATTGGTCTGACCATTCCAGTGTCTCTGATAATCACCCTTATGTTTATGTATTTTGCAGGACTTACTCTTAATATCATGACCCTGGCAGGCCTGGCACTGGGTATAGGAATGCTTGTAGATAATTCAATAGTGATACTTGAAAATATCTTTAGGTACAGGGAAAAAGGAACCAAGCTAACAACCTCTGCCATCCTGGGATCCCAGGAAATGATAAATGCAATTACAAGTTCAACTTTAACAACTATTTGTGTATTTGCACCTATAATTATATTTAAAAGCCAGTTGGACATTTATGGTGAACTTTTTTCAGGACTCTCTTTTACTGTTGTAATTTCACTTACTGCTTCATTAATTGTGGCCCTAACTCTAATCCCTGTACTTGCCAGCCATTATCTGCCAATAAGCAGTAGAAGTCAGAGGCCGTTAAAGGGGATTTTAAAGTCTATAGATGATAGAATGGAATTGCTCTTTACAGGCCTTGATAATGCTTATAAAAGGGTAGTTGCAAGAGTCCTAAGGCATAAAGTAATTACAATTATCACAATCCTTATTATATTTATTGGCAGCATGGCTTTAATCCCCAGTGCAGGATTTGAGTTTATGCCTGCCCAGATGGATGATATGATACAAGTCTCTGTAGAATTACCCCAGGGAACAAAACTTTCCGAAACTGAATCTGTACTCCTTCAGCTTGAATCAATTATAAGAAAAGAGATAAATGGCTATGAAGAGATTATTATCCAGGCAGGAAGTAAGAGTTTTATGGGATTTCTTGGTGCGGCAGAGACCAATAAAGGAACTCTGATGGTTAACCTTCCAGTATTCGATAAAAGAATAGATGATTCTGACACTGTAAAAAAGAAACTGAGAAGTCATTTTAATGATTTTCCATCTGCTGTCTTTTCTTTCAGCAGCAATATGGGAGGAGGATTCTCCAGCAGTCCGGTTGATATTTTAATTAAAACGGAAGATCTGGATAAATCAAAAGAGGTTGCAGAAAAAATAAAGACACTCCTTGAAGAACGTTTTCCAGAAGTAACAGAACCAATGATCGACTTAAAAAATGGCCTCCCTCAGGTTGAAATTATGATTGACCGGGATAAATTATACTCATTCGGACTAAATATATATTCTGTTGGACAGGAAATAAAAGCAAGTATTGATGGGATAGCTGCATCGAGATACAGGGAGGGGGGATCTGAATATGATATTATAGTCATCCTTGAAGATAAAGACAGAGATGAACTTCCTGATCTGAATAAAATATTTGTTATGAATGCTGCGGGAAAAAGAATTGCTCTTGCAAACTTTGCATCCTATAAGAGAGGCATGGGGCCAGTCTCTATAATCCGGGAAAACCAGACTAGAACAGTTCATGTAACTGCAGGAACAATCCCTGGTACATCTCTGAACGATATTTCAGTCAAAATTGAGAAAATGGTTAAAGAAGAAATTCCTGCAGAAGAAGGGCTGATTATTGAGTTTTCCGGAGATTTTGCTAATCTAAAGAAATATGGAATTAAACTGATTTTAATAATATTTGTAGCAATTTTTCTGGTATTTGGTGTTATGGCAAGCCTTTTCGAATCTTTCCTGGATCCGTTTATTATATTGTTTACAATACCATTATCTTTAATAGGAGTTGTTCTTCTCTATATTGCTACCGGAGAGATGTTCAACATACTAACAGCAGTTGGTTTAATTATGCTGGCTGGAATTATTGTTAACAATGGTATTGTTCTTGTTGATTATACAAACCTTCTACGTAAAAGGGGATTATCTATTAATGATGCATGTATAGAAGCAGGAGGGAACAGGCTTAGACCGATTCTTATGACTACTCTAACTACCGTTCTCGGCCTGATACCTATGGCTTTTTTCCCAGGTGAAGCAGCAGCCCTGGTTAACCCAATTGGTAAGGCAGTAGTAGGGGGATTAACTGTCGGTGCATTGCTTACTATATTTTTGATACCCGTAATTTATGCAATTTTTAATGAATCCAGCCAAAAACAAGCTCAAAAAAAAGAGGCAAAGAAACTAAAACGCCGGGAAGAACGATTATTGTTGGAATCAAAAGGGAAAAGTAAATGAAAAGATTAGAAATTATTGCAAATAGATCCATACAGGATGATATGTTTGATGCATTTAAAAAGGCAGATATTGTAAAGCAATACACATTAAGTCCTATAGTCCTGGGGGCCGGTAATTCCGGTCCCAGAATGGGCGATCATATTTGGCCGGAGGAAAATTTCAGCCTTATTATTTATTGTGAGGAAGAGGAATCAGAAAAAATTAAACTTGTCATAAAAGACTTAAAACAGTTTTTTACAAAAGAAGGAATTAAAATTTTTGAAATGTAATGATAAAAACTATTGAGTTTTTCAAGTTTCAGCCTATAATTATAATATGGGTAAATCTAAAAATACAAATTCCGGAGCTGATGAGCTTTTAAAAACTATATTTCAATATGTGGTAAAAATATCTAATGAACGGGATGTTGATAAACTTCTGGTAAACCTTGCAGATATGGGAAGAGATTTAGTATCTGCAGACAGATGTACAGTTTGGCTCATAGATAGAAAGAATAAAATAATTTGGAGCAAAGTCGCCCATGGTATTGATAGAATTGAAATTCCAATATCCAAAGGGATTGCAGGTTATGTAGCAGAAACAGGTGAACATCTGGTAATAAATGATGCATACAACGATGATCGCTTTGATCAGCAAGTAGATATTGCAACCGGGTACCACACAAGAAACATCCTTGCACTCCCTGTACAGAACAATCAGGGTGAAACTATTGGTGTTTATCAGGCTATAAATAAGATGACAGGTAACAAAAGGTTTTCAAAAAAAGACCTCGAACACCTTCTTTTAGCAGCAAGTTATACAGGGAATCAGCTTGATGCAATAGCTTTGCAGGAAGAAATAGAATCTACTCAGCGTGAGATAATTCTTACTCTTGCAGAAACAGGAGAAATGAGATCTAAAGAAACAGGGAATCATGTAAAAAGAGTTGCGGAATATTCCGCAATACTCGGTGAAGCATATGGTCTTTGTCCTGAAGAAATCCGACTTTTAAAAGATGCATCTCCTATGCACGACATTGGGAAAATAGCAATTCCAGACTCAATTCTACTAAAACCGGGAAAACTTACAGATGAAGAAAGAACAGAAATGCAGTCTCATACAACTTTGGGATTTGAAATGCTTAAACATTCTGACAGGGAACTGTTAAAAACTGCAGCCTTAGTAGCAGTTCAGCACCATGAAAAATGGGATGGAACCGGTTATCCCAAAGGGTTAAAGGGCGAAGAAATCCATCTATATGGAAGATTACTTGCTATTGCGGATGTTTTTGATGCTCTTATCTGTAAAAGGGTTTACAAGGATCCTTGGCCTATAGAGAAAATAATAGCCATGTTTATTGAAAGTAAAGGTAAAGATTTTGATCCGGCTATTGTTGATATATTTCTTAAAGTAAAAGATGCAATGGTAGACGTCTCTATAAGACTTGATGATACAATAAGCTAAGGAGGCATAGTCGAGCAGGGAGCTTGCTTCCGACCAGACTGTCCCTACAATGTTAAATCAAAGGCAAGTTTTTTCAATAGAGTTATATTTTCTTCAATTATTTTATTTGCAGTACTTTTCAGTTTTTTCATATTATTAAAGCTAATATTATCTATTTCCATGTTATTTTTTCCTAAAACAGGGTTTATTCGATAATATTTTACTTCAGGTATGTTTTTAAACTGCATATCAACACAATCATTTTGGGCTTTAGACATTATACTGTACAAGGGAGTTCCATTTGAGGGTAATATCCATTCTACAAATCCCCAGTTTTTAATCTGCTCAAAACTATAATGCTCAGTTGATTTACCTGTACCAAGTGAAAAAATAATAAATTTTTCAGCTTTGGGGAATAGTTTTCGGGCTTCTGAATATGCAAACATAGCAGGATTATTTGCTGCCAAAGCACCATCAACAAGGCAGTATTCACTATTAGTGGATAAGGATTTTATTAAAGCAGGCTCAAAAAAAGAGGGTGCAGCAGAAGAACCTCTGGCCGCATCCTTCATATAGAAATCATCTTTGTTAGTAATTAGAAAGGGTTTGTTGCCAAGTACATCAAAACTCACAATCAGCATATTAGTAAGGCATTCCTTCATTGTTCTCTGACCAAACAAGTCATTAAGAAGTATCTCAAAATCTGAAGAATCATATTTTTCATGAAAGGCCTGTTGAACCATACCTAATTGTTCGAAAACTCTTTCCGGGAAAATATCAGTTCGGCATGTTTCATATATGTTAACAATATCAGTTATGGAAAATCGGGGTTTATCTGTATATAAATTAGATCCTTCTTTTAATTCCGGTGAGGAAATTCCCAGAGCTGTAAGTGAACCACTTGAAGTACCGGAAATAAGATCAAAAACAGAAGCTAAATTCCCATTACCGGATTTGATATTTATAAGCTTTGATAGTTCTTCCAGAATTAATGCCGGAATATAACCTCTAATGCCCCCTCCGTCTATGGAAAGGATTTTAACAGTTTTTTTTCGAAAACAGGGAAAATTCATTAAATAATTCTCCTAACATCAATCTACTGGGCTACATCATGAATCCATTTGTCAGATCTGTATCTTAATAATCCCAGTAATGCTTTTAATACCTCTTCCATTATAATTATAAATACTACAAGATGAAGAGGAAAATTTAAAAATAGACCAAATAAAACAGCAAGAGGAACTCCCACAAACCAGGTACCAATAATATCTATTAAAAAAGAAAACCTGGTATCCCCTCCACCCCTGAAAATTCCAATTACAAAATGAAGATTAAAGGATTTAACTACTGTAAATGCAGCGAGTATATACATTATTAAAGTAGCAGATCTTCGGACATTATCTGATACATTAAACAGTAAAGGAACATATGGTGCTATTAAAGAGAGAATACCACCGCCAAAAATTCCCAGGGAAAATGCTAAAATTAGAAATCTTCGTGAATATATGTGAACTCCTTCAATATCTCTTTCACCAATCTTATTTCCTATCATAATTGCACAGGCATTGGCAGAACCAAGTAAAAAAGAAAAAATCAAGCTGTCTGTAGTTTCTGTTATTCCAATAGTAGCTATAGTATCAGTGCCCATTCGTGCATACACAACTTTATATACCAGCATTCCTGTGGCCCAGGCTAACTCATTTAAAATTACAGGAATAGTTGTTTTTAGATATTTTTTTACAAATACTAGTTTTAAATTTAGAAAATCTTTTATTCCTGCTGCCAGAACACTTTTAGATTTATAAACATAGGTAACTATAATAGACATCTCAATAAAACGTGAAACTGTGGTTGCAATGGCAGCACCCATAATTCCCATTTCCGGAACCCCCCATTTCCCAAATATAAGTATATAGTTAAGAACTGTATTTACAGTAATTGATACTATTGTGGCCTTTAAAGGAAGAGATGCCTTCCCAATAGAACGAAGGGCAAGTGAATATGCAATGGAAAGAGCAGTAAAAAGGAAACTAATTCCAGTAATTGTCAAATATTCTGATCCTGCTTCAATTACTGCAGGGTCTATCGTAAATATATTCATTATATACTCTGGAATAGTAATTGCAAAAGTTGAAAGTAGAATTGCTCCACTTTCAACTAATAGAACTACAAGGAATATAGTTTTTCTAATACTTTTAATATCCTCCCTGCCCCAAAACTGTGCAAAAAAAACTGCTCCGCCACTGGAAATTCCATAAAATAGTAAAGTTGATAGAAAAAAAACCTGTCCTCCCAGGCCAACAGCCGCAATTGCAGTTTCACCCAATTGGCCTATCATCACAATATCTACGAGAGCAAGGGAGGACATTAATAGATTTTGAATTGCGATAGGACCTGCAATAAAAATAAATTTTTTATAAAACAGCTTGTCCTGAAATAATTTGATCATCTCCTGGTTTTACTTCTGTGAGGTTCATAGGATTTTATTAAACATTTCTTTCCATTTCCAATTAAATCTGACCGACCCTCTTCTAATAAAGCTTTTTTTACCATTTTGTAGTTTTCAGGCCGGTTATAATGGATTAAGGCTCGCTGCATTGCTTTTTCCTGATAAGTTTTAGGAATAAATATTGTACTTCCGGTAATTGGATGATATCCCGAATAAAACATAGTAGTAGAAAGGGTTCCGGGAGTTGGATAAAAATCCTGAACCTGATCGGGAATAAATCCATAGTCTCTAAGGAATTCTGCAAGCTCTATAGCATGTTTCAGCTTTGAACCAGGGTGACTTGAAATTAAATAGGGTATTAAATACTGCTTCAAACCCTTCTCTTTATTAACTTTTTTATATTTTTTGGTAAATTCTATAAACCCATCTATAGTTGGCCGTCCCATAGCATCAAGGACCTCTTTG
>Ga0209633_10004967_pt1 | contig 11803 bp, 7 predicted proteins | sample Cruoilmetagenom1_FD_187290 | JGI IMG/M metagenome (GOLD analysis project Ga0209633, IMG submission 187290) | Oil polluted marine microbial communities from Coal Oil Point, Santa Barbara, California, USA - Sample 1 (SPAdes) (version 2) | ecosystem: Environmental > Aquatic > Marine > Oil seeps ... | reverse complement strand
CTGCATGCACTTCATCTATGCCAAGTTTTTTTGCCACGGCATTGGCGGTAGTAAGGTTGTCACCCGTGATCATGACTACTTTAAGACCTTCATCATGCAGTGCATCGATGGCATCTTCTGTGGTCTTTTTGATGGGATCAGCCACAGCAATGAGACCAGAGGCTTCGTTGTTTATGGCGACAAGTACCGCTGTGGCACCATCTGCTCTTAATGTTTCTGCTTTTTGTTTCAGTGCACATGTATCTATGTCTAAAGTCTCAAGTAGATGTATATTACCTATGAGGATGGACTGTCCATTGACCTCACCTTTGATACCTTGCCCTGTGACAGAGTCGAAGTTTTTAACAGGAAGTAGTGCTAACTTCTTAGCTTCAAGTGCTTCAACGATAGCAAGGCCTATGGGGTGTTCACTTGCATTTTCAAGCGATGCACTCAGTTGCAGTAGCTCATCTTCTTTCATCTCTCCAAGAGTTTCTAGATCAACAAGTTTAGGTTTTCCTTGGGTTAATGTACCTGTTTTATCGACGATGATGGTAGTGACTTTTTCCATAACTTCCAAGGCTTCCGCATTTTTTATGAGCACACCATGAGAGGCGCCTTTACCCGTACCCACCATGATGGAGATAGGCGTAGCCAAACCCAATGCACAAGGACAGGCTATGATGAGTACAGCCACCGCTGAGACTAGGGCATAAGCCAGTTTAGGTTCTGGCCCTACAAGATACCAGACTATAAAGGTAAGCACAGAAGTAAGCACCACGATAGGTACAAAATAAAAGGAAACAAGATCAGCTAGTTTTTGTATGGGAGCACGTGAACGTTGGGCTTGGGCTACCATGTCTATGATCTGTGAAAGCAGGGTGTCTGCACCTACCTTTTGGGCTTCCATCACTAGTGTTCCTGTACTGTTTATGGTAGCACCTATGAGTTGTGTACCCGTCTCTTTTTTCACTGCCAAAGGCTCACCTGTGACCATAGACTCATCTACATGACTCTCCCCACTAAGCACCACACCATCTACTGGTATCTTCTCTCCTGGTCTGATGTGTAAGGAGTCACCCACTTTGACGTCATCTGTGGCTATCTGCATCTCTGTACCATCGGCGCGGATGAGTGTGGCAGTGTTGGGGGCTAGACTGAGTAAAAGTTTGATGGCTTCATTGGTGTTTGAGCGGGCTCTTAGTTCCAAGACTTGCCCCATAAGCACCAGTGCCACTATGACAGCTGCAGATTCAAAGTACACATGCACTGTTCCTTCACTGCTTTGCATCTGTGGTGGAAAGATCGTTGGAAACAGCAGTGCCACCACACTGTACACCCATGCAACTGATACTCCTAGTGCGATAAGCGTGAACATATTTAGATGCCAAGTTTTGACAGACTGCCACCCTCTCACAAAAAATGGCCACCCACCCCAAAGTACCACAGGCGTCGCAAGTAAAAACTCCACCCAGTAAAATGTTTTGGTAGATACATTTTGAGGTAAGAGTGAAGGCATCATATCGATGCTCATGGCCAAGAGAAAAAGAGGCAGTGCCAAAGCCGTGCCGACCCAAAACCTCAAAGTCATCTCTTTGAGTTCGCTGTCATCTTCTTTTGCAGTGGCTACAAGTGGTTCAAGTGACATACCACAGATAGGACAGTTTCCTGGTTTATACTTGATGATCTCGGGGTGCATGGGGCAGGTGTATGGTGTATAGTTAGTTTCTATGTCACAGCTACCATCTGAACAAGCGTCAGCATGGGGTGATTCATTTGTGTGGAGGTAAGTCTCTGGCGACGTGTCAAACTTTTCTTTGCAGTGTTCACTACAAAAATAGTATGTTTCATGATGATGTGTACTTTGGTATGTGGAGTCCTCTGAAACATCCATACCACATACAACATCTTTCATCCTAACCCTTTACAGACTTTTATCTATGCTATCACTCAAGTGTGTATTTGATGTGTACATTAAGTTCAATTTGTTGGACTAATCTTGTGATATACTTATTAACTTTTGATACAATCTAAATAGCAAGATAATAAAGCAGAAATACTGCGAAAGTGATGTCTAATGGCTAAAACAAACTATTCATATGAAAAACGGGGTCGAGAACTCGAGAAGCAGAAGAAACAAGAAGAAAAACGTCAAAAAAAGCTAGATAAGAAAAATGATACTGAACAAGAGACAAAAACGGTGTCTCCATCATCTGAAGATAATCCTTTAGATAAAAAATAGCCTTAAAATATAGTAGTTTATAAGGAATTTTAAATTCTAATTTTCTCGATAAATAACTTCATCTCCAACCGCCATAACACCACTTTTCACAATCACAGCCCTATATCCACCAATATACTTCAACCCTCTCATCATATCTACCTCTAAAAGACGAGAGAGGTAACGACAGGGAGGGCAGGTGCGTACTATGCGAAACTGGGCGGTACCGATGGTAAATACTTTGTCTTTTAAGAGTGAAATATCAAAATTTTTGATAATTAGATTTCTACGTAAGTCTATGAAGTTGAGATGACTCTTTAAACGTGCATTACACTCAGCAAGTGTTTCGTAAGGGAGGATGCTTATGTCACGTACATATTGAGAGAGTTGAGGCTTGTTAAAGGTGCCTTGTCCGTAAAAGTAGCGGTCACCTTCTAAGCCTTTGCCCTTGATTGCATGTACTTGCTTGACATACTTCAAAGGTGCTTTGGCTTTTTCTCCTATGATGATGTGCGTTAAGGTCATACCTTGGGTCTGTATACCCTAACATTTTGTCTATCTTCTGAGTCTTTGAGGTACTGCGCATGCAGTTGAGACATGATGCCTTTTTCACAGTAGAGTAGGTACTCTTTGTCTTGTGGTAGTTTTTTAAACTCTGTTTTGAGCTTATGAAAAGGTATCTTGATGCTTTCACCACTTGTTTCTATACATTCATCTTCAGCGCGTATGTCTATGACGACATACTCTCCCGTACCTAGGTCAGAGATGACTTCTATGTTTGCAGCATTTGCGACGTCGTCTACTATCTCATCTACGAAGATGTGTTGGGCATCCTCAACGGCTTTATCTAACACCGTGTAGTCAAAACGTTTTGCTTCTTTTTCCATACGTTTGTATGAACCGTGAGTGATGGGGTTTTTGGAGATGACACCACAGTATTCAGGCATGTTTTCAGCAAAACGTTTGGTGCCTATGTCGTTGGCGATATTCATGATCTCTGGTTTGTTCATGGTGGCCAGTGGACGTAAGATGAGCTTGTTGGTGACTTGGTCTATGAGTGCTAAGTTACGTAATGTTTGACTGGAGACTTGTGCCACAGACTCACCGGTGAGAAGGGCGTCTATCTCCATCTCATCCGCTACTTTTTCAGCAGCCAAGAGCATCAAGCGCTTCAGCGTCACACCCATGTAAGTCTCATGCGTAGAAGCAAATATCTCGGTCAAAACATCATCAAAAGGTACAGAGATAAACTTCACTTTATGAGAAGACCCAAACTTATTCCAAAGGTAGAGTGCTACTTGTTTCACACCTATCTCATGCGCTACACCACCAAGGTTAAAGAAGATGAAGTGCGTTTTTAACCCGCGTTTCATAGTTAGGTATGAAGCCACAGTAGAGTCAAATCCACCAGACATGAGTGAGAGTATGTCCCCTTGTGTTCCCAAAGGAAACCCTGCAAGTCCCACATGTTTAGTCGTGATGATGTTGAGTTGGTTGTTGATGAGTTCTATGCGTATGGTGACTTCGGGGTTATGTAAGTCCACACCGTTGTTAGGGTAGGTAGCAAGCATATACCCGCCCACTGTCTGCTCAAGCTGTGTTGAGCGAAAGTCATGTGAACCAGAACGCTTTGCACGGACTACAAAGGTTTTACCTTCTATCTCGTGGTGCATCACTTCACCGACTTTTACTTTGATCTCATCAAGAGTTTCCATCTTGTCAAACTGCAAGGCTTCAAGCACTTGCTCTATGCCTGGTGTGTCAAGCAGTGTTTGGCGAACTTCTACCACAACATCTATAGGTGTAACGACTTCTATCTTGTCAGAGAACTTTTTTACAGCGATCTCTTCAGAGTATCGTCCTAAAAGTTTCACAAGATTGTTGTAGAGCTGTCCTACCATCTGACGTTTGGCAGAAGAGCCTTTGACCATGATCTCAGGAAAGAGTTTTAAGATGAATTTTTGTGTTTTAACTGCTGGGGTATCCACTGTGGCACAACCTTGATTTTAAATGGCTAGCATTATAACACAAGAGGACTAAATGGGTATTTTATATGCTTAAAAATATATTAAACTATATTTATGAACTACAGTGTATAATTAAAGATAATATTTTTTGGGGAAGGGAATATACAACTATATGACAAGTATAAATACATATTATACAGATAAAGAGGCGTTGCATTCATTCATTAGCCATGAGAAGGTGCAAGACTCTTCCTCTTTACTCATCCAGATCTTTACTGCTTCTGCGGATGAAAGTTTTATCTCAACTTTATTATCTGAATTAAATACTTTATTGCCAAATGCTGCTATGATAGGCAGTACTACTGATGGTGAGATCATGAATGGGGAAGTCTCTTCAGGAAAAGTTGTTTTATCTTTCACTCAATTTGAACATACTACACTTAAAGCTTCTATTATAGAACATCAAAATGACGGATATGCTAGTGGTCAATATTTAGCAAAAGAATTGATTGAACCTGATACTAAACTTATGATTGCGTTTATAGATGGACTACATACCAATGGTGAAGTATTTCTAGGCGGTATCACTTCTGTGCATGATAATATCATAGTTGCAGGAGGGCTTGCAGGAGACAATAGTACATACAATAAGACTTTTGTCTTTACCAAAGAACATATCATTTCATGTGGTGCTGTAGCTGTTTCTCTTAGCTCTAAGCATTTGCACGTGCATAGGGATTACAGTTTTAACTGGCATCCTATTGGTAATGAACTTACGATTACAAAGGCTGAGAATAATCGTGTCTATACTATTGATGGGAAAAGTGCTGTAGATACTTATGAGCATTATCTTGGAGAAAACATCGCCAAGAGATTACCAACAATAGGTATAGAGTTCCCTCTTATTATAAATCGTAACGGTTCAGATACTGCACGTGCACCGATAGAAAAAAAAGAGGACGGATCACTCATCATGGCCGGCAATCTTACTACAGGAGAGAAAGTGCGTATAGGCTATGGTGACAGAAAAGAGATCGTAAAAAAATCCGAAAAGATGATAAAAAGTACTTCTCAAAAACCGTCTGAAACTATATTTGTCTATTCATGTTCAACACGTAAATACTTTATAGGTCAAGAAGTTGATTCTGAGACTCTACCTCTACAAACTATCTCACCGGTATCAGGTTTCTTTACTTATGGAGAGTTTTTTACTTCAAATAAAAAAGAACTTTTTAATCAAACAGCAACTTTAGTTTCATTAAGTGAGAGTGATACAATACATAAGGTAAGCCCTAATAATGACATAGAAAAAAAAGATATCGATCATGTATCAATGGATGCATTAACTCGTTTAATCAATGTGAGTACGCTAGAAGTGAAGCAAGCATCAGATGATAATATAGATTCATACCTAGATACATACCCTGCAGCAGTTAATGGATTAACACATCTTATTAACATTACGAGTGAAAAAATTAAAGAAAGTAATAAATTAAACTTGGAATTAAAAGAGCGCATGGAGTTGGCACTTTCAGGAAATAGTGCAGGGGTTTGGGAATGGAACCTCATAGATAACAGTGTGTATTGTTCTCCTCAATGGAAAGAGATGTTAGGATATAAGGACCATGAACTCCCTAATGTATTGTCCATCTGGAAAGACCGTATACATTCAGATGATACTGAAGTGGTGATGTCAGATATTAGGGCTGGACTTGATGCTAAAATTGTGAACATAGAAAGTATCCATCGGCTTAAGCATAAAAATGGACAATGGATCTGGATCATGGCTAGAGGCACTATAGAGTATGATAAAAATGCTCAAGCCCTTCGTATGGTTGGTATACATACAGATATTACAAATCAAAAAGCTTTACAAGATAAAGCAACCGAGCGTGGAAAAATTTTAGATAACTCACTCAATGAGATCTATATTTTTGATGGACAAAGTCATACCTTCCTCTATGTCAATAAAGAAGTAGAAAAAAATCTTGGCTATTCACTTGATGAGATAGTTTCTTTAACACCCTTAGATATCAAACCAGATATAACTAAGGATGAATTTGGACATATTTTAAAACCACTTACAGAAAAAAAAGTAGACCATGTATTTTTTTCTACACTGCATCAACGTAAAAATGGTACACGATATAATGTAGATGTGTACATACAATCTACGGTATTTGAGTCTCGCCATGCGTATGTTGCCATCATACTAGATGTCACAAAGCGAAAGATATCAGAAACTCAATTACAAAAACAAAAGAACATTTTACATCATCAGGCGCATCATGATGTACTGACTGAACTTCCCAATCGTCTTTTATTTACAGAGAGATTACAAAAATCTATCGATAGGGCAAAACAGCATAAAACTACTTTGGCACTCTTTTTTATTGATCTTGACATGTTTAAACATATTAATGACTCTCTAGGGCATGACGTGGGCGACAGTGTTTTGCAAACAGTGGCAAAACGACTTGAAGCAAATATACGAAAAGAAGATACATTGGCACGTTTGAGTGGTGATGAGTTTACCGTCATAATGGACAATATAAATCAGATAGATGATGTAGTCATGTTGGCAGAAAAACTTCTTAAAGTCTTAGCAGAACCTATGTATATCAATGACCATATGCTTTATGTATCTGCCAGTATAGGCGTAAGTCTCTATCCGCAAGATGCAACTGAGGTTGAAGATCTACTTAAATACGCAGATACAGCGATGTATAAAGCAAAAGAAGAAGGACGCAATAACTTTAAATTCTATACATCAGAAATGACACAATTTGCATTAGAACGTATGAACATGAAAACATGTTTAAGACAAGGTATAGACAATGAAGAATTTGTTGTCTACTATCAACCGCAGATAGATGCGACTACTAACACTTTAGTAGGTTTAGAAGCATTGGTACGATGGGAACACCCAACAAAAGGCCTTATAAAACCTGATACGTTTCTTCTTTTGGCAGAAGAAACAGGGATGATCATAGAACTTGACAGGTGGGTGATGGCTACAGCGATAAAACAGGTAACGCAATGGTACGATGAGGGCTTAAATCCAGGCGTACTCGCTTTAAACCTTTCCATAAAACAATTAGAAGATAATAGCCTTTTAGCAGAGATATTAAAAAACATAAATACCTATGGATTTAAGCCAGAATGGTTGGAGTTGGAGATCACAGAAGGGCACATGATGAAAAAACCCAAAGATACTATAGCCAAACTTAGACAGATTGATGATCTGGGTATAGGTATCTCCATAGACGATTTTGGAACAGGCTACTCTTCCTTGTCATTCTTAAAGCAGTTACCTATAAACAGACTTAAAATAGATCAGTCATTTATACAAGATATAGCTGATGATGAAGATGATAGAGTGATCATCAAGGCGATCATCGCACTGGGTAAAAGTCTAAAGCTTGATCTCATTGCAGAAGGCGTAGAAACATCAGAACAAAGAGATTTTCTAGTTGAAAATGGTTGTAACAACATACAAGGACATTACTACAGTAACCCCATACCTGCAGAAGAAATTCAAGTCAAGTTAGTAGAACATAAAGAACAATCTCATGTATAAATGATATTAAGTATTAGAAGTATTTGAATTGATGAAGTTTAATTTTAGGTAAATAAATTGGTTGCGGGAAGAGGATTTGAACCTCTGACCTTCGGGTTATGAGAGCGTCTAATAGTCCCTAATTTTGGGCAACAAATAAAAATGTCACCACAAACCGCACCAAATCCTGTTATTTCAAAAGACATTCAAAACCAACAAGTAACAAAGAATAAACAAAACTAACAGTATAATTTTTTTACTTAATTCTGAGGGACGTTTACTTGCAAAATTATTATGATAAAAAATTTAATACTATTATAGAAGGTTTCGAATATACAAGTAGTCATGCTGTAAATGAAATAGTACATAGATATTTAGATGATAAACCAAATGAATTGAGAAAAAAGGATGTATTACAAAATCAAAGGGATGAATGGTTTTGGAATAGTCAATTGTTGCAAGACTATAAAGATGATTTCATTAAATTAGATACATATCCTTTAGCACTTACTAAAAATCTTAAAAATAAATCTATATATCAAATAGACATGATTAAAGAGCATGCATATGCTTTTCCTAATTCCATAAAAGAAGCAATCAAATACTCAAAAATATTTTTAGATGTAGACAATGAAAATTATATAGCATTAAAAGGAATATTGAATATTCAAGAGTTTCAAGAGTTTTTTTATATTTGTGATAGTGTTACAGCACACTATGATAGATTAAAACAGGATGTTAAAGAAAAAGAAAAACTCTTAATGAATTATGGATATGTAGACTTACTTTTTTTGATGGCTTTATCATCATTAAAATATGCAAATATAAATATTAAGATCCCTAGTTACATTGCGACATATGGTATGGTATTAACAAAAATACTACAAGACAGAATTAAAAAAGAGGATAGACGAAAAAAATCGATAGAACGAATACATCTTGATGCAAAAGTTATTAAATATTTTATGGAAAATATGCATAAAAAAAATCTACCAAAAGGGTATGAATTATTTGAGGATATTTTTAAAGCCTATGAGTCCATAACCTTGTTTGAACAAAATGAACTTTCTACTTTTCTTTATGATGCAAACTATAGTGTAACTTTAGATGAAGATAAGATTGTAATGAATCCAATAGATATGAATAAACATATAAACATTTCTATGCACAGTGAAAAGTTACAAGGTATGTTTACATATTATGAAGAAGAAGCGATGATTGTGTTAGAAGATGTATTTGAAAAAGAATACAATGGGAAAAAAGAAAATTATGATATGAACTTTTTTCAATTATTGGGAGTACTTCAAACTAAACTGATTATGTCTGAAATCTTTGGACTAAAGGAAGATGTATTTATTGATGATGATAAAACACTTCATGTAGGACATCTTATCTATACGGGGTTTTCATTTTCGAGTTTATATTTTTTTGAGTTTCTTAGAGCATATTTACCTATCTTGCAAAAACATAGTATAGGAAATTGGTGGCAGGCACATACTGATATTATTTCACATAGTATGCTTACACATAAAAAAAACAGAAACCCCTTAGTATATAAAAGTCTAAAAAAAGAGATTGAAATAATAAACAAAAATCAACAGATAGATTTTGGAGAAAAATTAATTGATTTTTGGTCTCATGAACTTGAAACAGAAAAATCTAATAATATGAAACCCGCAACATTTTTTGAAAAGCCATTTATCAAAATAAATGATTTTGTATTTGTTTTTCCTTGGTTGATGTCCTTTACCAGTAATTCTCCCATGATATTTATAAATAGTCTTTTACGTGTTCATACGAATCGTAAGGAATTATTGGAGACTAATAAGAAAAAGGATGTAAGAAAGGAAGAGGTATGCCGTAGTGAAAAAAACTTAGCAGCACAATTTAGTAGATTAAGGTTTAGTGTAGAAGATGGATATAAACATTCAAAAGAGGCAGCTTATCATGGGGTACAAGATATTGATATTGTTGCTTCAAAAGATGGGCATCTCTTTATATTAGAATTGAAATCAACATATATCAGAGAAAGTCTCGAAAGTAATTGGTTACATAAAACAGGTGCTCTTAGAAAAGCAGGAAATCAACTTCTAAAACGTAAAAGATATATAGAAAAATTATTACGTGAAAATAATAAAAAGTTTATCGAGAAATTTGGTAAACCAGAGTATATACATACTTGGATTGTAGATACATCTTTTGAATCGGATCATGAATATTTTTCAGGTTCATTAAAAGTATCCATGTTTGAAATGATTTATGCTTTGAATGAGACTAATAATGAATTTTATCCTAATGGATTTAATGTGAGTACTTTTGTTAAAAATATAGAATCTGCAATGTTATGGGAAAAAATCAATAGACCACAAATTACACAAGAAGATTCAACATATACGGTTACTTTGAAATAAATATATAATATCTATATATCATTATTGAAGATTAGATGTATACCTACATTTAGGATAACTACTACATCCATAAAATTCATTTCCTTTATTTATTCCTTGTTTGGCAACACGTAACAGCAACATATTTCCACATTGAGGACATAATTTGCTATTTGCTTTCACTTTCACTATGTTTTTAACGTGTTTAACATGCTTTCTGTGTGTTTTAAGCGTTTTAGACAGTCTTCCTGACTCTATCATTGAGATAATCTTTTCAACGTCTTTTTTGGACAACGTTTGAGTTGTTTTGGATTTTATAAAACGAATAAGCCCACTAGGGTAAGTTACATTTTCTGGCATCTCAGTTTTAAAGGTGCTATCACCTACAAAAACAACAACTGAAAAAATTTTATCAGGATCAATACTAAGGGCAGATTCTATAGTTTTTACGTGTTTATAGTTTTGATGTAAAGGGTTTTGAAATTTAGTTGAAGATTTGTATATTTTTTGAGTCCAAGTTTTTTGATCTTCTCTGCCAAAAATCCATCCTTTCATATTTTTTGTTTCAATCACAAATATACCAAACTCAGATACAACAATATGGTCAATCTGAGTAGTGCCATCTTCAGTGGGCAGGGTGATGTTTTTTAAGAGATGATATTTTTGCTTATCTAGACGTATATTTAAAAATAAATTGATTAAAAATTCACCTACAATGCCCTTTCCGACGGGTGATTTTAAAAATATGATGACTATTGCAATAGGTATGAGATACCAAATTTGTACGAATATGGAAGAGAATATAGTTGAAATATCAATCATTGTGTGAGCCCTTTTTTAATTGCTGATTATTATATGCTACTTGCCTTAAAGAGTTAGAATAATACATTTGATATAATTAAACCTATCAAATAAGGATCTCCATGAATATATTTAAAATCTTTATAGTTACAGTTGTATCTATTAGCACATTATCTGCATTTACATTTGATAAATGGAAATCTGGAGATACCTTTAAAAATGTCCTATATATCGCACAAAGTAATGATGTTCCACTGGCTAAAGATGGGTTGATTCATTCTGAAAAACATTTTAGATGGCATTTGTTAAAGAATAAAAAGCAATATAGAACATTTTATTATTATGATAATATCTTTGGTGAACGTGCAAAGGTTCTTCTTACTTTTACAAGTAAAAGTAATGAACTATATAAAATTACAATTAAATGGAATTTAATTGGTAAAGGTACTGAAGAGTTTAAAGAGACACTTTTTACTATTTTAGATAAAAAATACAATAAAGGTAAGATGCAAATAAATACTAATTTAGGACAAAATATTTTCTTTAAATTCCGTGAATGGAACTATAACAATAAAACTATAATAAATGCACGAACGAGTAGACATAATATAGATCTCACTTACCTTGATACGGTATCACAGAAAACAGATACAGAAACCAAGAAAAAACATAAATTAAATATGATTATAAAAGATGCAGGGAAGTTTTAAAATAATTGTAATTGACTTGTATTACAATATAATACAATGTGTATAGCAAGTGTAATACAACACAGTGTATGATCTAAATTTCAATACTAAATAATGGTATGTTTATTTATTAAAACATACCATTATTTATAGTGTTTATAATTGTTAATTTACAGTATTACACCATATTACAAATC
>Ga0209633_10004966_pt1 | contig 11805 bp, 13 predicted proteins | sample Cruoilmetagenom1_FD_187290 | JGI IMG/M metagenome (GOLD analysis project Ga0209633, IMG submission 187290) | Oil polluted marine microbial communities from Coal Oil Point, Santa Barbara, California, USA - Sample 1 (SPAdes) (version 2) | ecosystem: Environmental > Aquatic > Marine > Oil seeps ... | reverse complement strand
GTCTGGGCGCCTCCTTTGCCTCAACCATTGCCCAGGTGATGGGTATTCAGCAGACTCCCCTTAGATAACCCTGACGCTTTCTTTTTCCAGCATTCGAGTCAAGCGGATCAAGGGCAGGCCGATCAGGGTATTTGGGTCTTCACCTTCCAGCCGTTCAAACAGGGCAATGCCCAGGCCTTCGGATTTAAAGCTGCCGGCACAGTTATAGGGTTGCTCCGCTTGCAGGTAATTTTCGATTTGTTGGGTGCTTAATTCACGAAAAATCACTTTGAAGGGAACGACTTCCACCTGATTCTTACCCGTTGCCGCATTGTGTAGGCAAAGACCGGTCAGAAAGGTAACGGTTTTCCCGGAGGCCTGTTGTAACTGCTTGACGGCCTTTTCATGTTTACCGGGTTTGCCCAGAACATGTCCATCGATCACCGCCACCTGATCCGAGCCAATCACCAAGGCATCCCGATAAGCTTCAGCGACTTTCATGGCCTTGGCGCAGGCCAGACGTTCCACCAATTGTGCCGGGGCTTCATTTGGGCGTGGTGACTCATCGACATCCGGTGCAGCTACATCGAACGGGATGCCCAGTTTGTCCAGAATGGACTTGCGAAACGGTGAAGTAGAGGCGAGTACGAGACGGGGCATAGGGATCCTTAATAATACGGGTAGTTGGTCAATCGGGTCGTGAATTATACAGTCTGATCTGGAAAAAGGTATTTCCGCAATAACCATAAAATAATAAGGAATATTGCCGGTTCGGTTGATTTAGCGATTGATTGGCCTATATTTTTTGACTCTTATGGGGTCCGCGGATACAATTCGCCGCTTATGTCCGGGCAGCAACGCTTACCTCTCGAAGTGGACCCCTTTCGCATGGCCGAACTGGGTCGTCGATTTGAGGGAAATGTCGAGATTAGGACATTGAAGCGATTGCTGCCGTTGTTGGAATCGACAACAGGTTCCATCGATGTCGAGCTTGAGTTCGACATCGATGAAGGCGGGATTAGATACTTGCAAGGGAAGTTGCAGACAAGCCTGGTACTGAAGTGCCAACGTTGTCTGGAAGCAATGGATTATCCCTTGCAGAACGAATTTCGACTGGCACTCGTGCATAGTGATAGCGAAGCCGAGCGATTACCTGAACAGTATGAGCCGCAAATTGTCGAAACGACACCTATGCACATGCTGGATATGATCGAAAACGAGATTTTAATCTCTATTCCCCATATCCCGATGCATGACGAGGCGTTGTGTTCGATAAAGCAGTTCAGTAATGAAAACGAATTGGTTGAACAGCGGGATGAGGCAAGTGTTAAAGCGAACCCTTTTGCTGTTCTGGAAAAATTGAAAAAAGATCATTTAAAGTAAACGAGGAAGATTATGGCAGTTCAAAAGAGTCGTAGAACCCCATCTACACGTGGCATGCGTCGTTCACATGATGCACTTACAACAAGTGCGTTATCGATTGAACCCTCCACTGGTGAAACCCATCTGCGTCATCATGTCAGTGCCAATGGCTACTACCGTGGTCGCAAGGTCATCGACACAAAACAAGACGATTAAATCGTTATGGGTATGAGGTATATTTTTGTGGCATATACCTTAATTTGACAAGCCCGGGCAATAAATTAAACTTCAACTCCTGTGCGGGGCATGTTTAGGCATGTCCCGCATTTAGTCATAAACGATTATTAAATACGGCGTTAAACTATTACATGAATGTGGATGCCACGATAGCACTTGATGCAATGGGCGGTGATCATGGCGCGAGCATCGTTGTCCCTGCTGCATTAAAGGCGTTAAAGCAAAACGCCGCTCTTAAACTTATCCTGGTCGGGGATGAATCGACTATTTCAGATGTTCTGCTTGCACATAAATCGGCAGTGTCTGATCGATTATCCATACAGCATGCTTCACAGATCGTGGAAATGGATGAACTACCCTCCCAGGCCTTGCGCGGTAAAAAAGATTCCTCCATGCGTGTCGCCATTAATCTGGTCAAGGAAGGGCGCGCCCAGGCCTGCGTCAGCGCCGGCAACACCGGCGCCCTGATGGCCACAGCACGTTTTGTCCTCAAGACCCTGCCAGGCATCGATCGTCCTGCCATTTGTACCACGCTGCCCACGGTAAAAGGCCATGTCTATGTGCTGGATCTGGGGGCGAATGTCGATTCTTCAGCCGAACACCTGTTCGAATTTGCTGTCATGGGCTCCGAACTGGCCAGTGCGGTGGACGAAAAAGCGGCTCCGACAGTCGGTTTGCTGAATATCGGTGAAGAAGAAATCAAGGGTAATGAGCGTGTTAAAGAAGCGGCGCGCTTATTGGCCAGTAGCAGCCTGAACTACATTGGTTCAGTTGAGGGTGATGGTATTTTTCTTGGTGCAGCTGACGTGGTAGTGTGTGATGGTTTTGTTGGTAATGTGATGCTCAAGACCACAGAAGGTGTGGCCAAGATGCTCAGCCATTTCATGAAACAGGAATTCAAGAAAACCCCCTTCACCATGTTAGCCGGTTTGATTGCCATGCCGGTATTAAAGGCCTTTCGTCGTCGCATTGATCCAAGGGAATACAATGGCGCCAGCCTGGTAGGCCTGCAAGGCATTGTGATCAAAAGCCATGGTGGCGCCGATGCGCTGGCCTTTAGCAATGCAATTCACGAAGCAGTACGTGAGGTCGAAAAAGATGTGCCACAACGCATCAGTCAGCAATTGGAAGCCATCTTGGTAGAGGAGCGGAGCGTTTGATCTATTCACGTATTACAGGCACAGGCAGTTATCTGCCGGAGAAGGTTCTCACCAATGCCGATATGGAAAAAATTGTTGATACCACGGATGCCTGGATCACCGAACGCACCGGTATTAAAAAACGTCATATCGCAGAAGAAAACGAAACGACTTGCGATCTGGCGGAGCGGGCATCACGAAATGCGATTGATGCCGCTGGTTTGAAAACAAAGGATATTGATCTGATTATCGTGGCAACGACCACAGCAGATCGGATTTTCCCGAGTACCGCTTGTCTGTTACAACAACGGCTGGATATACACGGCTGTCCGGCCTTTGATATTCAGGCCGTCTGCACCGGTTTTGTCTATGCGTTGAGCATAGCCGATATGTTCATCAAGACCGGCAAGGCCAGGAATGCGCTGGTGGTCGGCGCTGAAACCTTGTCTCGCATTCTTGACTGGACCGATCGGGGCACCTGTGTCCTGTTTGGTGATGGGGCCGGGGCCGTCGTCCTGTCTGCGAGTGATAAACCGGGCATTCTTTCGACCCATATACATGCCGATGGTCAGTATACTGATCTTTTGACCGTACCCGCCGGTATATCTGAAAACTATCAGAAGCTAAAGTCCGGTGAAGCCTTTGTGGAAATGAAGGGGAATGAAGTCTTTAAAATGGCCGTCAATACCCTCGGTCGCATCGTTGACGAGACACTCGCGGCCAATAATATGCAGAAGAGCGACATCGATTGGCTGGTGCCCCATCAGGCCAATATTCGTATTATTAATGCCACGGCCAAGAAACTCAGTATGTCTATGGACCACGTCGTGGTCACCGTGCATGAGCATGGCAACACCTCGGCCGCCTCCATTCCCCTGGCATTTGATATCGCCATGCGTGATGGACGCATCAATCAGGGTGATACCGTTCTGTTCGAGGCCTTCGGGGGTGGTTTTACCTGGGGTTCGGCACTGTTAACCATATAAGAAATTAATAAAGGTGTAATGATGTCAATCGGTTTTATTTTTCCTGGACAAGGTTCGCAGTCCATCGGCATGTTGGCGGCTCTGGCCGAAGCACATCCACTGGTTCTGTCCACATTTAAAGAAGCCTCGGACGCCCTGGGTTATGATCTCTGGCAATTGGTACAGGCAGGTCCGGCAGAAAAACTTAATTCGACCGAGATGACTCAACCCGCCATGCTGACCGCTGGGGTGGCCACCTGGCGCGTCTGGCAGGAGCAGGGTGGGGCTAGCCCCGCTGTGATGGCCGGTCATAGCCTGGGGGAATATACCGCCCTGGTGTGTGCCGGTAGTCTGGGCTTTGCCGATGCGATCACACTGGTTTCAGAACGCGGTAAACTGATGCAACAGGCCGTCCCGGCCGGCAGCGGCGCGATGGCAGCCATCCTGGGGCTGGATGACGATGCTGTGAGAGGTGTCTGTGAAGAGGCTACTCAAGCTGATGTGGTCGAACCGGTCAATTTCAATTCCCCCGGTCAGGTAGTGGTCGCCGGTGACAAGGGTGCCGTTGAACGGGCCACGCTTATCGCCAAGGAAAAAGGCGCCAAACGAGCCGTGCTCTTGCCTGTGAGCGTGCCGTCCCATTGTTCCTTGATGAAACCAGCCGCCGATGAACTGGCCAAGCGTCTTGCCAGTATAGAGTTCAAGTCACCCGCAATTACGGTTATCAACAATGTGGATGTGGCCAGTCCGACAGATGCCGATGCCATCTGCGATGCCCTGACCCGTCAGCTCTATCAGCCGGTCCGCTGGGTGGAAGTCATTCAGGCTATAAACAGTCAGGGTGTAGAAACCGTGATCGAATCCGGGCCCGGCAAGGTGCTGGCCGGTTTGAACAAGCGAATTGTCAAGACAATGAATGCCTTGCCGGTTTATGATCCCGAAACCCTGGCGGCCGCCTTATCGGCATAGAGTACTAGGTTCAAATAAAGCGAATTGAAAAAAGAATAAAAGAGGACGACAACATGACCCTGGAAAACGAAGTAGCGCTGATCACTGGCGCTAGCCGAGGTATCGGCAAGACCATTGCCTTGGCATTGGGTAAAGAGGGGGCCACTGTCATTGGCACCGCCACATCCGATAAAGGTGCCCAGGCGATTAGTGATTATCTGGCTGCTGAAGGGATCAGCGGCATTGGTCTATGCATGAATGTCACTGATCAGGCCAGTATCACTGACGGTGTTAAACAGATTGAAGAAAAATACAGCGCGCCGAGTATTCTGGTCAATAATGCCGGGATTACCCGTGACAACCTGCTGATGCGTATGAAAGACGAGGAATGGGAAGATATTATCAATACCAACCTCAGTTCTGTGTTTCGTGTTACCAAGGCCTGTCTGAAACACATGACCAAGGCCCGTAAAGGTCGTATTATCAGCATCGGGTCGGTGGTGGGTGCATCAGGCAATGCCGGCCAGACTAATTATGCGGCTGCCAAGGCCGGTCTGATGGGCTTTAGCAAGGCATTGGCCCGCGAAGTCGGTTCACGTGGTATTACCGTCAATGTGGTAGCCCCTGGCTTCATTGATACCGACATGACCCGTGCTTTGCCTGAAGCGGCGCGTGATGCCCTGTTGGGCCAGATTCCCCTGAGCCGTCTGGGCCAGCCGGAAGAAATCGCCAGTGCTGTGGCATTTCTCGCTTTACCAGGAGCGGGTTACATCACAGGTGAGACCTTACATGTCAATGGCGGCATGTACATGGCGTGAACAAATTTTAATCACGCTTAATAATTAATAGATTAAAAACGACCCAGTCATAGCAACGTTGTGTACAAGTACTATATTGAAGTTGGCAACACCGACGATAATTCAATACAATACCGGCACATGGCGTTCGTGTTGAATTTAGATAACCGGAGGAACAAACCGCATGAGCAGTGTTGAAGAACGCGTAAGAAAAATTGTTATTGAGCAATTAGGGGTGAAAGAAGACGAAGTGAAAAACGACGCTTCTTTTGTCGATGATCTGGGAGCAGATTCACTGGATACTGTTGAGCTTGTCATGGCTTTGGAAGAGGAGTTTGAAACTGAAATTCCTGATGAAGAAGCAGAAAAAATTACGACTGTTCAACAAGCGATTAACTACATTAATTCAAACGCCAGTTAATCGGTTGTTCGAAAGAAAACCCGGCCGCATCAGCATTTTGTCGATGCGGCCTTTTGTTTTTATTGTCTTGAATTGAGGAGGCCTCCTTGGCTAAACGTCGCGTAGTGATAACGGGTGTCGGTATGCTGTCACCGGTGGGACTGGATGCAAAATCTTCCTGGGAAAACATCCTGGCGGGGAAAAGCGGTATTGCACCCCTGACCCATTTTGATGTCAGCGCGTTTTCCACTCGTTTTGGTGGTGCGGTCAAGGGTTTTGATGTCACTGCCATCATGTCGGCCAAAGATGCCCGTAAAATGGATCCCTTTATCCATTACGGTATCGCCGCCGGGATTGAGGCCATGGAAGATTCCGGTATCGAAGTCACAGATGAGAATGCCCATCGGATCGGTGTATCCATTGGTTCAGGTATTGGTGGGCTGGGTACCATTGAAAAGAATTTTGAAGCCTACCAGAAGGGAGGGCCAAGGAAATTCTCCCCCTTTCTGATACCCGCCAGTATTATCAATATGATCTCCGGCAATCTGTCGATCCGCTACGGACTCAAGGGACCGAATATTGCCATCGTCACGGCCTGTGCCACCGCAACACACAGTATTGGCGATGCTGCACGCATGATCGAATACGGTGATGCCGATGTGATGTTTGCCGGTGGCGCCGAAATGGCCACCACCCAGTTGGGCCTGGGGGGCTTTGCTGCCGCTCGAGCGCTATCCAGCCGCAACGATGATCCGGAAGGGGCCAGCAGGCCCTGGGACAAGGACCGTGATGGCTTTGTGCTGAGTGACGGTGCCGGCGTGGTGGTATTGGAAGAATATGAGGCCGCTAAAAAGCGTGGCGCCAAGATTTACGCCGAGGTGGTTGGTTATGGTATGAGTGGTGATGCCTACCACATGACCTCACCGTCACAGGGTGGCGAAGGGGCCATGCGCTGTATGCAGGCCGCGATGCATAATGCGGGCGTCAACCCGGAGCAGGTCGATTACATCAATGCCCACGGCACCTCAACCCCGGCGGGTGATGTGGCTGAGGTACAGGCCGCCAAAGGGGCGTTTGGCGCCCATGCGTCAAAGCTTGCCATGAGTTCGACAAAATCCATGACAGGCCATTTGCTAGGCGCAACAGGTGGTATCGAGGCCATTTTCACGGCCCTGGCGATCCGCGACCAGGTTGCTCCGCCGACCATCAATATCCAGAACCAGGACCCCGAATGTGACCTCGATTTTGTCCCGGGTACCGCCCGTGAGATGAAAATCGATGTGGCCTTATCCAACTCATTTGGCTTCGGCGGTACAAACGGTACCCTGGCCCTGAAAAAACCGGATTGATAGCCCGACTGGCGCTTTTCCAGGGCTTGCGGTATCGGCACCATGGCCAGGGCGATGTCTGAGCAACAGGCTATCATAAAACGATGGCCTGCCTGGCTGGATTTGCTTGCCTTGCAGCGTGACAATCTGACGCGCTATCCCTATCTGCTAGCCAGCACATCACAACGTTCGGCTGATTCCACTCACCACTCATCGACCGATCGGTACGATATTCTGTTCGCCTTTCCGCAGGCCAGACTTGAGTTATGGCCAGAAGGTTTAAGCGCTGACGGGCTGGATATAACAGGTAACCAATTTTTATCCGCACTTGATGATTGCTGGCAAACGGCGGCGTATCGCAAACGCGCAAACTACACTGATTTGCCTTTTAGCGGTGGCTGGTTTCTCTATCTCGGCTATGAATTGGCGGCGGAAGTGGAACCAACCCTGAATCTGCCGGTTGACAATAATTCAGCTATTCCGATTGCGATGGCCGCACGTATTCCGCTTGCGGTGATCAATGACCGCGATGAACAACAAACCTGGCTGGTTTATGAAGAAGGATATGAGTCTTTACTTGAGCAACTGATACGCGATATCGAACAGCTAGATACCCAATCAATCAATTCGGGTTCTCTGCAGGTTTTATTACAGGAAGACCTCCCTGAAAAATTCATCACAGGCGTGGGCAAGGTGAAAGAATATATCCGCGAGGGTGATGTCTTTCAGGTCAATCTGTCTCGTCGTTGGCAAGCTCAGACACACAATAATGTTTCAGCCCAGACCCTTTTCACTCAATTATCAAAATCCAACCCGGCGCCTTTTGCCGGGCTGGTTCACTTTGATAATGCCGCCATCATCAGTTCTTCACCCGAGCGACTGGTGCGTGTCAAACAATACAGGGTCGAGACGCGGCCCATCGCCGGGACCCGTCCGCGAGGAAGCGATGCTGAAAGTGACAAGCAAAATTTACAGGAGCTGATTGGCCATCCTAAGGAACGGGCCGAGCATGTCATGTTGATCGACCTGGAACGCAATGATCTGGGCCGAGTATGCAGGCCCGGAACCGTGGAAGTGAATGAACTGATGGTGCTGGAAAGTTATGCCCACGTACATCATATTGTTTCCAATGTCCGTGGTGAGTTAAAACCAGACTGTACTCCCGGAGAGGTGATCCGGGCGGTCTTCCCCGGTGGTACGATTACGGGATGTCCCAAGGTCCGTTGTATGGAGATCATCGCGGAACTGGAACAGCAAGCGCGTGGTCCCTATACCGGTGCCATGGGCTATCTGAACCATAATGGTGATATGGATCTGAATATCCTGATTCGCTCCATCGTGGTGGATAAGGACAGGGTTTCATTTCGAGCTGGCGCCGGACTGGTGGCCGACTCGATTGCCGGGCATGAACTGGCTGAGACTCGCGCCAAGGCCAAGGGCATGTTGCTGTCATTACAGGAGTCAGCAGAATGATTAAACGCATACTGCTCAATGGTGAACCTGCAGAACAAATCAATATCCTGGATCGTGGGTTGCAATACGGTGACGGCCTGTTTGAAACCATGCGGATTCAGGATGGACAGCTTCCCCTTTGGCCATATCACTGGCGGCGCTTACAAAAGGGCTGTGAGCGATTGGCGATCCCGTTACCCGAGCAGGGGCTGCTAGAGAACGAAATGAAGGCACTGGTTTCTACAGAAAAGCAGGCAGTCCTGAAATTAATCCTCACGCGAGGCAAAGGTGAGCGCGGGTATGCCGCGCCTGTTCCGTCTCATCCTTCTCGAATCCTTATGTTATCCGACCGACCTGGGTATCCGATAGATTTCTGGCAATCGGGTGTGCGGGTTTATTCCTGCAAAACCCGACTCGGTATCAATCCGGCCCTGGCGGGTATAAAACACCTCAATCGTCTGGAGCAGGTACTGGCCTGCAACGAATGGCAAGGACAGGAGTATCAGGAGGGCCTGGTACAAGATGTTGAGGGTCATGTTATGGAAGGGACTATGAGCAACGTCTTCTGGTTGAAAAACAGGCAGCTTTATACCCCGGATCTTTCGAGCAGTGGTGTCGCGGGTGTGATGCGTGAAATTGTGATGAAGCTTGCGAAAGCCAACTCCATTTCGATTAATATTGGCCTATGGCCTGAAAGTGAATTGTTGCATGCCGAAGAAATATTTATCTCAAATAGTTTGATAGGACTATGGCCAGTGAGCTATATATTTAACAAGACGTTTCCTGTGGGACCTGTGACCCAACAATTGCAATCATTGTTACAGGCTGAATATGCCATTTAAATTACCTCAAGTTTCTTTTTCACAAATCAGACAACTGAATTTGCGCAAGCGGGTTTTATGGCTCGGCCTGATTGGTGTGTTGTTATTTTGTATTGCCCTGGTTGATTACCTGACGGTACTCAATACGCCGCTGATCAAAACCGGTGAAGCCGTGAAGTATGAAGTGGGACCGGGCTCTAATCTGACCAGGATTGTGTATTCGCTGAAGAAACAGGGCTATATCAGCAAACCACGCTACCTGTTGTTACATGTCAAATTAAATGGCTCTGCCAACAAGATCAGTACGGGTGAATATCTGATCAAACCTGGCGTCAGTGCCGGTGATTTTCTTGATCAAGTTTTATCAGGTAAAGTTATTCAATATGCCATTACTATCGTGGAAGGCTGGAATATTTATCAGGTGCTGGAGGTCATCAATAAGGATCCCAATCTGATCCACACCTTGCAGGGAGTCTCACACGAACAGATCATGGCGAACATTGGTTATGCCGATAGGCACCCGGAAGGCCGCTTTTATCCGGATACTTATCACTTCCCGAAAGGCCTCACGGATGTGCAATTCCTGCAACGGGCCTATACGGCCATGCAAGCCAAACTGGCTCTGGAGTGGGAACAACGGGCCGTTGCTCTGCCTTATAAAACCCCCGATGAAGCCTTGATCATGGCTTCGATTGTGGAAAAGGAAACCGGCCAGGCCAGTGAGCGGCAGGCCATTGCGGGTGTGTTTGTCCGCCGTTTGGAAAAACGTATGCGCCTGCAGACCGACCCCACCGTTATCTACGGCCTGGGTCCAACGTTCGATGGCAATATCCGTCGGCGTGATCTGAAAAAGGATACGCCCTATAATACCTACCGGCGTCATGGCTTGCCGCCCACTCCGATCGCCATGCCGGGTGGTGAGGCCATCCATGCGGCCATGCATCCGGCTGAAGGTGATGCGCTGTATTTCGTATCACGGGGTGATGGCAGTCACTACTTCTCGGCCACCCTGGAAGAACATAACCGGGCGGTAATCAAGTATCAGTTAAAAGGCCGCAAGCGATCTTTTTCTTCGTTTAACGCGAAAACCGGCAAATCAAAAAAATAACAAAATGACTCGTGGAAAATTCATCACCATCGAGGGTGTGGAAGGGGTGGGTAAGACCACCAACATTGCCTTCATCGAAAACTATTTCAAACAGGCCGGACAGGACATCATCCTGACCCGTGAGCCGGGTGGTACGCCCCTGTCAGAAAAGATACGCGATCTGTTGCTCGATGCCCGACAGACCAGCATGGCTGACGATACCGAGTTGTTGTTGATGTTCGCCGCACGCGCCCAACACCTGAAAGAGAAAATCAACCCGGCCCTGGAAACCGGTCAGTGGGTGATCTGTGATCGCTTTACTGATGCCACCTATGCCTATCAGGGAGGGGGGCGAGGCATCGACAAGGGCCGCATCGCCAGCCTGGAAGACTGGGTACAGGCTGATCTGCGGCCGGATATGACCCTGTTGCTCGACCTGCCGGTCGCAGAAGGTCTGCTGCGTGCAGGGCAGCGTAGTGCCCCGGATCGCTTTGAACAGGAAAAGCAGGCCTTTTTTGAACGCGTGCGGGCCAGCTACCTGGAAATGGCAAGCCAGGCACCGGCGCGATATCGAATAATCGATGCCAGCGGCAGCATTGACGAGGTACAATCCCGCATCAAAGCAGTCCTGGATGATTTGATAAGCGTGAGTTAATGAACTGATGACAAGCCCCTACCCCTGGCAAACTTCACAATGGAAGCAGTTCCAGCAACGCCGACTAAAGGGGGCTGTGCCGCATGCCTTACTATTACACGGGCCGGAGGGTATCGGTAAAGAGGCCTTTGCACACCTTGCTGCCCGGGCATTGTTGTGTGAACAGCCCGATGCGGAAGGTCTGGCCTGTGGGCAGTGCAAATCCTGCCAGCTCATCAATGCGGAGAATCACCCGGATTTCATACCTGTTCTGCCTGAGGAGATCGGCAAGGCGATCAAAATAGACCAGATCCGTAATCTCATTCAGGTGATGACCCTGAGCCCCCATTTCGGTGGTTACCGTATTGTGTTGATCTCACCTGCAGCTCAAATGAATCTGGCCGCATCCAACAGCCTGCTCAAGACCCTGGAGGAGCCCCAGGATAATACGGTGATCTTTCTGGTGACTTCCCAGATTTCCAGGTTGTCTGCCACCATCCGCAGTCGTTGTCAGCTGCTGCGCTTTGCGCGGCCGGATTCGGCATCGGCGTTAAACTGGCTCGGTTCAGAATTGGGAGACAGTGCTCAGGCCGAACAGTTACTGATGGCGGCCAATGGCGCACCTCTTTTAGCCCGACAAATGGCCGGGGATGAGA
>Ga0209633_10004965_pt1 | contig 11807 bp, 7 predicted proteins | sample Cruoilmetagenom1_FD_187290 | JGI IMG/M metagenome (GOLD analysis project Ga0209633, IMG submission 187290) | Oil polluted marine microbial communities from Coal Oil Point, Santa Barbara, California, USA - Sample 1 (SPAdes) (version 2) | ecosystem: Environmental > Aquatic > Marine > Oil seeps ... | reverse complement strand
CAGGTATCGGTATCAGCATTGCAGCAAACAAAGTACCCGGCATTCGTGCTGCACTCTGCCACGATACATACACAGCAAAGCTCACAAGACAACACAACGACGCAAACATCCTCTGTTTTGGTGAACGTGTTGTAGGAAAAGGCGTCATAGAAGACATGATAGAAGTCTTCGCATCAACAGAATTTGAAGGCGGAAGACACGCAGGACGTGTAGCTAAGATAGAAGGCTGTTCACTTGGATCAGATTTAGGATAATAATCCGTAGGGTGTTGTGTCCTCACAACACCTTCAGCCGTATAAATTAAAATGAGATATGTTACATTATTGGTGTTGTGGGGACACAACACCCTACAAATGAGGAGAAACAATGAGCACCTTAAGCACAGAAGACAAACAAATTATACTTGACAGTATCCGTGACATCCACGACTTCCCAAAACCCGGTATCATCTTCAAAGACATCACCACCCTGCTTTCCAACCCAAAAGCATTAGACACACTTATGACACATCTTGAAGAACGTTATAAAAATTATGACTTACACTACATAGCCGGTATAGATGCCAGAGGCTTTATATTTGGGTCTATCTTGGCAGATAGGCTTGGTTTGGGTTTTGTTACTGTACGCAAAAAAGGTAAGCTCCCTTATACGACAGTTGCAGAGAAATACAGCCTAGAATACGGATTTGATGAAGTCGAAGTACACATCGATGCTTTTGGTGACACAGAAGATGCAAAAGTGCTGCTCATAGATGACCTCATAGCTACAGGAGGTACAGCTGTAGCAGCAGCTAACCTCATAAACAAAGTGGGTGCAAACTGTGTTGAAGCATGCTTTATTTTGGAACTTGGATTTCTCAATGGTCGTACGGGTATAGATGCTCCTGTCTATTCGGTTTTAGAGATAGACTAGAACAACCTTACACAGCTAAATTTTTACTGAGAAGTTCAACACCGAACTTTTCAGCTTCTTCAGGTTTAGTTTTATCCCAGCTGGTAAACTCTTTCTTCAAAACATTTCTATAGAAGTTATCTAAGATTTTTCTATCTTTTTCACTTAACTTTTCAATGATCATTCTTCCGCCAAAATGTCTCTGCATCTTTGGTTTCACAGTCAATGTTTTATGAAAGCGTTTAAAATAACCCTCAATCCTCCCCCGACCTGCTTCATCTTCACCAGTTGTACCGCAAACGATAAAGGAAGCAATGATCTTAGACTGTATCACTTCAGTATGATCAGACAGTAACTTCATTAACTGCTTATGTGCACCATCTATCCAAATGCCTGAACCAATAATAAACTTATCATATTTTTGTATAATCTCATCAAAATTGATATTTTCAATATTCAGTACATCAACAGATCCTCCCATTCCTTTAGTGATCCAATTTGCCGTATCTTCAGTTGCACCGTATCGTGTACCGTATATCAGGGCAATTTTATTTTCTTTCTCATTGATGAGTGGCTTAATACTCTCACCAAAACTATAAGCAGAAGCTGCCATCAGTGCAATACCAGATGTAACAAAAAAATCTCTTCTTTTCATTTAATACCTTGTTGGAACTGTCTATCTTTATTTTATCATAAAATGAAATCCATATTTATGTGAACTCCAGTATAGGATTTTGGGGACCGCCTATGAGACTGGATTCACGAGCGGAGATCGCCTATATCATCTGATGTTGTATCGTGCTTAAAACCTATAGGTAAGCAGTGCTCTCATATAGTTTGCTCTCTCATAAGCAGCTTTGTTATCACAATGATCTAAAGAGATACTGCCTTTCATCTGTTCTATGGAAACATATTCTTTCTCTTCCGCCCATTCTACTAACTCTCCAAGTATAGCCTGAACATGACCAGTTCCATTTTTTAAAAGTGCTGAAGCCATTTGTGTCACATCTGCACCACTCATCACAGCTTTTAAAACATCCTTTGCATCATGCACCCCTGTCGAAGCAGCAAGAGAGATATCCACTGTACTATGTAAAATAGCACACCAGCGAAGTGTCTCTGAAATATTTGAAGAACTTGTTAAACATGCACTTTGTACAGGGCTTAATTCATCTAGATCAATATCTACTTTTACAGGACTGTCAAAGACAACTAAGCCATTTGCGCCTGCATCTTTAAATCTATTTGCCATTTGGGCAGGGTTTGTAAAATAGGGATTCATTTTTACTGCAAGCGGCAAGGTTGTATTTGCTTTGATATCTTCGACTACTTTGATATACATATTTTCTATCTGCATTGCATCCTGCATTGGATTTGTCGGAATATAGGTGATATTTAACTCCAGAGCATCTGCACCTGCTTCTTGTATCTTTTTAGCATACTTGATCCACCCTCCACTGCTCACACCGTTTAAGCTTGCAATAATAGGAATATCAGTCGATCTTTTGATCTCTGCCAGATCTTCCAAATAATGTTCAGATTCTGAACTTTCTAAATGATCTGAGTCAGGAAAATAACTCAAAGACTCTGCGAAACTGTCGCTTCCCTGAAATAAAAAGTGATCAACCGCATGCAGATCATGATTGATCTGTTCTTCAAATAAAGAGTGTAGTACCACTCCGGCAATGCCAGCATCTTCAAGCTCTTTTATTTTATCTATATTCCCTGTTAAGGGCGAAGCACCTGCAATAAGCGGATTTTTAAAATCAAGTCCAAGATATGTTGTAGATAAATTCATTATTTTTTCTCCCCTGCTTCATGACTATAATCAATGTTTGTCAAATTGGTATATTTTTTATATTGTTCATCTGCATGTTTTTGTGCTGTACTGATAAACGCTCTGGCATCATTGGCATTCATTTTCTCAACCATCTTAAACCTCGTTTCATTATACATAAACTCTTTGACTGACTTTGTAGGTTTTTTATAATCTACGATCATAGGATTCAGCCCTTCTTTTTCCAGATCAGGGTTATATCGGAAAGTCGGCCAGATCCCACTTTGAACTGCAAGTTTTTGCTGACTCATTCCATGTTTCAGATCATAACCATGTGCAATACAATGTGAATAGGCAATTATAATAGAAGGTCCATCGTATTTCTCTGCTTCAATAAAAGCCTTTAATGTCTGCGTATCATCTGCACCCATGGCAACACGGGATACATACACATTTCCGTAAGCTATGGCCATCATTGCCAAGTCTTTGGGAAGTCCTGCTTTTCCTCCGGCTGCGAATTTAGCAACGGCACCTGTAAAAGTTGCTTTACTCTGTTGTCCACCTGTATTTGAGTAGACTTGTGTATCTAATACTAAAATATTTACATTGTTCCCAGAGGCCATCACATGATCAAGTCCACCATAATCAATGTCATAAGCCCAACCGTCACCACCCATGATCCAAACAGATTTTTTAGAGAGATAATCAGCTAAAGAGAGTAATCTTTTGGCATGAGGATGTGTGCTGTTTTGAAGTTTTTCTTTTAAAGTCTCAACACGTTCTCTTTGGCTGTAAATATCACTCTCATCATGTTGGACTGCACTGAGTATATCTTCGCTTAATTCCTCACCAATGACCTCTTTGAGTTCATTTACCAGCTCTTTTGCCTGCGTTTCATGTTTATCTATTGCCAGCCTGAAACCCAAACCAAACTCTGCATTGTCTTCAAAAAGCGAATTAGACCAGGCTGGTCCTTTTCCTTCCAAATTTTTCTTCCATGGAGTTGTTGGTAAATTCCCTCCATAGATAGATGAACATCCTGTTGCATTGGCGATGATCATTCTGTCACCAAAAAGCTGACTTGCAAGTTTTACATAAGGCGTTTCTCCACAGCCTGGACATGCTCCAGAGAATTCAAAAAGAGGTTCTAAGAACTGGCTCTCTTTTACTTTATCATGGCTGAGTTTTGAACGCTCAATCAATGGAAGTTTTGTAAAGAACTCCCACTGTGCTGACCCACTTTCTCTAAGTGGTAGCTGTTCTTGCATATTAATCGCTTTTAAATTTGTCTGGGATTTGTTTTTTGCAGGACACACTTCAACACACAAAGCACATCCCGTACAATCCTCAACAGAGACAGAGATCATAAAGTTTTCATTCTCTTCAAAACTTTTACCCTTAGCCTTAATAAAACTGAACCCATCAGGTGCATTGGTAAGGTAAGATTCTTCAACGACATTCGAACGTATGACAGAATGGGGACAGACTAGCACACATTTGTTACATTGAATACACACGTCAGCATCCCAGACAGGAACCTCAAGTCCCACATTTCTTTTTGCATATTGTGTCGTACCGCTCTGCCAGGTTCCATCATTTGGAATCATACTTACAGGTAGTTCATTTCCGTGTCCCTCAATGATTTTTTTGGTAACATTTTCGACAAAATCATTATAATCTCCCTTAACAGAAGCTTGCATTGCTATATTTGAATTTATCTCATTGGGTACTTCCACTTCATAAAGGTTTTCCAGAGCATTGTCTACTGCTTTATAGTTCATAGTAACAAGGGCTTCACTTTTCTTTCCGTAGGTTTTATCGATACTGTGTTTAATCTTTTCTATGGCATCTTCTTTATCCAAGATACCCGATATTGCAAAAAAACACGTTTGCATGATCGTATTGATCCTTCTTCCCATACCACTCTCTTTAGCCACTTTAGCTGCATCTATGGCAAAAAAATTCAATTTTTTATCTATAATTTCTTTTTGTACATCTTTTGGTAATTTACTCCAAAGCAACTCTTTTGGAAACGGTGTGTTCAGAAGAAAAATAGCACCCTCCTTTGCATGCAAAAGAATCTCAAACTTTTCCAGAAAAACACTCTGATGACAGGCTACAAAATCTGCCTTTTGTATAAGATAGCTTGAGCGGATAGGTTTAGGGCCAAAACGAAGATGTGAAGTAGTCACAGAACCTGATTTGTTAGAATCATAGACAAAATACCCCTGTGCATAATTATCTGTTTCCTGTCCAATGATCTTAATAGAATTTTTGTTCGCTCCCACTGTACCGTCTGAACCAAAACCAAAGAAAATGGCTTCATAGGTTTCACTGTCTTCAACGATAAAATCTTCATCATAGTCCAAACTTGTATGTGTAACATCATCATTGATACCTATGGTAAAGTGATTTTTAGGTTTTTCTTTCCCCAGTTCGTCAAAGATAGATTTTATCATGGCAGGTGTAAATTCTTTAGATGAAAGCCCATAACGGCCTCCAATGAGCTTTGGCATCTTAAAATTTAATCTGCCTTCATTGTCTGCTTCACTAAGTGCCATAAAGACATCATGATAAAGCGGTTCACCCAGTGAGCCTGACTCTTTTGTTCTGTCAAGTACTGCAATTGAACGGGTTGTGATTGGCAAGGCAGCTATAAAATGTTCTATACTGAAAGGAAGTGCCAAACGCACTTTTAGAACTCCGACCTTTGCACCCATTTTTCCCAGATATTCTACACTCTCATCCACAGCTTCAGCACCTGAGCCCATAAGAACGATGATCCTTTCAGCATCCTTTTCTCCGACATAATCAAAAAGTTTGTATCTTCTGCCCGTTAGGGTTTCAAATTTATCCATCTCTTCTTGTAAAAGAGAGGGAACCTTCAAATAATAACTGTTTACACTCTCACGGCCTTGAAAATAAACATCCGGGTTTTGTGAAGTACCTCTTATAAAAGGATTATCAGGCGTAAGTGCTCGTGAACGATGTGCATAGACCAGCTCTTCGTCTATCATGGCCTTTAAAACATCTTCACTTAGTAAGTTTATTTTATTGACCTCATGGGAGGTTCGGAAGCCATCAAAAAAATGTAAAAAGGGTATACGGCTGCGAAGCGTAGCAGCTTGAGAGATAAGTGCAAAATCATGTGCTTCCTGTACAGATCCTGAAGGCATTAAGGCAAAACCTGTTTGTCTCACACCCATCACATCCTGATGATCACCAAATATGGAAAGTGCTTGCGCTGCGAGTGAACGTGATGCTACATGAAATACGGTCGAGGTTAGTTCACCGGCGATCTTATACATATTTGGTATCATTAACAAAAGACCCTGTGAAGCGGTAAAAGTAGTTGTTAATGCCCCACTTTGCAAAGATCCATGAACAGCCCCGCTCGCTCCTCCTTCACTTTGCATCTCAGTCACATCGGGTACCGTACCAAAGATATTTTTCTCACCTTGAGTAGAATAGGTATCTGAAAGTTCACCCATAACCGATGAAGGCGTAATAGGATAAATGGCAATGACTTCATTTATTTTATGGGCAATCCGGGCAACTGCTTCATTCCCATCAATTGTAGCTGTATATTTAGACATAAAATTTCCTTTTCTTAAGGGTAATAATCTTATTAATGGTAACATAAATTTATCTTAAATTCAAAGTATTACCGAGTAACTATTGGTCAAGCCTTTAACCCTCCCTAAACTCTTATAAGATATAATCCATACTATTACTATTATAAGAGAAATCAATGAACTTACACAAAGAAATATATATCCCAAAACCGAGTCCACACGATCCAGATGATCTAGGTCATTTTGGTAGCATAGAAAATGGCAAGATAGGCTATGGCGGGCGTTTTGTTCCTGAGACCCTTATGCCTGCACTTGAACAACTCAGACTTGACTACGAAGCAGTACGTTTTGATGAAGACTTTTGGAGCGAAGTAGACTACTACTATAAGAACTATGTGGGTCGTCCTTCTGCTCTCTACTATGCAGAAAACCTCTCTAAAGAGCTTGATGCAAAGATCTATCTCAAACGTGAAGACCTTAACCACACAGGTGCACATAAAATAAACCACTGTGTAGCGCAAGCGGTACTGGCTAAAAGATTGGGTAAAAAGAAGATCATTGCAGAGACCGGTGCTGGGCAACACGGTGTAGCAACCGCTACTGTGGCTGCACTTTTTGGTCTGGAGTGTGAAGTGTTTATGGGTGCCAAAGATGTGGCGCGTCAGGAACTGAATGTCTTTCGTATGAAACTGCTTGGTGCTAAAGTACATGCTGTAGAGTCAGGATCTAAAACACTGAAAGATGCCATGAATGATGCCATACGTCATTGGGTAACACACGCAAGAGATACTTATTACCTCATAGGTACAGTTGCAGGTCCTCACCCCTACCCTATGATGGTCCGTGATATTCAGTCTATTATTGGCTGGGAAGCGAAGGCACAACTGGGCGTAGTAGAAGGCTGTCTGCCAGATAAGGTTATTGCCTGTATCGGTGGTGGTTCAAATGCACTGGGTGTATTTAACCACTTTTTACAAGATGAGAGCGTTGAGTGCATCGGTATAGAAGCAGGAGGAGAAGGACTTGACTGTAGACATGGCTGTTCTTTGGAAAAAGGAAGCCCTGGAGTACTTCACGGACAACTTAGCTATCTTCTGCAAGATGAAGATGGACAGGTACAGGAAGCACACTCCATTTCCGCAGGACTTGACTACCCTGGCATAGGACCTGAACATGCCTTCTTAAAAGATGAAGGTATTGCAAGTTATGATCACATAACCGATGATGAAGCGATGGATGCTTTTGTTTGGCTTTCACAGGCTGAAGGTATCATCCCTGCATTTGAGAGTTCTCATGCCATAGCCTATCTCAAAAAAATGAAGCCAAAAGAGATAAAAGGCAAAACGATCTTAGTCAATCTTTCGGGACGTGGTGATAAAGATATGATACAGGCTCAGGATATACTTAAAGAACAGTTTGCCTAACCCCTAAATAATAAATAAAGAGATAATAAAAGGACATCCATGAATTTTGAATTAACTGTACTCCCTCTAGACACTATAGATGCTGAGATAGAAGTCATTATCGTTGTTGATAACAACTTAAAGCATAATTTTGTTCAAGACAAAAAACTACTAAAAAAAGCCGGGTTTTCTGCCGGACAAGATGAAACCTGTTTACTCCTTGGTGAAGGCAGACTTTATGTCGGTGCCGCTTCACTGCAAAGTGCTGCCATAAGAACAGCAGCAGCCTCTGCAATAAAAGCACTTAAAGGGTCAAACTATAAATCTATCAAAGTGGCTACCTATACTAACGAAGGATGTACCTATACACTTCGAGCAATGGTTGAAGGTTTTATTTTGGGTGCATACACATTTGAAACGTATAAAAGCAAAAAAAATGAATGTAAGATCGACCATATATCTCTTTCACTCGAGGAATACAGCGGACTTAAAATTGATATAGAAAAAGCCTCTTTATTGATACACAAAGCACAGATCACAGCTGATGCGACAAACTTTACGCGTGACATCGTCAACACGACCCCTGATGACTGTTACCCTGCAGTGATGGCAAGTATCGCCGAAGGTATGGCTGAAGATACAGGACTTAGCTGTAAGATCCTCAAACCAAAAGAACTTAAAAAAGAAAATATGGAAACACTTTTGGCTGTTGCCCGTGCAAGCCGTCATACACCAAGAGTGATACACCTTACACATATACCTAAAAAGCCAAAATGTGTTGTGACCCTTGTGGGTAAAGGGCTTACTTATGATTCAGGTGGACTGAGTTTAAAGCCTGCAGATTTCATGGTAACTATGAAGTCTGATAAAAGTGGAGGTTCAACTGTTCTTGGAATTATGAAAGCAGTTGCTGAACTTGATCTGCCTATAGAGGTCCATGGTTTTGTAGGTGCTGTTGAAAATATGATAGGGGGAGATGCCTATAAACCCGATGATGTACTTGTAGCTAAAAACGGAAAGACCATAGAGATACGTAATACCGATGCAGAAGGTCGATTAGTACTTGCAGATACACTTTGTTATGCACAGCAGGAAGTTAAGTCAGACTACCTCTTTGACTTTGCAACACTTACAGGTGCATCAGTAGTGGCTGTAGGTCATTACACATCTACCATTATGGGAAACAACAAAGAAGTACAAGACCTTGTAGTTAAGGAAGCACATAATGCAGGTGAACTTGCAACAGCACTTGACTTTAACCCTTACCTTAAAAAGACCATTAAGTCTGAGATAGCGGATGTATGTAACATCTCAAATACACGTTACGGCGGGGCTATTACTGCGGGGCAATTCCTCTCAGAGTTCATAGACAAAAAACATGCCGACAAATGGGCACACATAGATATCGCTGGACCGGCATTTGTAGAACATGCATGGGGAGAAAACCCGTTTGGTGCATCTGGTGCAGGTGTGAGAATGATGGTGAAACTTATAGAAAACCTAGCTAAAGAAGATACACATAAATATTAATTAATTAATTTTAAGATGGCAGGCCAAAGCTTCTTCTGCCATCATATCTGCAATGGTATCTCTACCATTGATGATATGTTTTATACCTAATGATGAGATCACCTCTTCTTCTGTACTGTTATTTACTTTTACGATACTGTTGATATCAGAATTAAATGAAACAATATTCTCACAGATCAATTGTCTCTGTATTTCATTTTCTATGGTCACAATAATAGCGGTACAGTCATTGACATTAAAATGAGACAACACCATTTTCTGTGCTGCATTTGCAAAATAAATAGCTTCTTCTCCTTTTGAAATTTCTTTATCTACTATCTTAACATCATGCTCAAGGATAATATAGAGTAAATTTCTTTCTCTAAACTTTTTTACAAGTTTTTGCCCTACAGGTCCATATCCGCAAATGATGATGTGATCGCGATAACTATCACCCAAAAGTGCTCTATCACGTAAAATAGTAGGCTCTTTTGTCATTTTATCTGCTAATTCTTTAATATTTTTCAAAACAAAAGGTGTCAGTATCATAGAAAGTACAATAGTAATGATCATGATTTGATTCAGTTCATCAGGGATCAACTCATATGAGTAGGCAAGCGCAAAGACTGCCAAAGAAAACTCACCTACCTGGAAAAGTGCCAATGATGTTTTAAGCGCTGTTCTTTTTTGTACAAAAAAGCGTAATATCCCAAAAATAAGCAAAGCTTTAAGTACGATGATACCCACCAGTAAACCTAATATGATAAATCCGTAATCCATAAAGGAATGCCAGTCAATAAGCATCCCTACAGTAACAAAGAATACACCCAAAAGGATATCCCTGAAGGGAATAAGATCTGCTTCTATACGATAACGGTATTTTGTCTCTGCGATCATCATACCTCCGATAAAAGCTCCCAAAGAGTAGGTAAAGCCAAAAGCGTACGCTAAAAATGAAGCACCCATAACCGTAAGGAGTACAGCAACAAGAAAGATCTCTTCTGAACCTGTGGACATGATCCAGTCAAAAAAATGTTCAAGAAAATATTTACCGATCACAAAAAGTATTAAAAAGACTACAATAGCACTAGCCATTGTTTCCAATAAAAGAATTGAAACTGACTCTGTCTCAGAGGTAAAAAAAGAAACCATTAGAAGTATAGGTATGACAGCGAGATCCTGAAAAAGTAAAATACCCAATGTGACCCGCCCATAGCCTGAATGAATCTGATTATTTTCATTTAGTATCTTCAGAACTATCGCCGTGGAAGAGAGTGCCAATGCAGCACCCACAACAATAGCCGTTTTTATTTCCAATTCAAAAACAAATGAGCTTAGTCCAGTGAAGAGCAGGCCTGAAAGAAATACTTGTAATCCGCCATAGAGAAAAACCTCTTTTTTCATCTTTTTAAGGTGATTGACTGAAAATTCCAATCCAATAGTAAACATTAAAAATACGATCCCAAACTCTGCCAAGTGAGTTAACATCTCTTTTTGATCTTCAGCAAAATGGAAAATAGATGAGATAATAAAACCGGCGAGGACATATCCTATTACTGTTGGAATATCAAATTTTTTTAAAAAAACATTTAGCACTGTAGATATGCTAATGGTAATGATCAATATCAGTAAGGCATTTTCCATCAAAGTTCCTAATTTTTATTGTTATTATACTCTATTACTCTACTTAGAATAGATTACAAAAGTGTAATTTATGTAAATTACACCAACATTTAGATAAAATCACGACAATAAATACTCAAGGAATTATCATGGGCCTAGGCATCGGACTTGTTGGACTACCAAATGTAGGGAAATCTACCACTTTTAACGCACTCACTAAAGCACAAAACGCTGAGAGTGCAAACTACCCGTTTTGTACCATTGAGCCAAATAAGGCTGTCGTACCAGTACCGGATAAACGACTTGATGAACTTGCTCGTATCGTAAGCCCTGAAAAAGTTCAGTACTCTACACTTGATTTTGTAGATATTGCCGGTCTTGTTGCGGGAGCAAGTAAGGGTGAAGGTCTGGGAAATAAATTTCTAGGAAATATCCGTGAGACTGAAGTAATTTTACATATCGTACGATGTTTTGCAGATGACAACATCGTACACACTGAAGGTTCTATAGACCCCATCCGTGATGTTGAGATCATTGAGCAGGAATTACTTTTTGCCGATATTGATGCTGTACTTAAACGTATTGAAATGCTTAAGAAAAAAGCCAAAGGGAATGACAAAGATGCCAAAGAACAACTTGTTGTTGCAGAAGCGTTACTTTTGCATATAGAAGATGGTTCTCCGGTTTCTACTTTTGAAGATATAGAGAGTGATGGCTTTTTGGCTATGAACAAAGATCTGCGTCTTCTTACTTCTAAACCGATTATCTATGGTGCAAATGTAGATGAAGATGGACTAAGCGAAGACAGTGAGTATGTACAAAAGCTTAAAGATTACGCTGATGAAAGAGACTCAGAGGTCATTAAGCTTTGTGCCAAAGTAGAAGAAGATATGGTAGACTTTGATGATGAAGAACGTGAAGAGATGCTCACTGATCTGGGTGTAACAGAATCAGGACTGGAACAGATCATTCATAAAGGATTTGATAAGCTCGGTCTTCAGTCTTACTTTACTGCAGGTGTAAAAGAAG
>Ga0209633_10004964_pt1 | contig 11811 bp, 8 predicted proteins | sample Cruoilmetagenom1_FD_187290 | JGI IMG/M metagenome (GOLD analysis project Ga0209633, IMG submission 187290) | Oil polluted marine microbial communities from Coal Oil Point, Santa Barbara, California, USA - Sample 1 (SPAdes) (version 2) | ecosystem: Environmental > Aquatic > Marine > Oil seeps ... | reverse complement strand
ACATAAAGGATGGCGAATTTGCACTCTTATTTGTTACGATTTAAGATTTCCGGTTTGGAGTAGAAATATAGATGAATATGATTTATTAATATACATCGCAAGTTGGCCTGAAAGTAGAAGGGAAGTGTGGAACATCCTATTAAAAGCTCGTGCTATAGAGAATCAATCTTATGTAATTGGTGTGAATAGAATTGGTGAGGATGGAGAAGGAACTTCTTATTCAGGTGATACGGTAATAATTAATCCAAAAGGACAAATTATTGAAAAAGCAAAGGATTATGCCGATGAAATAATCCATGCAGAATTATCATTAAGTGAATTAGAGCAATTCAGAAAGAAGTTTCCGGTATTTTTAGATGCCGATAAATTTAAAATTAAATAAAAATGCCTAAAATAAATTTTGATTCAAAAACTGAAGGTAAAATAACAGAGCGAGAGAGAAAGAAAATCATTGCTAAATATCGCGAACTTCTTAAATTATCGGAAAGTTTTACTCAAAAATCGGAATTGGAGCTTATTCGAAAAGCTTTTAATATGGTATTAGAAGTTTACGATCAAAAAAGAACTATTTCTGGTTCTCCATATATTTTAGAAGCATTGGAGGTTGCTATACTGGTTGTTGAACAAATTGGTTTAGGAACACGATCTGTTGTTGCAACACTTTTATATCAAGCCCTTATTGATAAGAAAATAGCTTTGCAGGAAATTGAAAGTGAATTTGATAAACCAATAAGTTTAATAGTTGATGGTTTGGTTAAAATTTCTGATTTAAATACAAAAACAAGTTCTACACAGGCCGAAAACTTTAGGCAAATGCTTTTAACACTTGCCGAAGATGTTCGTGTGATTCTTATAAAACTGGCTATTCTATTACAAGATATGCGAAGCTTGAATTATTTGCCCGAAGAATATCAAATTAAAACTTCGCTTGAAACATTTACATTATATGCTCCATTAGCACATCGTTTAGGTTTGTATAACATAAAATCGGAACTTGAGAATTTAGCTTTAAAATATACTGAAAAAGAAGCCTATAAGGATATTATTAAAAAACTTAAGAATACAACTGCCAAACGCGAACGATTTATTAAAAAATTCCTAGGACCAATTGAAAAGGAGCTAAACGAGCAAGGATTTGATTATGAAATTAAAGGACGTCCAAAGTCTGTTTTTTCTATTTGGCAAAAAATGAAAAAACAAAGCGTTGAGTTCGAAGAAGTATATGATATTTTTGCAATCCGAATTATATTAAACTCAAAACCATCAAAGGAAAAATCCGATTGTTGGAGAACATACTCAGTGGTAACCGACTTTTATCAACCTAATCCAAAGCGCTTAAGAGATTGGATATCAATTCCAAAAACAAATGGATATGAGTCATTACATACAACCGTAGTTGGACCCGAAGGAAAGTGGGTTGAAGTACAAATACGAACAAAACGTATGGACGAAGTAGCAGAAAAAGGTTATGCTGCTCATTGGAGATATAAGGGCGTAAAGGCTGAAAAAGGAATTGACCAATGGATGCAGAAAGTTCGTGATGTTATTGAATCTAATAATTCTGAAATTAGTGAGAATATTGATGATTTAAAACTGAATTTATATAATAAGGAAGTTTTTGTTTTTACTCCCACAGGAGATTTAAAGAAATTGCCGGCAGGATCAACCGTATTAGATTTTGCTTATGATATTCATACTGATGTTGGAAATTTATGTGTTGGAGCTCGAATAAACAATAAGAATGTAACTATTAAGCAGTCTTTACAAAATGGTGATCAAATTGAGATTCATACCTCGAAAACACAAAAACCAAAAACAGATTGGCTAAATTTTGTAGTTACATCGAAAGCTATAACAAAAATAAAATCAACCTTAAGAGAAGAAAAATTTAAAGAAGCTGAAACAGGAAAGGAATTACTGAAACGTAGACTAAAAAATTGGAAAATTAAATTCGACGATCTTTTAATTAATGATTTAATAAAACATTATAAATTAAAAGTACCAACTGATTTGTATTATGCTTTGGCAACAGACAAAATCGATATAACGGAAATAAAAGAAATATTAACAGTTAAAATTAGTGAAGCAAAACCAATAGAAAAAGAAACTAAATCGGAAATAAAAGAAACAATTAAGGAATCTAATTATTCGTCAGATTATTTAGTTATTGATAACAAAATTCAAAATGTCGATTATAAGCTTGCAAAGTGCTGTAATCCAATCTATGGTGATTCTATATTTGGCTTTGTGACCGTAAGCGAAGGAATAAAAATTCATAGAACAAACTGTCCGAATGCAAGGCAATTGGTTGATCGTTATAACTATAGAATAATAAAAGCTCAATGGACAAAAGCAGCAGCTATGCAATCTTTCCAAGCTATTATTAAAGTTGTTGGTATTGATGACGTTGGTATGCTAAGTAAAATATCCGATATAATTTCTAAAGATTTAAAGGTAAGTATGCGTTCAATAACAATGGATTCTAACGATGGAATGTTCGACGGTAAAATTAAAGTATCGGTCGAAAGTACTAAACATTTAGATATGTTAATGGCAAGGATTAAAAAGGAAAAGAGTATTCTGAAAGTAACCAGAGTAGAATCTAACGAAAACTAGTTCGTTGTATTAACCTGAATTCGATATAAGAAATTTTCACAGTTTATGTGGTTTTTCATAGACAATTCATATTTTTGAAAGACTATCGGAATAATCTAATAAAATATGAGGAAGTATATGGGAAACCCCATAATGCCAGTAGGAAAAGCAAATATAGCACAATCTTTAAAAAAGAAAGTTTTTGAAAAAACCAGTTATTACTACAATATTTCTTCTTCAAATCTCACTCTTTATTTGTTTTCAGTAAATTTATTCTTATATAGAACTCAGGTTATTAGTTAAATCGTTAAATTTGTAAAACAATAAACAATAAAATTGCTTCGTTCGTTAATGAAAAAATACGGTATGATGAGATCATTTGTAATACTATTATCAATAAACCTATTGTTTTGTAGTTCTGTATTAGCACAAGTTTCCCCATTGTTACCTAAATATTATCAACCCATGGATTCTTCTGTTTTTGCAAAAAATAAGCATGACGAAGAAGCTAAAAAGGAGACATTAATGAAACAGCACGAAAAACTATCATATTCGGTTACTGTTGGTGGAGGATATAGTAGTTTTGGAAATAATATGTCTATGATGAACTCATATATTGCTCCATCTATAGATTATCAGGTAAATTCGAAGTTGCACCTTTCTGTAAATGGTTTAATAATGCAAAAAACCATGAATGGACTTCAGAATAATTTGGGTTCAGGTTCGCAATATTCATATAATGCATTACCGCAAAATTATGGAATAAGTGGTGTAGCGTATTATCAATTATCCGAAAAATGGAGTGTCTATGGCGACGGAGCTTATTTAGAAAACCAATCTGTATTTAACGATTATAGAGCAGAGATGTATAGTACCGACTATAAGACAGTTTCCTTAGGTGTTGGATATAAAGTTAGCGATAATGTACATTTTAGTATTCAATATCGTTATTCTAACGGATTAGATCCTGCATATAATTTTTCTTCGCCATACTATCGTTCTGGTTTTGGAAACTATAGATCTAATAATAATATTTGGGATTATTAAAACTCTACACTTTTGAAAAAGCAAATAGTATTTGTTTTAGTAGTATTACTATCTTCTTTAAATGCTAGATCTCAAAAAATAATAAATCAATTTCCTGTATTTAATTCTGGCGAACGAATTACATATAAAGCAGCTTACAATTGGGGTTTTATATGGATAAACGCGGGTAATGTAGAATTTCGAGTTACAGAATCTGAATTTGAAAATCAAAAAGCTTATCGTTTAAATTGTTATGGTACAAGTTTACCTTCGTACGATTGGTTGTTTAAAGTACGCGACTACTATCAATCGTATGTTCGTAAGGAAAACTTAACTCCAATCTATTACGACAGAAATACATACGAAGGAGGTTTTCAGGTGCATAATCGATTTAGATTTAACTATTCCGATAGTGTAATCTATTCTGAGACACAAAATACGAACAGATCATACAAGCTCGATACTTTAAATATTACTAAAACTGTTTACGATGTGGTTTCGGGTGTATATCTTATTCGTAATATGGATTTTGATAATTATAAAATCAACGATACTATTCCAATTATAATGATTATCGATAGCGAGATATTTAATTTGTATGTTAGATATTTAGGTAAAGAGATTTTAAAAATCCACAACAAACGAGTGTTTAAAACAATTAAGCTTTCGGCATTACTAATCGATGGAACAATATTCAGTGGTGGTGAGGATTTATTTGTTTGGATAACAGATGATTTAAATCGGATTCCTATTTTGGTAGAAGCAAAAATACGCATAGGATCGGTTAAAGCAATCCTTAATACAACAGAAAATCTAAAATTTCCTTTAAGTTCAGAGATAAAAAGATAGATTTTTTTTAATTAAATTATATCTTTATTGATGTTTTAAAATGCATATTTATGGAATTAGATATAAAAGTTGGATTAACGTATACGGCTAAACAAAAAGTTAGTTATGTCGATACTGCTGCAAAATATGGTTCTGGATTAGTAGAAGTCTTTGCAACACCTGCAATGATTGCTTTAATGGAAAACGCCTCCTTAAAAGCAGTTCTCCCTTATCTTGGCGATGAGAATAATACAGTGGGTTTCGAAGTAAATGTAAAGCATTTAAAAGCTACTCCTGTTGGAATGATGGTAGAATGCACAGCTACTTTAGTTAAAGTTGATGGTAAAAAACTAGTTTTTGAACTGGTGGCTTCCGACGAAGAAGGTAAAATTGGAGAAGGAACTCATACCAGATATATTATTAACACTAAAAAATTCATGGATAAGTTAGCAAAAAAATAAAAAAGCATGAAATCAATGAAGATAGTTGCAGTGTTATTGTTTTTTTATATAAGCCAGAAGAACATGTTTTGTTGAAATTGCCAGAATTCGAAAATTAAATTAAAGTTAACACGTATTGTACAGTTAATCTGTAGGTATTCAAAAGAGTAAATTGCATTACCAAATTTTTATTAACTACTTAAAAAATAATTTTAAAAATGATATATAATTTTGATGAAATTGTAAATCGAGAAAATACAAATTCAGTTAAGTTTGATTTAAGAAAAGAGATATTTGAGAACGAAGACGTTATTCCTATGTGGGTAGCCGATATGGACTTTAGAACTCCCGATTTTATAATAAATGCAATAAAAAAAAGAGCAGAACACGAAGTGTTTGGGTATAGTTTTCGTTCGAAATCATATTTTCAATCAATAATAGATTGGGTTAAAAGAAGACATAATTGGGCAGTGAATTCAGACTGGATATCGTTTAGTCCGGGAGTTGTACCTGCTGTAAATATAGCTATAATGGCATATACGAATCCGGGCGATGAGATTATTGTTCAAACCCCAGTTTACTTTCCATTCTTTTCTGCCATTAAGGATAATAATAGGATTCAAGTTGAAAACCCTTTAAAATTAGAGAATGGTAGATATAGTATCGATTTTGAAGATCTTGAATTAAAACTTCAATCAGCTAAGGTTCTACTATTATCAAATCCCCACAATCCTGGTGGCTCAGTTTGGACAAAGGATGAACTAAAAAAGCTAGCGGAATTATGTATTCAGAATGATGTGTTAATTTTTGCTGATGAAATTCATGCCGATTTAGTTTTTAGAGATTATAAATTTACTGCAGTTGCTTCCATATCAGATTCAATAGCAGAGAATACGATAACATTTATTGCTCCAAGTAAAACTTTTAATATTGCGGCTTTAGCTACTTCGTCTGTTATTATCTCAAATTCTGGGTTAAAAGAAAAATACGATAAAGTGTTAGACACTATTCATATTGGTATGGGTAATGTTTTTGGAGCTGTTGCTTCTGAAGCTGCTTATACCTATGGTGATGAATGGTTAGATCAGTTAATGGCTTATTTGTCGCTTAATTTAAATTTTGCAGAAGATTTCATTGAAAATAACATACCTCAAATAAAATTAATTCGACCCGAAGGAACTTACCTAGTATGGCTCGATTGCTCGATGCTCGATCTGAAAGGCAAAGATTTAAAAGATTTTATGATTCATGATGCTGGTATAGGATTTAACGATGGAAGAATGTTTGGAACAGGTGGTGATGGATTCATGCGAATGAACATTGCTTGCCCTAAAGCAACTCTAGAAAAAGCTTTGGATAATTTGAAAAAAGCAGTTCTGAAAATTTAATAAAAGTTTTCTTAAGACATCGAATCAATATTTTCACATAGGATTTATCTATCAGATATTTTAAAATTGCATAAAAAAGGGGCTTTCTAAATTGAAAGCCCCTTCTCTTTTATATCTCATTTTATTTAGTCATCTTCATCTTCATCAATTGTTGAAATTAAACCGCCACTTAAATTCCCGTCTAATTTTTTAATAAAAGATTGTTGTTGTTTTTTGAATTTCTCAAATTCTGCTACTTTCTTTTCAAGTTCTGCTTCTCGTCTAGATGATTCTTCTTGTGTTGCTTGAAGCTCTTCCATGTTTTGTCTCATCTCTTCTTCCTGAGCTCTCATCTCTTCAGCTTGTTGTTTTGTTGTTTCAAGTAATTGAGCAGTTCTAATATTTATTTTTACAGTTGAGAGGGTAGAAGCGATATTTTCACCAATCTTCTGAATAAAATCTATTTGATATTTAGGAATGGCTTTGAATGATGCCAATTCAATTACACCATAAACAGTTTGGTTTACAATTAGCGGAACAATCAACAAACTTTTTGGATTATCGTCACCTAATCCTGAAGTAATATTTATGTAATCGTTTGGAATATCAGTCATGTAAATAGTTTCGCTTTCTTGAATTGCTCTTCCTATTAGACCCGTGCCCATATCAATTTTCTTCTCTAAAAATTTCTTTCTATTGAAAGCATATGCCGAACTCATTTCTATAAAAGGATTATCCTGATCATCATCATTAACTAAAAACAATCCACCCTGATTGGCATCGCAATATTTAACCAAATTACTAATTATATCGTACGATAATTTATCCATATCGTCGTTATTCTGACGCAATATATCACTAAATTTAGCAACACCTTGTGCAGCCCAATTTCTTTGTTCATCTTCATCTTTTCTTTTTGCTGCTTCTATAGTAGCGTGTTTCAGATTTGTCCGCATTTCTAAAAGAGTATTTCCCAGATCATCATCTTCACTTAACGGTACAAAAGGACTTTCAAAATTTCCTTTTCCAATTTCTAAAGCAAAATCTGTAGTTTCTTTTAATCCACGAATTAATGAATTAAGTGCACCTGCCATTTCGCCAATCTCATCATTACGTTCTTTAATTTGCTTTTTAGGCATAATACCTTTTCCCATTTGCATTAAAATATTCTTAATACTAACAATAGGTTTTATAATCATTTGTGCCAAATAAAGGGCTATTATAATTGCAATTACAACTAGAATAATTCCAGAAATATAAATAAAATTTTCAAGGCTATTAAAAGAATCTGCCATTTCAATTCTTGAATCTTCAACTTGTGCATTATGCTTTACAATTAATGTATTTAGCTTTTCAAGAATAGAATCACTAAGCACCATTATTTCTCCACCTTCTTCAACTTTTGTATATACATCAGTCATTAAAAGGAAAAAATCATCGTAGCTTTCTAATGTACTTAGCTTATTCATAACATCCTGAAACAATGGAGTTATAGTGTCTTGAACGGTTACATATATTTCTTCGTAGAATAATTTATCTGCAGGGTCCCATTTGTTCGATAATTTTAAAATCTTATCATGTATTTCAGGGAGATCAGTATTAAGAAGTTTTATAAGCTTTAATTTATCAGGAGTATTTGCCTGTTTTTCTATATATACCCAGTTTTTAATTAACATCTTCGACGATACAATCTGATCTGAAAACTCTTGAATAAGATCGGCCGATGGCACATAAATACTAGCAATTTGATTATTTACATCAATGCTTTTGTTAAGAGTTTTATTAATTAAAAAGATATTAACTAAAATGGCTATGGTAACAACTCCAAAACCAAATATTAATCTCTTGGCTATGTTAAATCTAAACTTCATAATATGCTTGTATTGTTTAAAAAATCCATTAATAATAAAGCGAAACTAAGATAAGAATAATTTTTAGATTGATTTAAATATAAACGAATTTCTTCGTGTAAAGTTATAAGTATATACTCGATGGATATTCAATGTTAACTAAAAATAAACCTTGTGCGGGAACAGAAATCCCTGCATTCGATCTGTTTTTGCTTTCAATTATACCGATAAAATCATCAATCGTTAGTTTTCCTTTTCCAATTTCTAATAGTGTGCCCACAATTGCTCTAACCATGTTTCTAAGAAAACGATCGGCCGAAATGGTAAACTTCAACTTATAATTATGACTTGTCCAGTACGCTTCTGTTATTTTACAATTATTTGTTTTAACGTCGGTATGTAATTTGCTAAAGCTTGTAAAATCGGTAAAGTTAAGTAATTGTTTTGCAGCATTGTTCATAGCTTCAATATCAAAATCATATGGCATGTAACTCGATGTTTCTATTAAAAAAGCATCTTTTTCTGTATGAATATGATAATTATAAGTTCTACTTGAAGCATCAAACCTAGCATGAGCATTCTGGTTAACTTGAATTATTTCATGTAAGGCAATTTCTTTTGGTAGAAAGCTGTTTAACTTAAATAATAATTTAGCGTTACTGTTCAAATCATTTTTCTTAGATTCGAAGTGGGCTAAAAAATTAATAGCATGAACTCCCGTATCGGTTCTTCCAGCTCCGGTAATTTCAATATCTTCTCTTAAAATAGTAGAAAAAGCCTTTGTTAAAACTTCCTGAACAGAAATTGCATTAGGTTGGATTTGCCAACCATGAAAATGAGTTCCTTTATAACTTAGTTTAATAAAGTATTTATATTTCATATAATAAATATCCACTTTGGTAACACGATAGTCTATTCTTGTCAAAAGTAGTTATAATTAAATAAAAAATATCTAACAAGGATGGAACAAAAACGTACAATTATATGGGGAAATTTTGTAAAAGTGTTATTTAAAAATTAATTTGGGGATGCAAAAAGATTTAAGGAAAGAGTTATTTGATGGTATAGATACTAAGCATCAAATGTTAAATGGACGGGTTTTTCTCTGAATCTAATAAATCTTAATGGTTTACGGGAAATATATTCTGATAAAAGAAAAATAAAAAGAGTAGTTGAGATTCTATTAGAAAATACATTTAAATACATAAAGAGCGGAATCTTTGAGTTAAAAAATCAGATAGAAAATAACAAAAATATTTTTTGCATTTCAGATACTGGAACAGGTTTTGATAATGATCTTCTTACAAAAATATTAGAACTATTTATACAAGTCCAAATTGATGCAAATAAATATAATTCTGGAAACGGACTTGGACTTTCTATTTCAAAAGGTTTTATTGTAGCTAATTTAGTTTAGCTTTGCTGAGCTCGTCCTTTGTCCTCTGTTCAATAAATTTCAATTTAAAATACAAATTATATTACCCAAATATCATATTTGTTTGCAGCAGGCAAGTAAATAATAAAAAAATCAATGGACATTGTATGGTATTTAACGTCAGTCTGATATAAGAATACAACAAAACAGATGATATTAAGACATTTTACTATTTTCGACATCTAAGTATCAAGATTCAAAACAAAATAATCTATTTCTTAATATCTGGGACTTGATACTTTTCAATAAATAATCAGAAAGCATCAGGCAAACAGAAGTTTAAGTAACAGTATTACGTAAAACTTATGTTATTTAGGTTTTAATCATTTAAACATTGGTAATAATGTTTTTGTGTTTGATATTAATTCGCTTTGCTTATGAAGTTATACCTTAGTTAATGGTTTTTTGTGCTTACTAAACGAATTTCATTTTTAATCCAAACCTATAGGTTTTTAATCCATAGTGGTTTAGTACAAACATTTTCATTAGGTTAATTATTCAAGCATATATTTTAGAAGATAAAAGAGTAAACATTTTTTTAACTCTAATAATTTATCTTATTTTTATATTATGGGTTTAGATAAGATTAGTCCTGATTTATTAATTAAATCTTTGGATTCACTAAAAATTATGATTCTAATAATCGATAATAATGGAATTATTATTGAGTTTAATGAAGCATGTAGAAAATATTGTAAAAGGCCAAAAGATAAAATATTTAACAAACATATTTGGGATGTAATACTTAAAAATACAAGAAAACCAGAAGATTGCATAATTGATAAGGTTCAATTAACAAAAAAAAAAGAAAGTAGAGAGATTTTAGTTAACAATAAATGGTTAAAAATAAATGTTGATCCTGTATTTATAGGAAATGAAATTAAAAATATTATTGTTACAATAGAAGAGATAACTGAAAAAAGGAATAATTTAATTAAGCTTGAAGAAAGAGAATCAAAGTATAAAAATTTAATTGAATTGGCCAATATTGCTATCGCACAAGACGATGAAAATGGCAATATTATCTACTGCAACTTGCAATTTGCTGACTTATTTGGATATAAAATTGAAGAAATACTTAAACTATCCCATTCAGATTTAGTACATCCCGATGATAGAGATCGTGTTAGTAAAATACATTACGATAGAATGTTAAACTCAAAAATGTCCAATAATTTTGAGTTTAAAGGCATAAAGAAAAATGGAGATGTTGTTTATATAAGCATTTCGGTTAGTGACATTATAAAAGAAGGAAATAAAATTATTGGCACAGTATCATATTTATTTGATATCACAAAAAGAGTAAAGGCAAACGAGAAAATAAAAAGATTAGCTCATACTGTTGAAAGTATCAGTGAGTTTGTTAGTATAACAGATTACAATAACAACTTTATTTACGTTAATAAAGCATTTTTAAATAAATATGGTTTTATGCTTAGTGAAGTTATTGGTAAAAATCCAGATTTATTAAGAACAGACTATTCCAGTACCGATTTAACGAATACTATTCAACAAAAAACTTTAAGTGGAGAATGGAAAGGTGAAGTTTGGAATAAGAAAAAAGATGGAACAATTTTTCCAATTGAACTAACTACATCAACTATTTATGACGAAAATAGTAATCCTATTGCCTTAGTTGGTATCGCACGCGACATTAGTGAACGTAAGAAAAATGAAAAAATCCAAAGAGTATTATTTAATATATCTCAAGCATCATCAAACATAATTGAACTCGACGAATTTATAAAATTTATAAAAAAAGAATTGTCACAAATTATCGATACTATAAATTTTTATTTTGCTTATTATGATGAAGAAAAAGACGAATTCTTTTCACCATATATGAGTGATGAAAAAGATAATTTTATGAGATGGTCGGCTGGGAAATCTCTTTCGGCGTATGTTGTTCGAAATAGGAAGTCTGTTTTGTTTTCAGAAAAAGTAGTGAAAAAACTAATAAAACAAAATGAAATAGAAATTGTGGGAACACCATCTAAAATTTGGTTAGGAACTCCGGTAATAGTTGATGGTAAGGTAATTGGGCTCTTTGCAGTTCAGGATTACAATAATAAAAATGCATATACTAAAGATGATTTAAAAATATTAGACTATATAGCAATACATGTCAGTAGATTAATTGAAAGAAAAATGTATTACGATAAAATTGAAAAGGCACTTAAGCAAGCACAAGAGTCCGATCAACTTAAAACCGCATTTATCACTAATCTAAGTCATGAGGTTAGAACACCACTTAACGGATTACTTGGCTT
>Ga0209633_10004963_pt1 | contig 11811 bp, 7 predicted proteins | sample Cruoilmetagenom1_FD_187290 | JGI IMG/M metagenome (GOLD analysis project Ga0209633, IMG submission 187290) | Oil polluted marine microbial communities from Coal Oil Point, Santa Barbara, California, USA - Sample 1 (SPAdes) (version 2) | ecosystem: Environmental > Aquatic > Marine > Oil seeps ... | reverse complement strand
ATATGCTCCCCACTTTGGGATGTTCAAAAATTCCGCAGGGAACGACCTCCTGGATCAGATTCAATTTATGGCAGATCAGGGTTTTACGGCTTTTGAAGACAACGGAATGATGGGACGCGAGCCGGCACTGCAATCAAAAATTGGAGAAACTCTTGCTAAGCTAAATATGACGATGGGAGTTTTTGTGGTTGACAAAGGGGGAAATATGGCGAATACACTTGCAGCAGGGAAGCAAGAATATATCGATATATTTTTGGATGGTTGCCGCCGTGCAGTTGATGTGGCCAAACGCGTCAATGCTAAATGGATGACCGTTGTTCCAGGTGGTTTTGAAAGAAAACTGCCCATAGGAATTCAGGATGGAAATGTTATTGACGCGCTACGCCGTGGAGCAGAAATTCTTGAACCGCATGGACTGACGATGGTTCTTGAACCACTTTCTGATTCTCCGGATCTTTACCTGCGCACTTCGGAACAAACATACATGATTTGCAAAGCGGTGAACAGCCCGGCATGTAAAATATTATACGATATCTACCACATGCAAAAAAATGAAGGAAACCTGATTCAAAATATCGGTCTCACCTGGGAGGAAATCGGATACATTCAGATTGGTGATAATCCGGGAAGAAAAGAACCTACCACGGGAGAAATCAATTACAAAAACGTGTTTAAATATATTTACGACAAAAAATTTAAAGGAATTCTGGGAATGGAGCACGGGAACTCACAACCGGGAAAAGAGGGAGAGATGGCCGTTATAGAAGCTTACGCCAGGTGCGATCAGTTTTAAGTAATTAATGAGATAAAATATCGTAAATTACGGATATTCATTGAATTAAATAAAACCGGGTCGCTCAAAATATTTGAGCGACCCGGTTTTATTTTGGCACTCCTGTCAATGTTACAGGACCCAATGACTATTGAGGTGCTGAGCCGGCAACGGGGACGGTCTTATCCATGTCAACAGGACCCAGTTTTATTTCTCCTTTGGGTCCGATCTGAAGGTCTGATCCCATCATATCTTCCCAGGTCACCTTTTTCCCTGTATAGGCAGATTGCCTACCCATAATGGCTGTCAGAACTGATTTGGCGGTCTCTTCAGCCTCTACGATCTGATTCCCTGTCCGAATGGCATTAATCAGGGCGATGTGTTCCTGTACATAGGGGCTATTTTCAGTCTTGTTACCATCAGCATCCACAGGGGATTCCCATTTGTAAAGCTCGTTGCCTTCATAATCAAAGAGATCAAAGACATCGTGGTTATTTGTCAGCGAGTATCCTTTTGTCCCTCTGATATATTCGCTCACGTTGGTGGCACAATCGTTGATCTGGCGGCACATGGAGTTCATGTGGACACTTTTGTCATAAATAAAGTCCACACTGAAGTTATCGTAGCAATCGCCCGTGGGCCTTCTTAGCCTGGATCCCATTCCTACGGCTTCCAGTGGATGGTCTCCCACAAACCAGTTACTGACATCAATGTTGTGAACATGCTGTTCTACAATATGGTCACCCGAGAGCCAGGTCCAGTTTACCCAGTCGCGAAGCATAAACTCCATTTCGGTCCACTTGGGTTGCTTTTCCTTATGCCAGAGCTTGTTCTGATTCCAGTAAACGTTGGTGGAGGTGATATTACCAATCATTCCTGCCTTGATTCGAGCGTATACATTCTGGTAGCTCCAGGCATGACGGCGCTGGGTTCCTGTAGCCACACATAAACCTGCGGCTTCGGCCTGCTTGGAGGCGGCCATTACAGCACGAGCCCCAACAGGATCAACAGCTACGGGTTTCTCCATAAATATATGTTTGCGGGCTTCCACACATGCCTGGAAGTGCTCGGGACGAAAATAAGGTGGTGTGGCCAGAATAACCAGATCCAGATCCACTTCAAGTAGCCTTTTGTAGGCATCAAAGCCGGTAAAGCAATTGGCGTCGGGAATTTCAACATCTTTTTCTTCCTTCAGTTTACCACGGATGCCGTCGATTCTGTCCTGGAAAACATCGGCTAGGGCTACAATACTCAGGTTTGGCCCTGCATCAAGGAAATTGATGGCTGCTCCGGAACCTCGTCCGCCGCAACCAACCACGCCAGCACGGATGGGCTGACCGTCAGGAGCGGTATCAAGAATGTTGGGTACAACTACTTCGGCGGTAGAATCACCTGTTGTACATGATTGAAGAAGTTGACTGGCGCCGATTACTCCAATGGCACCCATGGCACCGTTCTCAAGGAATCTGCGCCTGCTGGTTTTTTTGTTTTGTTTCATAATATATCAGTCGTTAGTAGATTATGGTTATTAAGTTAGTTGAATCATTTCTGGTTTGCCCCTGGCTCCTCAAATTCACATACCACCCTGAAACCCACATGCAGGCAGTCGGAGTACCACCAGATACTTTTTGGCATCTGGGGATCCGTTTTCAGCCAGGGCACACTTCGGGTATAATCCCTGGAGGCACAGCGCACATCTTCGGCACCATCGCGGTAAGTTCCGCCCCTGATAACATGCTCCTCACCTGTAGCAGGTCCCCGGGGATTGATTAAGACACCAGAGCCATATTGTGCATAGGCGTCTTCTGCATACCAGTCAGAACAAAACTCGGCAACATTTCCAAGCATATTGATCAGTCCAAATGGATTCTCCATTCTTTCTTCGGGCGTACTTGACCTGGCGCCGCTGTTTTCCATATAGGTAATGTAGGTGTTGATCCCCGATGTATCCACTCCAAAAAGTTTGTTCCTCAGACCCTGTTTTACATAGCGTTTTGGATCGCCTTCAAAAAAGTAGGGTGTAATTGAACCAGCCCTGGCGGCAAATTCCCATTCGGCCTCAGTGGGAAGCCTGTATTTCTTTCCGGTAATCTTAGTCAGCCACTGGCAATAAACCTCTGCAGCCTGGTGGGTCATGGTGATGGCTGGCATGGAGCTTTTTCCCCAACCCTGATCCGGGGCGCCCCAGGGAGGGGTAGGTCCTGATATGGCATCTACATTGTCGTTGACCAGGTTGAGGTAAGCATCGGATGTTTTTCCTTTGGCCCCGGTCTGCTTGAAAAAGGACAGGTATTCATCCCATGACACTTCGATTTTTGCCATAAAAAAGGGACTGATTTCAACTTCCTTTGCAGGACCTTCGTTCGTGTTTCGGAAAGGTTCATCTTCCGGACTTCCCAACATAAAGGTTCCTCCGGGAATGGCGATCATTTCGAAGCTTACCGCCGATCCGGTAATATACTCTGTGAAATTAGTGAAGCCATCTATCACACCGGGTTCTGTATAGAGTTTTTTATTGGCAGCTTCAATAATTCCAAAATTCATGTTTTTGGCGTGCAGCCTGTTGGGATCGTGATGACCCACGGTAATATGACAATTGATGCAATGCAGTTCACCAGCCTGACGTTCGTAATAGAGGTGAGCTTCACGTCCTTCTTTAGTCAGCCCCAGAGGATAATTGTTCTGGTGACAATGGATGCAGGAGACTTCGAAGGCATGTCCTTTTGCATACTCAATCTGCGATTTGGCTTCCCAGTTGAAACTTTCCGGATCTTTAAAGGTATTCGACCAAAGATCCCGAATACCGGTCTTTGCCTTCTCAGGCAGGTATCCTTCTCCATGTGGAGGCAAATGACAATCCACACAATGCACATGTATACCTCGTTTGTTGTCGTAATGGGTGGAGAGTTTCCAGCTCTGTGTTGAATGCGGATGAATATGGCAGGATGCACAATATTCATCTGTGGATGTTTTTATAACTGCTTTATTGGCCAGGAAGATGAAAAGGGCTGTAACCAGGATGCCGGAAAGGAATATCCATCTGCCGGATTTTTTTCTTTTTGGTCTCATAATCAGCAAGGTTAAAGAAAGCAAATTTTGTTCTCAGATTCAAGTCAGATGTATTCGGTACACTTATTTAAACAGATTCTAATATGTTGTATTTATGACTTAAGTTGAAACAGTTGGAGAAATAGTACGTATAATTGTTTTGGAATTCAACTGTTGTCAGCCCGAATTCAGGGCAAGGTCTTAGACAATCTTTAGGCAATCAGTCTTTTAAACGAGTCATATCATTTAATTTAATTATTAATTGTAAATAATTTATGTGCCCTTCTGTAACCCTCAATCAGCTCTCATCAGGAGATCAAAAATTTCTTAATACACTTGTCAAAAAGGGTGGCCCTGAACCACATGAGTACCAGGAATTAACAGCTATTATTAACAACCTGGAGGATACAGAACTGGAATATTTCAGGGATACAATCAAGGAATCGCTCAACGAGAATACTCTGATTGGTCATGGTTATGTAAAGCCCTTCGGCTATCCCGGCGATTTTACCATCATTCATAACATTTATAAGTTGTATGTGAATCCCGATGAAAAATATTCAAACTGGGACAGGTTTTTTCAGGACCAGGCAGGAGCCCATGCGGTACGTAACAGGAAAGACTATTTTCTCAAACGTTGTGCTGAGGTTGAACAGCAGGAAGGAGAGGAGAAGAGGATACTGATCCTTGGTTCCGGACCTGCGACGGATGTGAATGAATACATGAGGAACAACCCTCATAGTAAAATCAAGTTTGACCTGATCGATTTTGACCAAAATGCAATCGATTTTGCAAAAAAGCAGAATGTTGATTTTGGTGATTCCATTGAATATTTCAAAATCAATGTGCTGAGATTTAAACCCTATCATTGGTACGACCTAATCTGGAGTGCGGGTTTGTTTGATTACTTCAAGGACAAACACTTTGTTTATATGATAAACAAGTACTATAAGTACCTCGTAAGCGGAGGTGAATTTATCATTGGGAATTTTTCCCATAGCAACCCTACCAGGCGACTGATGGAGGTCTTGTCAGACTGGTACCTGGTCCACCGGTCCAAGTACGACCTGGTTCGTATGGCTCTTGAAGCTGAGGCCAAAGAAGAGCAGGTTAAAGTGGATATGGAGGAATTGGGAGTGAACCTGTTTTTAAGAATTAAAGCAGCGTAATATGTTAAATCTCAAATCAATGTTTAGGGTAAACTCTTTTGGGATGCCAACAAGCGGTCAGGACGATTGGAAACTGAATCCATGGACGCTGGTTTTCTCTGGAGAAATTAAGAAATATGAGAAGGCCTTCCGGGACGATTATTTTACCCACTCTCTCAAGCCCATGCGATTTTCGCTGGTACTCTCCCTTTTTTTCTTTGGGATTTTTGCTTTTCTGGATGCACTTCTGCTGCCTGAGTTAAAGAGTATGTTCTGGATTATCCGCTTTGGGATCATATCACCCCTTCTGACAGGGGTGATTGTATTTTCCTTTACTCCCGCTTTTAAAAAGGTTATGCAACCAGTGCTGGCAGCCTTGATGTATATTACTGGTCTGTCCATTATTGTTATGACCATTTTCGCGGCTAACAAGGCCGGGAACTATACCTACTATGCCGGCTTGTTCCTGATTTTCATTATTGGTTATACCTTTATCAAGTCACGTTTTATTTATGCCACCATTGTTGGCTGGTCCATTGTGGTTTCCTACTTGGTTGCTGGCATATGGCTCTCCGATACGCCACTGGAGATTCTGATCAACAACAACTTTTTTTTCATCAGTGCCAATGTTATCGGTATGTTTATCTCTTACTTCATGGAGCAATCGGCTCGAAAGGATTTCTATTTGAGGATCTTGCTTGAGAAGGAACAGGAAAAGGTTCAGGCAGCCAACAATGCGCTTGAAAAACGGGTACAGGACCGGACCAGGCTGCTTACCCTTGCAAACAAGGATTTGAAGAAAGAGATTGAGATCAGAAAACGGCATGAAAAGGAAAAAACCAAGTTGGAGGGTCAGCTGGTACAGCTACAAAAAATGGAAACCATCGGAACGTTGGCTGGTGGGATTGCGCATGATTTTAATAATATCCTGACTCCTGTACTTGGCTATACAGAAATGGCACTGGAGGAGTTATCTCAGGAGAGTACCCTTCGTTATGACATTGAACAGATCAATAGTGCAGCACTAAGGGGCAAGGACCTTGTACAGCAGATACTGACCTTCAGTCGCCAGGTTGATGTTGACAAAAAGCCAATGAGGCTGGATATAGTGATAACTGAAGTACTGAAACTTATAAGGGCTTCTTTCCCTTCCAATATTGAAATAAGACAGGAACTGGATAGAGAATGCGGAACTGTCATTGCCGATTCTACTCAGATGCACCAGATTATTATGAATCTGTGCACCAATGCCTATCACGCCATGATGGGCAAAGGAGGTGTTCTAACGGTCAGGCTAGACACACAGAAAGTAGGAGCAAGGCTTCTAAATGCTTCTGACAAAATTCAGAAAGGAACCTATGTACGGCTGATCATTAGCGATACAGGTCACGGAATGGATAAGCGAACTATGGAAAGGATTTTTGAACCCTTCTTTACCAAGAAAGAAGTGGGCTCCGGTACGGGACTGGGTTTATCTGTGGTTCATGGCATTGTGAGTAGTAACAATGGAGCTATTGTGGTTGAGAGTGAGCTTGGAAAAGGCTCCACGTTTTTGATTTATTTTCCCCAGCATTCTGAGCATTATACGGAAGAAAAGGATAACTCACAGGAACTTAAAAAGGGTAAAGGCAGCATTTTATTCGTAGATGATGAAAAAGAAATTACATTTATGGGCAAAAGAATGCTGGAGACTCTGGGTTACACAGTAGATATAAAGACAGACAGCCTGGAGGCTCTGAAGGTCTTCAGGAAGGATCCTCAGAAATATGATCTTCTTGTGACCGACCAGGCCATGCCCAAGATGATGGGGACCGAATTAATAGGAGAGCTTAAACAGATCAAGCCTGATATGAAGGCCATTATTATTACAGGTTACCAGGAGTCTATCCCTGCCAATGCTATAGAGCAGTACGGAATTGCAGATATTATTTCAAAACCTCTTATTCTGAGTGAGTTTAGTGAATTGATTGGAAACGTACTCAATCAGGATAATAAAAAAGCTTCATGATGCCTAGAATTTTAATTATTGATGATGATCACCACATCCTGATAATGACTAAGAAAATGCTTGAACGGGCAGGGTTTCAGGTAGAGCTGGCTTCCAATGGCAATGAGGGACTGGAGCTCTTTAAAATGATGCCGGTCGATCTTGTGATCACTGATATTATTATGCCTGAGAAAGAAGGGCTTGAAACAATCCGTGCAATGAAAAAGCTGCGTGCAGACCTGAAAATTATAGCCATGTCGGGTGGTGGGAAAATTTCGTCCGACAATTACCTCGATGCAGCAAAGATCTTCGGAGCCACCAGGGTTCTTGGGAAACCGTTTTCACAGAAACAGATGGTTTCAGCTGTTCATGAATTGCTGGATAATCCCTCAGGTGAAAGTCTTTATAAGGAGAATGGTGACCAAGATGAATTAAAAAAGGAGCAGGGCAGACAGCAAGGTGGTGGCGATAACCAGTAGTCGGTAGTATTTTTCAGGCAGCAGACGTACCAGCCATATGCCAAGGACCGCTCCCGCAGCAATGGCAGGAATCACCATAATATCCAGCAAAACAGTATTTACCGTGATGGTCTTCCACGACCAGATATGCAGCGGAACTTTGGAAAGGTTCACAATAAAGAAGAACCACGCTCCGGTTCCAATATAAGTGTTCTTTGGTAAGCGCATGGAGAGCAGGTAGAGCGCCATCACCGGTCCGGCAGCATTCCCAATCATGGTTGAAAAACCACCCAGAAGTCCCATTACCCCGGCAAACCACCGTGACTGTGGCACCTTTATTTTATCAGACCTGATATCGTGCCAAATGAGGATCGCGATCCCTCCGATGACCAGGGCCGCCAACAGTCTGTTGAAGCTTTGGTCTGAAATGGATTTTCCCACCAGTGTAGCCAGTACAATGCCAGCAAAGGCCCATGGTAGCAGGCGAAGAATATGTTTCCATTGCGCATGACGGTGGTACCAGGTAACGGCGAAGACATCTGCAAAAAGAAGGATGGGTAATAGTAGTCCAACCGATGGGCGGCCTCCGAAGGCATTTGCAAGGATTGGTACCACCATCAGGCCAACACCCGAAATACCCGTTTTCGACATGCCAATCAGCAAGCCGGAGAGTCCAAGCAGCACCCATTGTTGGGTAGTCAGATCATAGGATTGAAAAAAGGGTGCAAGGTTCTGCAATAGCTACTTAAACTTTGATAAATATTTTTTTCCTGTACAAGATCAGGGCCGGTACAAAAATGATAAGCATATACAAAACTGCATAGAGCAGGGAGGCAAAACGGGGATCAAAGCCCACGGTCGTTACCCCATCCATGAAGCGGCTACTGAGTGTCGCCCCCCCGATTTTAAAATCGTAAAAAATCACGGTCAGCATCCCTGCCAGCACATAAGAGGTAATGGCATTAGCTCCATACACCCTTCCAAGGAAGGTCCATTTTGTATATCCCCACACATCTACAATCAGGATGCAGGTGGCCAGCGCCAGTGTGCCCAGTCCTGATGTATAGAGGACATAGGAGCTGGTCCAGAGGTTCTTATTTATGGGAAAGAACCAGTTCCAGAGTCCGCCCGCCAGGAACATGGAAAAGCCAATGAAGTAGAGCCAGACCAGTCTTTTGTTTTCCTCCTTCACACTCAGGTAGAGCTTGCCGATAAGCATGCCGATAATTCCAGAAACAATGGCAGGAAAGGTACTGAGGAGTCCCTCCGGGTCCCAGGTTTTTTGCCAGAGCACACCCGGGAGGAGTTGATGATCGAGGAAGTTGGCCCAGTTTTTCCCTGCCACAGAGAGATCGGGTTTACCAATGCCTGGCACAGGGATATAGGCCAAAACGATCCAGTAGACCACCAGGATAATGGCCCCGATTTTGATTTGTTGTTTCCAATTTGTGTTCAGGAAGATCATTGCACAGGCCAGGAAGACTACAGCAATTCTGGGGAGGACGCCCACCCAGCGGATTGCGTGGAAGTCAAACTGGGGATAGAGCCAGAGGAAGATTCCGAGAAGGTAGATGTTAAGTGAGCGGATCAGGATCTTTTTATACATGCTACGTTTCGGAGCACCGGCATCGAGTCGTTTGGAATAGGCCAGGGTGATGGAAACACCAACTATGAATAGAAAGAAGGGGAACACCAGGTCGGTAATGGTACAGCCGTTCCACTCAGAATGCAGCAGTGGCCAGTAGACACTGTTCCAGCTTCCGGGATCATTGACGATCACCATGGCAGCAATGGTAAGACCCCGGAGGGCATCCAGAGAAATCAGGCGTTTCTGTTTTATTGGTGTGGATATCTCACTCATGGCAGATTATATTGAATGAATTAGTAGTTTTGTTGAAGGACTAAAACTACAAAGAATCGCAGAATAAAATTGTTTTACCATGAAAAGATCACTCCTGTTATTTATTATTCCTTTTTTCATTATATCATGTAATCAGATGAAAGAATCCGCCATACCAAGCGGTGCTGAAATAGCTCTGACCTGGGAGTTCCAGGGAAACCATGCTACAGATGGCTATTACGATGCAGTGTTTATCCTGGAGAACAGGGGAGATACTATCTTTGGAGCCAGGGGCTGGGCGATTTATGTGAACCAGCAGGGATCAGGCATCATTCAGGAATCGGTCACCGGGAAGGTGGCCATTGATCATGTGAATGGCGATCTGCTCAGGATCACTCCCACCGAAGAGTTTATACTGGCCCCTGGCGAGTCCGTGGAAATAGCTTACCGGAACCCTGGCCAGATGATCAATATATCCGAGGTGCCCATGGGTCCCTATATTGTATATGGTGAGAACAAAGCAGATCAGCTGGCAATTCTGATCAGTCAATATGAAGTCTTGCCTTTTCCGGCACTTGAAAAAATCTTTCCTCCCGGATCTGGAATCGAGCTTCCCGACGCGGGCTGGGTTTATAAGCAGAACAGTGCTGTTTCGCTTCTTGAACCAGGTGAAACCGGGAAGGTTTTACCTACTCCTGTAAAAGAGATCTATTCGGAGGAGACCATCGTTCTGGATAAAAACCTAAAGATCTTCCAACAGGATGGTCTGGAGAATGAAGCAGCTTATCTGGCTGAATTTTTCAAACAACTTACCGGGACAGCCCCGGAGATCCTTGAAGGCGAAACAGGATCATCCGGAATGATTACCCTGATTATGGATGATAGAGTGAATCATGGCCCGGAGTCCTACCAGGTTTCTATTACAGCAGACAAGGGAATCGTTATTTCTGGAGGGAGTGATGCAGGAGTCTTCTATGGAATTCAGACCCTGCTTTCCATGTTTCCCCCGGAGGCATGGGCAGAAGAGGGTTTCAAGATTGAAGTAAAGGCCGGAGTGGTTTTGGACCAACCCGCTTTTCAATATCGCGGCATGCATCTGGATATTGCAAGGAACTTTATTGAACCAGCCGACATAAAAAGGCTCATTGATGTTATGGCCTATTACAAACTGAATAAACTGCATTTGCATATGACCGATGATGAGGGTTGGAGACTGGAGATTCCCTCCATTCCCGAACTGACTGATCTGGGAGCTATTCGCGGACATACAATGGATGAAGGGGATCATCTGTCTCCGGCTTACGGTTCAGGTCCTGATCCAGCCGTGACAAGCAGCCATGGCAGTGGATATCTTTCACGGGAAACTTTCATTGACCTGCTTCAGTATGCTGCCGCCCGACATATTCAGGTGATTCCTGAGATTAATTTTCCGGGTCATGCAAGGGCGGCTATATATGCCATGGAAGCAAGGTATGAGCGCCTGATGAAAGAGGGGAAGCAGGAGGAGGCCGAATTGTACAGGCTGATTGATCCCTCAGATGCTTCGGTTTATAGTTCAGCACAGGTCTTTAACGACAATGTCATTTGTGTCTGTACGGAAGGGCCTTACCGGCTTTTTGAAAAAGTAGTGGATGAAGTAAAGCTCATGTATCATGATGCAGGACTGGTTCTCACCACCCTGCAAACCGGTGGGGATGAAGTTCCACATGGTGTCTGGACGGCATCCCCTCTTTGTTTGGCTTTCCTGGAGGAGCACCCTGAAATAGGTGGAGTTGAGAACCTGCAGGCCTATTTTGGGGAGCGATTGCTTGAGATCCTGGAGCGTAAGGATCTGGTCATGGCTGGCTGGGAAGAGGTAGCCATGAAGAAAGATGCCTCCGGCAAATGGATTCCTAATCCAAAATTGCTTGGCAAGGATGTTCTTCCTTATGTGTGGAACAGTCTGGATAGCAACCTCGATTTGGGCAACAGGTTGGCCAATGCGGGTTTTCCGGTGGTGCTTTGCAATGTCAATAATTTTTATTTCGATCTGGCCTATACCCATCATCCGGCTGAACAGGGCCAGTACTGGGGGGGATTTGTTAAAACGCGCTCTGCCTTTGATTTTGTCCCCTACGATGTGTTTAAATCGACCCTGAATGATATGTGGGGCCATCCCTATGATCCTGAGATTGACTTTAAAGGGATGGAACAATTAAGGCCGGATGCATATAAGAATATAAAAGGACTACAGGCAGAACTATGGAGCGAAAAGCTGAAAGGCGGAACCATGGCCGAATATTACTATTTGCCCAAACTTATAGGCTTTGCAGAACGTGCCTGGGTTGGTCAGGCATTATGGGGAAGTATCCCCGAACAGGAAGAACGGATAGCAGCCAGGGATCTTGACTGGAACCGCTTTGCCAATATGGTGGGACAGCGTGAAATGCCTCGACTCGATTACCTTTTTGGTGGATATAACTACAGACTTCCCCCTCCGGGCGCCATTGTAAAGGATGGCAGACTTTATGCGAACATTGATTTTCCAGGTCTTACCCTCCGTTATACTATAGATGGAA
>Ga0209633_10004962_pt1 | contig 11814 bp, 10 predicted proteins | sample Cruoilmetagenom1_FD_187290 | JGI IMG/M metagenome (GOLD analysis project Ga0209633, IMG submission 187290) | Oil polluted marine microbial communities from Coal Oil Point, Santa Barbara, California, USA - Sample 1 (SPAdes) (version 2) | ecosystem: Environmental > Aquatic > Marine > Oil seeps ... | reverse complement strand
AGCCGGGCGCCTTTGACGTCTCAAGCGCCGAGCACATGCTTGGTCAGCTTTAATAGATCGTTCGTTTTAGCGTGCGGATGAAGCGCCGCGGCGCGCAAGCTCATCCGCACGTTCATTTTCCGGATGCCCGGAATGGCCTTTTACCCAGCGCCATTCAATATCGCGGCCTTCCACAAGCGCGTCGATTTCCGTCCATAGGTCTTTATTCTTGACCGGTTTTTTCGCCGCGGTTTTCCAGCCGTTTCGCTTCCAGCCTTTAATCCACTCATTAATGCCGTTCTTCACATATTGGCTGTCTGTAACCAGTCGAACCGGCGTTTTCGGGTCCGTCGCTTCAAGCGCCTTGATGACAGCCATCATCTCCATGCGATTATTGGTCGTTTCCGGATCGCCGCCGTAAAGCTCTGTCTCGTCCTCGCCGTTTAGAATGAGAACGCCCCAGCCGCCGGGCCCCGGATTGCCGGAACAGGCGCCGTCAGTAAAAATTTCGATCATTTAAAACCCGTATAAAGAAGGCGCATATTGCTCGCGATGAAAATTGAGAATGGCGCGAAACTCCAGCGGGTCTTTCACTGTCACCACCGCGCCCTCAACCTGGTTGAGCCAGTCATAAAGGCGTGTCAGTAAAAAACGCAAGGCCGCGCCGCGAAGCAGGATCGCAAAAGCGTCAATTTCGCGTTGCTCGAGCTTGCGGCGGTCATGATAGGCCGAGATCAGCGCCCGCGCGTTCTCAGGAATGACGCCGCCATCCGTATCAAAGCACCAGGCATTAACGCAACTGGCGACATCGTAGGCGAAAAAGTCCGTACACGAAAAATAAAAATCGATGATGCCGGAAATCTCGTCGCCTTCGAACAGAACATTGTCTGGAAAGAGATCGGTATGGACAACGCCTGAGGGCAGGGCCGTCGGCCAGTGCGCGGTTATATGGCCAAGTTCGTTATCGATGAGCGCACTGAGACCGGCAGCGCGCCTGTCCGACTGATCGCCGCAGGCTTTAGCGAGGCCGCGCCACCCCGCGGGATCTAGGGGGTTTGCGCGCGCTTGATCAAAATCCGCGACATTGAGGTGAAGTTGGGCGAGCGCGCCGCCCAGGGCGCGGCAGTGATCGGCGTTAGGCGCCATATGCGGCCGGCCCGGTAAAAACTGAATGAGAACGGCTGGCCTTGAAGCGAGAGACTTTATGATGGCGCCATTCGCATCCGCCAAGGGCGCAGCGACGGGAACGCCCTTGCCGGACAGGTGCTTCGTCAGCGCCATGAAAAAGGGGAGGTCGGCTTCATTCACGCGTTTTTCAAACAGCGTCAGAATGAACCGGCCGGCATCCGTTTCAATTTTATAGTTCGTGTTCTCAACGCCCTCGGCAATCGGCGTTTTTCTGATCAGGCCGCCGACATTATAGCCGGCGAGGAACGCCGCGACTTCGTTGTCGGTAACATCGGTGTAAACAGCCACGCTTTGCCCCGATCTCAGCTGGCGAGGCGTAGCGGCGTATTGAAGACGACATTTTCAGCCGCCGTCTCGACCGTTTCGATGGTTAGCTTTCGCTGCTCTGCGAGAGCTTTCAAAAGCCCCTCAACAAGGCTTTCGGGCGCCGAGGCTCCGGCGCTCAACCCGATTACCGAAACGTTTTGGAGCGTTGCCGGATCGAAAGCGCCCGCGTCTTCAATCAGCATGGCTCGTTTGGCTCCTGCGCTTTTGGCGACCTCCACCAGCCGCAAGGAGTTAGAGGATGTTTCAGAGCCGATGACGACAAACAAATCCACGCCCGGCGCCGCCGCCTTCACGGCGTTCTGCCGGTTGGAGGTTGCATAACAGATGTCTTCCTTGCGCGGGCCAACGATCCCGGGGAATTTCCGCTTCAGCGCATCGACGATCATACGCGCATCGTCCATCGAAAGCGTGGTCTGGGTGACGTAAGCCTTGGGCCTGTCATGATCTTCAAGCGCGGCCACGTCATTAACCGTCTCAACCAGCGTCACCGCGCCTTCGGCGACCTGGCCCATCGTGCCGATCACTTCGGGATGATTGGCGTGGCCGACAAGATAGATGCGCCGGTTCGCGGCCGCGTGACGGCGGGTCTCATTATGGACCTTCAACACGAGGGGGCAGGTGGCGTCGATCGCGATGAGGTTGCGGGCGGCGGCCTCGTCATGGGCTGCGCGCGGGGCGCCGTGGGCTGAAAAAATAACCGGGCGGTCATCCGGCGCTTCGCTCAATTCATCGACAAAGACCGCGCCCATTGTGGCGAGCCGTTCGACGACATGTTTGTTGTGGACGATTTCATGGCGCACATAGACCGGTGCGCCATGAGCGGCGAGGGTTTCCTCAACGGTTCGGATCGCACGCTCTACGCCGGCGCAAAACCCTCGCGGCGCGGCGAGGCGCACGGTAAGCGGGGGTTTGCGGAACTTAGGTTTCATCACGCTGTTTCTCATCCATGGCCCTCCACCAGAGCGTTGCGCCGCGCCTTGCAAGACGCTACGAGATGCTGAAACAAAATAACGGCGTCTCAGCGGCAACCATCTGGCGGCCAAAGGGCCATTTCATGAGCACATATAAGGGTTCAGTCTGATGAACAAACTGTTAGCCGGGGCGCTTTTCGCCGCAGTTCTGGGCGCTGCCGGATGTTCGGCATTTGGAAATAGGGAGGCGCGGGAAAAAAACCCGGCGCCATGCCCCAATATCCTCGTCCTTATGGACGCATCGCGGGTGATTGAGTTTGACGGTGAAGAACGGCTCGAGGATATCGCCTATACCGGCGAGATCACTAATGCGGAGATCGTTTGCCGATATGTCGAAGACAAGCCGATCGACGCGGAAATTTCCATCGACCTTGCCTTCGGCAAGGGGCCGAAGGGAGAATCAGGCGAAAAAGTATTCAAGTACTTTGTCGCGGTAACGCGTAAAGACCTTGAAGTTATTGCAAAAAATGAATTTCTAGTTCAAACGAAGTTTGATAGCAAAAAAACCATCGTTTTGGAAAAAGAAAAAATCGACAAGATATTTATCCCACGAGCGGGCGATCATATTTCCGGCACCAATTTCGAAATTATCGTTGGGTTTTCGGTCTCGCGCGACCAGGTTATTTTCAACCGCTCCGGTAAAAGTCTGAAGTTTCCCGATCTGCAATGACCATTCTGGAAGAGCTGAGCGGGCTGGTCGGCGCAGCGTTCGCCGCGGCGAGCCTCGATTCGAAATACGGCCGGGTCAAAACCGCAGACAGGCCTGATCTCGCCCAATTCCAGTGCAATGGCGCGCTGGCGGCGGCGAAAGCCGCGAAGGAAAACCCGCGCGCGCTGGCGGAAAAGGTTTGCGACGTCCTGCGTGAGGATACGCGTCTCAAAGAGGTGAGCGTCGCGGGGCCCGGGTTTATCAACATCACGCTGAGCGATGAGGAGATTGCGCGCCGCGCCGGCGCGCTCAGCCAGAGCGATCGCCTTGGCGGCTGGAAAAAAGCCGACCGCGAAAAGGTCGTCATGGATTATGGCGGGCCCAATGTCGCCAAACCGCTCCATGTGGGCCATTTGCGCGCCGCCATTATCGGGGAAAGCCTCAAGCGGATTTTCCGTTTCGCGGGCGACGAGGTCGTCGGCGATGTGCATCTTGGCGACTGGGGCCTGCCCATGGGTCAGCTCATCACCGAACTGAAGCGTGAACAGCCGGACCTTCCTTATTTCGACGAGACCTTCAAAGGGCCGTACCCGGATGAACCGCCAGTGTCTCTGGCGGATCTGGAGCGGCTCTATCCGCAAGCCTCCGCCGCGTGCAAAGCCGATGCAGCGCGTGCGGAAGAAGCGCGTCAGGCGACAGCGGCGCTGCAAAAGGGCAGGGCGGGTTATCTAGCGCTATGGAAGCATTTCGTCGCCGTCTCTCGCACGGCGATTGAACAGGAATATGAAGACCTTGGCGTCACTTTCGACTTGTGGAAGGGCGAGGCGGACGCTGACCCGTTAATCCCGGAAATGGCGGCGGATCTCGCCGAAAAGGGCCTGATTGAGGAAAGCGACGGCGCGAAAATTATCCGTGTGATGAAAGACGGAGATAAGAAGAAAATTCCGCCATTGATGCTTTTCAAGTCTGACGGCGGCGTTACCTACGGCACGACCGATCTGGCGACGATTGTCGATCGCGTGCGCTCGGAAAATCCTGATCGCATGATCTACGTTGTTGATCAGCGCCAGGCGTTGCATTTTGAGCAGGTTTTTCGCGCCGCTGGCCTTGGCGGTTTGTTTCCGGCCGATCGTCTGGAGCATATCGGTTTCGGCACTATGAACGGCAAGGACGGCAAACCGTTCAAAACCCGCGAGGGCGGCGTTTTAAGGCTTCGCGAGCTTATCGATATGATGACCGAACGCGCGCGCGCGCGGCTTGCCGAAACCGGCCTCGCCAAAGGCTATGGCGATCAGGAGACTGACGATATTGCGCGCAAGGTTGGCGTCGCGGCGCTCAAATTCGCCGACCTCTCCAATCCGCGCACCAGCGATTATATTTTCGATGTCGACCGGTTCATGGCTTTCGAGGGCAAGACCGGGCCTTATCTTCTTTATGCGAGCGTGCGGGTGCGTTCGGTGCTCGCTAAAGCTGAGACGGCCGGCGCCGGCGCGCCCGGACCGGCGGCCATTACCGCACCGGAAGAGCGCGACCTTGCGCTGGCGCTCCTCGCTTTCGGCGACGCGGTGCGCGACGCCCATGAAAAACGCCTGCCGCACCTCCTTTGCGATCACGCATTTTCACTGGCGCAGGCATTTTCGAAGTTCTACGCCGCCTGCCGCATTGTTGATGAGGCGGACGCAGTGATTCGCGCCTCCAGGTTATCGCTCGCCACCGCCGCCGGGCGGCAACTTGGCTTAATCCTTGACCTTTTGGGGATTGAGGCGCCGGCGCGCATGTAGGGCGGGGCGCGAACCGCTGAAAACCAGTGTGGCGCCTAATCAACAGCCTTAATAAATCCGTCATAAATCGCGATAGCGAAATGCATCGCGAAAACTTCATAAAGCTGGGCTTAACACGCAAGAAGATCCGTTAACCATGTAATTTTACACGCATTATTTTCCCCAGATACTTTTTCTGGGCTTCTGAGCAAACGCACTAGGTGCGCTGCAATAAAAAACAAGCCGCATTGTCATGGACTTGTCACCTAAAGTACTTATGGCCGGACATATTACGGGGTCGCGCGAATGGGGCGGCTTACTAATTTCTGTCCAAGCTTGGGGTTAAACAAATGAAACTAATGAAAACACTCTCCGCGGGCGCCGCGGCGATCGCTTTATCGACTGCTTTTGCAACAGTCGTCTCAACGCCTGCGATGGCGCAAACCACCACATCTGACGTTCGCGGGATTGTGACCGATCCATCTGGCGCGCCTATATCGGGTGCATCGGTGAGAATCCGGGATACGCGAACTGGGACAACTCAGACGGCTCGGACCGGGTCTGGCGGTTCTTACACATTTCGCGGGCTGAGCGTTACCGGCGACTACACGATTAGTGTCGACAGTGATCAATTTGCTGATCAGTCGGTTTCAAGTATTTCCCTCTCGCTCGGCGAGACGACAGTCGTTAATTTTGCCCTAGCCGGTGCGTCAACGGACGACGAAATCGTTGTTATAGCCTCTCGCTCCTCCGCAGTGGATATCGCGACAGGCCCGGCATCGACATTTGATTTTGACGATCTGCAGAATACCCCGGCGATCAGCCGAGATATCAAGGATATCATTCGTCAGGATCCACGCCTGTTTATTGACCAGTCAGAAGGGAACGGCCTGCAATGCGCTGGCGCAAGTTCTCGTTTCAACAGCCTCACGGTTGACGGGATTAAGCTGAACGATAATTTTGGTTTGAATTCGAACGGTTTTCCAACTGAGCGTCTGCCATTCCCATTTGACGCGATCAGCCAGGTTGCTGTGGAATTGGCGCCGTTTGATGTTGAGTATGGCGGATTCACCGCATGTAACATTAACGCTGTTACGCGATCAGGCTCCAATGAGTTCCATGGTTCAGCTTGGGGCGATTACACCAATGACTCACTCCGCGGCGGCTCGATCGAAGGGTCAGAGTTTGATAAAGGCGATTTCCGGAAGGTTCGTTTCGGCGCAACCCTTTCTGGCCCAATTATCAAAGACAAACTTTTCTTCTTTGGCGCCTATGAGAAATTCAATGACACCGAAGTGATTGTCCGCGGCCCTGCCGAACTGGGAGCCGTTGGCGTTCAGGGTGTCAGCCAGGCGCAATTGGATCGGATTGCCAACATTGCGCGGACGATTTATGATTTTGAACCAGGGGATTTGCCATCTACATTTGACGAGAGTGATGAAAAAATCCTGTTGAAGCTGGATTACAACATCAACGATAATCACCGTGCAGCTTTCACCTACAATTATATTAACGGCAACAATCTGACGGCGTCTGATGACGATCCTGATGAGTATGAGTTTTTCAACCATTACTATATCAGAAGCACCAAGCTAACGACTTATTCTGGTCAAATATTTTCCAATTGGTCGGATAATTTCTCTACTGAGCTTCGCTTCAACCACACAACGAATGATACGGGTCAAAACTCGGTAAACGGGGCCGAATTTGGCGAAGTGCAAATTGATACATTTAACAATGGTCAAAGAGCGGTTGTTTATTTGGGCGCCGATGATTCAAGGCATTCCAACAAGCTCGATACAAAAACCATCAACTTCAAGTTCAAGGGCGATTATTCGGCGAATAATCATCTCTTTACCTTTGGGTATGAGCGTGAACATCTGGAGATTTTCAATCTGTTCGTTCAACATTCACAAGGTCAGTATGATTTTGATGATGTTGGCGGCAGTGCGCTTGCAGCTGACCCGGATGCCAATATTGATTTGTTTGAGCAATTGCTGGCGGATAACGTATTTTACGGGAATGCTGGCGGCACGAACAATCCAGAGGACGCCGCTGCAAACTTAAAGTTTTCAACGAATACCGCATATATTCAAGACAACGTTTCTTTTGATGAGCATGGGCTAACGTTGACGTTCGGTTTGCGTTACGACTGGTGGACATCTGGCGATGTGCCACGTGAAAATGCCAACTTCATTGCACGAAACGGTTTCTCCAACACCAACACCTTTGATGGAGAAGGGGTATTTCAGCCTCGTTTTGGCTTCAACTATGAAGTGAAAGACAACATTACTCTACGTGGCGGCGCGGGTATCTATTCAGGTGGTAATCCAAATGTTTGGCTCGCCAACAGCTTCCAGAGAGATGGGCAGACGCAGATCCAGATTCGGGCAGGCGAGACTGATTTAAATACGATAAATTGGATCAACGATGAAGCTGGTCTTGGGCGCCCGATATTCGGTGTGCCGCAGGTTCACTTTGACACTGTTGGGCTTGGCGCCGCCGCCAATACCGGCGTGAACGCTATCGATGACAATTTCAAAATTCCGTCGCAGTGGAAATTTGCGTTAGGCGGGACTTGGGATTTCGATATGCCTGCGGGGCTTGGTCAGGGGTACACGCTCCAGGCAGACCTGCTGTATACGAAAGATCGCGAGGCGGCGAAGATCATTGACGCCACTTTGGAACAGGTTGGCACTGCGATTGATGGCCGTCCGATTTATGTCGGAATTGACCGGGCTGATCCTGATTGCGTTGATCCGCTTGCGGCGGCTTGCGGCAGTCGGGCGTTTAATCAGGACTTCATTCTCACCAATAGTGAGGGAGGGCGCCAATATGTAATCTCCGCGGCTCTTAGCAAAGACTATGCGTTCGATAACGGGTGGGATGCGAATTGGACAGTGGGCTATGCCTATGTAGACTCCAAGGATCGCAATCCAATGCCGTCATCGGTGGCGTTTTCGAACTTCGCTTTGCAATCGGTGGATGATCCAAACAACCCGGCGCTCGGCACCTCGAACAATGAAGTGCCGCACCGGATGACGTTTAGCGCAGGTCTGCGCAAAGCGTTTTGGGGTGATTATGAAACCAAGGTCAATCTTTTTGGCACCATCTCCCAATCGAGGCCATATAGCGTCAACTTTATTGACGCTGGTGAGGCATTCGGCGACTTTATTGATGGTCGTCACCTCGCCTATATCCCAACTGGTCCAGGCGACTCTAATGTCATCTTCGAAGCGGGGGTAGATTCCGCAGCCTTCTTCAATACTCTGAATGGGCTTGGGCTTAGCGGATTTGGCGGCGGTATTGTGCCGAAAAACGCATTCCAATCTGATTGGTTCTCTCAGTGGGATCTGCGCATTGAGCAGGAATTCCCTGGCGCGATGAAAGGCCATAAATTGGCGGGCTTTGTCGTCATCGATAACGTTGGCAATTTGTTGAACGACAAATGGGGCGTCATTAATCAGGCTGGGTTCCCTGGCGGCGTTGAGTTCTATGAAATTAATGAACGCGCTGGGTGCGCAGATTGTGCAGCTGGATCCGCTTTCGGCCCTAATGGTGAATATATCATCACAGGGTTCAATAACGTAACACCGGATTCGCTCCAGTCGCCTGTAACGGATGCCTCTGTTTGGGAAATTCGTTTCGGCGTTCGTTACGAGTTCTAAGCGAAACCACACATGAATAAGAAAAGGGCGGCCCTTGGGCCGCCCTTTTTTGTTGTGTGGGGTATTGAGGTCGCGAACGTCTTTGACGTTTGCTCCGTAGCCGACCTTATTTCCCGACCAGCCGAAAAAACCGGGCTTCCATGGCGGGGTCGCTTGCGAAGGCGCCGGTGAGGGACTGCGTGACGCAGGCGACATCCGTCTTGTGAATGCCTCTGGTCGAAATGCATTGATGCTCGGCCTCCAGAAGAACCGCGACGCCGCGCGGTTGAAGCGCGGTTTCAATCGCGCCCGCGATCTGGTTGGTCAGCGTCTCCTGGCTTTGCAGGCGCCGCGCAAATGCGTCGACGACGCGGGCGAGCTTTGAGATGCCGACGACGCGCTCGCCCGGCAGATACGCCACATGGGCCGTGCCGATCATCGGCTGGATGTGATGCTCGCAATGGCTTTCAAAACGGATGCCGCGCATCAGGACGATATCCTGATAGCCTTCGACCTCTTCAAAGGTCCGCGACAGGATCGAGACCGGGTCGTCGGCATAGCCGGCGAGGAACTCCTCATAAGCATCGACGAACCGCCGCGGCGTATCGAGAAGGCCTTCGCGCTCCGGGTTCTCTCCGTAATAGGAAAGGAGGGTTCTTACCGCCGCTTCGGCTTCCTCGCGGGTCGCCTGTTTCGGTTTCAACTGAATGGTTTCTGCTGACACTTACGCCTCCTCAATAGAGCGGCAGAGATTGATCGTTTCGAGCGCGGCGAGCGCGGCTTCCGCGCCTTTGTTGCCGGCCTTGGTTCCGGCGCGCTCAATCGCCTGTTCGATGGTGTCGACGGTGAGGACGCCAAAGGAGATCGGCACGCCCGTCTCGCGCGCGGCGCCGGCGACGCCTTTTGCGGCTTCCCCGGCGACATAATCAAAATGCGGGGTCGCGCCGCGGATGACGCAGCCGAGCGCGACGACGCCGTGATAGCGGCCGGTCGCGGCAAGCTTCTTCGCGACGAACGGAACCTCATAGGCGCCCGGCGCCATCGCAACGTCGATGGCGTCTTCGCTGACGCCGTGGCGGGCGAGCGCGTCTTTCGCTCCGGCGGTGAGCCGCTCGACGATAAAATCGTTCCAGCGCGTCGCGACAATCGCGATCTTCAGTCCCGCGCCGGACATTGCGCCTTCAAATATCTGTCCCATGACCAGCTCCTAACCTGCTGCGCGAAGGCCGGCGCCTTCGCCGGCGCGCCGGTAATCCTGCAGCGCTTTTACCGAAATAATTTTCATGGCGAAGCGTGTCGCAAAGATTTCAAGATCCGGCAGCCGCGCCATCGTGCCGTCGTCGTTCATGACTTCGCAGAGCATCGCCGCCGGTGTGAGCCCCGCCAGCATGGCGAGATCGACGCAAGCCTCGGTCTGGCCGTCGCGTTCCAGAACGCCGCCTTCCTTGCCGCGCAGGGGAAAAGTGTGGCCGGGCGTGACGATATCCGCGCGGGTCGCCTTCGGGTCGATAAGCGTGCGGATCGTATGGGCCCGGTCATGGGCGGAGATGCCGGTCGTGACGCCCTCGGCCGCTTCAACGGAAACCGTGAACCGCGTGCCGAAGCCGGAGCGGTTGTCTTCATCGGGCACCATCAGCGGCAGGTCGAACCTGTCGATCAGCGCCGGCGCGAGCGCGCAGCAGATGAGGCCGCGGCCCTCCTTGGCGAAGAAGTTGACCATTTCGGCCGTCACGAAGTCGGCGGCGATTGTAAGATCGCCTTCGTTTTCGCGGGTCTCGTCATCGACGATGATAACGATTTCGCCGGTCTTAAAAGCTGCAATAGCTTCCGGCACAGACGCAATTGGCATTAACGCGCTCCTTCTTTGGTAAACCCATGTTCGGTGAGAAATTGAGATGTGACGCCCGCGCCGTCGCGGGGTTGCGTCAGGCGCTCGACATATTTCGCGAGAATATCAACTTCGAGATTGACGGCGTCGCCCGGTTTTTTCCGGGGCAGGATGATTTTGGCTTGTGTGTAGTCGATCAGCGTGACGTTGAACCAATCCGGGCCGGTATCGACGACGGTGAGGGAGGTCCCGTCTATCGCGATATAACCCTTGGTCACGATGTAGCGCATCAGCGCCGGGTCGGTTTTGACCGTCAGCCACAGGGCGTCGTTGTCCGGGCGGAACGAGCTGATGGTTCCGGTCCCGTCCACATGCCCTTGCACAAAGTGACCGCCGAGACGGGTTGTCGGCAACAGCGAGCGTTCGAGATTGACCGGATCGCCTTTCGCGAGGTCGCCGAGATTGGTGCGGGCGAGCGTCTCCGGCGCGAGGCCGACGGTGAATGTCTTGTCGTCAAAGGACGTCACGGTAAGGCAGACGCCGTTGACCGCGATCGAGTCGCCGAGCTTCACGCCATCCAGCACGGTTTCTGCGCTGACCGTCAGGTCAAAACTGTCCGCCGATTTAGCGACCGCGGCGACAACGCCAATTTCTTCAACAAGGCCGGTGAACATTATGCGCCTTCCTTCCGGCGCACGCCTTTGAACCGGAAATCCGGGCCGCCCGAACCAATCTGCTGAAAGTCGAAGCGGTCGGCCTCAGCAAGACGGTCTACACCGTCGCCGCCAAAGGCGGGCCTGCCGCCGCCGAAGAGTTTCGGCGCGACGAACATTTCCATTTCGTCGAGGAGGTCGGCGTCAAAGAAGCCGCCGAGAACTTCGCCGCCGCCTTCAACCAGAACGGAAACGATGTCGCGCTCATAGAGCGCCGACATCAAAGAATGGAGATCGGGACGGCCTCGCTCATCCGCCGGGAGCACGAGTATCTCAACGCCCATTTCCTCAAAGGCGGAGAGACGCGCGGCGGGCGCGGCGCCGGTCGCAGCGAGGAGGGCGCCTTTTCCTGACCGCTCATAGACTTTCGCGCCCGGCGAGGTTCGCCCTGTTGAATCGAGCACAACTCTTAAGGGGTAGCCGGTTCCGTGTTCCGTCCTTGCGGTAAGCGCCGGGTCGTCGGCGATGACCGTGCCCGCGCCGACAATGATCGCGCCGGCCTCATGGCGCAGGCGATGTCCCGCCTCGCGGCTTTCCTCGCCGGTAATCCACTGGCTTTCGCCGCCGGCGGTGGCGATGCGCCCGTCCAGGGTCATCGCGGTCTTGCCGACGACAAAGGGGCGCTCATGTTCAATGAAATTGAGCCAGGCGCGATTAATATGGCGGGCGAGATCTTCGCCGACGCCCACGCGCACTTTAACGCCCGCAGAACGCAGCCGCTCGGCGCCGCCGGCGGCGAGGGGGGTCGGATC
>Ga0209633_10004961_pt1 | contig 11814 bp, 16 predicted proteins | sample Cruoilmetagenom1_FD_187290 | JGI IMG/M metagenome (GOLD analysis project Ga0209633, IMG submission 187290) | Oil polluted marine microbial communities from Coal Oil Point, Santa Barbara, California, USA - Sample 1 (SPAdes) (version 2) | ecosystem: Environmental > Aquatic > Marine > Oil seeps ... | reverse complement strand
AGGGAACGGGATTGTTTTGGAAGCGGGAACATGCGGAGAACATAATCTTTCTCCGTTCATTAGTCCTGACCGGAAAGCTGAGAAATGCTTGTCGAAAAGCGTTGGGAGTAGTAAGAAATATGTTTGAAAACAATATCATCGGGGATTTGTCATTGGCAGATTACTCTGTGTAACTTTTTTGTATTGCACCCCTCCGTCGTGTACATCAACTTGCTCTGACGAAGTATGTTTATCCTGCTGCAGAACACTCCAGGTTTGTTCACTCCCTTGGCGTACTTCATGCCGCAACAGAGATGTTCGCAGGTATTGTCAACAACAGGAGAACTCCGCAAGAGAGCCCTTTCGCTACTGAGAAAAAACTTATATATGTAAAAATGCTCAGATTTGCATCCCTGTTGCATGATATCGGGCATCTACCATTTTCCCACGCATCTGAAAAGATGTTACCTAATGGTCTAAACCATGAAGATTTGAGCGTTCATATCATTCGTAATTATGCGCCGATACGGGATATTATCGTCGAAGAAGACAGTAACATAGCGGATGTCGCAGCCTTATTAACAGACAGATACCCAGCAAGGCATCGTCTATTGCACGAAATAATTTCAGGGCACCTCGACGCTGATAGAGCAGATTATTTATTGCGTGATTCTTACTGTTGCGGAGTGAAATATGGAGAATATGATTTTAATCGTTATCGAAATATTTTCGCAGCAAATCAGGTTTGGGGAAATGAGTTAAGGCTGTCAGTTGAGGAGAAAGACTTATATGTTGCTGAAGCCTTTCTTCTTGCAAGATATCATTACAATTTGCAAATCCCTTACCATCGCACTCGAACTGGTTACGATTTCGTATTAGAACGTTTTTTACGGGATATGGATTTGATTAAACCTGTCATTAAATCCACTGATGGAAATATTGATAATATGGATTTCGAAGAATTTGCAGACTTGGATGATTACCGAATTTTCGAAATAATTAAAAAAGAGTCCAAAAAGAAAAACTTTTGGGCTAATTGTCTCATGAGAGAAAACCATTTACGACCAATTTTTGATACGACTGACAAAGCCATGAAAGGAAGGGGGGAAATCATAATTAGAAAATTGGAAAAAAAATTATTAAGCGAAGGACTTGAAAAAAATGAGGATTTTTTCATTCAACGAAAAAAGATTGAAATAGTCAAAAAACCTTCCTCTCCTGAAGGCGAAGCTGGAGATAATCCGGAACCTATAACTCGTTGGAAAGACACCATTTTTATCAGGTATGAAAACGGAAAAGACGGTCTTGAGGCTTTTGAAGAAATAAGAGATCATTCATGGCTTTTTGCTCACCTTCAGGATAAGCCGCCACTAATTCTAAGGGTATATGTTAAGCCGGATCATTTGGAAAAATCGAAAAGCATCTTAACGTCTATTATTCAACAATAAAAAAAGGAGGTGTAAAATGGAGGGCGAAAAGAAGAAGGCCATTGCTAAGGTCTTGATGGAAATGAAAGAAAAGAAAATGCCGTTACATAAAATTGTTGTTCAAAAAATCTTCTATTTTCTGGACGTCCAAGGATTTCGCCTGGGGTTCCGGTTTCGTCCCTACACCTATGGCCCGTACTCATTTGATCTTACAGATACACTTGATGACATGGTTTTTTGGGGTGAGATTGGGGAAAAACACTCATCTTATTGTCTAAAGGATGGCATTGAAAAACATTGCGATTTGACGGATAAGAAAGAGGAAAAACTTTTGTCATTATTGGAAAAATTTATTGACATCGCTGACAATGATTTTTCCTTCAAGAACATGGAACTTTTAGGAACGATACTTTATTGTCGCGAAAGTATTGTTTTTTCCGGTAAAAAACCCACAGATGATTTGGTTGTCAAGGAATTCAAGGAATGGAAAGGTGAGCTCTACTCAGAAGAGGATATAAGGGATGGATTCAGGAATCTTAGCAAAATAATTCCTGTTTCTGACAATTAAACACGTTGTTTAGCGCCGTTTCAAACGAACTCTACACACGAGCAAGGCTTTGTCAGCGTCCATGTGCCGCCTTTTCTTCAACCGGTTATACGTCTTCCACTGATCAGGCTCATTTGGTCCGGCATTTCACACCGAATCAAGCTCTTTAACCACGAAAACCGCCTGAAACAGCCGGATTACCCCCGGCATGTCACCTTCCGATATGGCGAACATATCAACCGACTGATAAGCCTCACAGCCATCACACTGAACTTCCAGGTTGTTTGCCAGCGCCGCCGCTCTGAGGCATTCAGGGTATCGATTGCAATCATACCGCCGCTTCGGTCTTTTCTCGGCTGCCGAAAGACGCTTTTTCTTTTTGTCCGGTCTCAAAACCGCCCCCCTGTTGGCCGTCCTCGCTTTCACCCTCATGTATGCGGTTTCTTTTGATCGACCGACATAGGCTATTTTTTGTGGCCTCCATGCGGCTTAATGCCCCATGGCCGGCGTTTCATGACGCTACCGGACTCATAATTGTTTCCGTGTGCGAGATTGTTCACCCTGCCGGTTTTCAACCTGTGAATGTATTCCCGTTGCCTCCGCCTTTTGGTTTTCATGACTTTGCCCCTCGTTTGCCGAAAAGAAATAGGTCCGCGAATATCGATAGCGTCATCGCGGCCAAGAATATCATCATCCACCATTGGCTGTTTACCGTGACGGCCCCGATGGTTCCTACTGAAGCGCCCAGAGAGAGGGATTTTGAGATCCTTCTCTTCCGGTCGAGGTATCTTTGTTGTCTTTGTGAATCATTCAGCATTGGTTGTCTCCCTCTTCGCAGTTTGAGCGGGTGTCAATTTGTCCCCAGTGTCCCCCACTATCGCGCCTTGAATTCTGCAACGTGCGATTCATCCAGGGGAATAACGATCTTTGCCCGGCAATTGTATTGATCACCGGTACAATAATGGGATGCTACGCTTACCACCCCCTCGCTAGGAAGGGTTTCGTCATATGGCCTCGCCGTATCGTTTAGGTGCCACGTAAAGTCCAACGGGAGGCCCGGTTCAAGGCGCCCGTCCCCGATCATGGTGAGGTCTAAAACCGGCAAGGCAAATTCCAGCATATTCGACAGGGTTATCTGGTTCCCGACACCCGCAAATTCAACTGGTGCATCCTGGTAATTGCAATCGCCCTGGACATATCCCTTTTCCATATCCCATCCGAGATATTCCCTCACAATACGGTCACCCACGATCTGATCGACATTCATCACCTCCATGTGGGTGATCTGGTTCTCACCCATAGGGTTATTGTATTCATAATAAACCCGTTCATCCACGTCATCCCTGAGATCCAGGAGAGTTCTGAAATAGAATTTATTCCTTGAGAAAAAGGCAAGGGCTCCCTGTTCTTTCGCCATTTGCCGGATAAGCAGTGACGGCCGCATGCCGGGAAGAAGGTGGTAATCTTCCACGACCGGGAAATCGTCGATCTTGTCCTCAATACGACCTCTCGGGAGACCGGGGATCAGGGCATACAGTATTTCGCGAACAGGCTTGTTGACAAACAGATGGGCTTCTTTTGCGGGCATTTTCAGGCGATAAACGTCCTCTTGGAAGCAATTGAAGGTTATCCGGGTACCGTCCTTCGGCATAGTCAGGATGACAAACTTTAATTTCGTATCCATCCGCGCCCGGTAAACAGGGTCCTCAAATGTGATTTCCAGAATATCGCCTATCTTGATTTCATACCCGCCGCCGCCCGGCATATCCAATGAATCCGTCAATATCGAGTCCGGGTCATCAAACATGATGGTTAATCTGGGACCGGAAAGGTCAATGGTTTCGGTGAAGGTTGCCTCACGCATAAAGGACGTGTCTATTTCCTCGGTCCCGGTTCCTATCCAAACAATCTTCTGTATCAGGTTTGCAACTTGGTTCGTACCCATAATGAAATATCCCTTCGCCTTGATGTCATTTTGCCCGTGAATGCCCCCGGAAGGTCCAGGGGCACCCGTGTCTCTCATGTCTATGGAAGCGGCAATACGCGCTTTTTCTTGGCAAGACCGGCCCGCATAGGCGCCGGGGTTCGCTTGCCCTGTAGGATCTGCCGGTACTCGACCACGTTAAGGTAGACTTTATGTAGGGTAAGGTCATTGGCCGCCGCATCTCGTAGCAATTTCGACATAGGGAACCTTAAGAGATTTCCATCCTCGCTTTCGAGGTCGTCTTTGATGACTAATCGCAGCCAAGTTGCAAGGTTAAACGGGTCATTGAATTTGACAACCATCAGGTCATCGTCCCCGAAATCGGCTACCAGAACATAGTCCGGGATGTCGGTTGTCCTCAGCCGGTTTTCGATCTGGTAGAACCGTGCCATGGCCTTTGGATTGTTGGTCCCGTAAATTCGGGCTTCGGCCAGTAGCTGTCCAAAGCCTTCAAATGTTTCACCGCTTTCGCTGTCTGTAAAATTTAATTCTTTCATGGTTTTTCCTTTCTTGAGGTTTTGGTTCGGTTTATGAATACATCAAATCGATATCAGAACGATTCTGCATTTTGATGCTTCCAATCTGGATATTGACGGTGCATCGCATCATCCGGCCATCCGCGCTCCGCTCAGCATCCAGAGGGATGGATAGACTTTTGACGAATGAATCCGGGAGCATCATTCGCCCGCCCAGCTCGACCATAACCCGCTGGGGTACACGCCCGCCCGGCATGGCTTTATTGACCTCCGGCGCCATCATCTTTTCCAAGGCCTTTAGGGCGCCCTCAACTTCCATCCAGGGGTCGAATAGGGCGTATAACTTCAAAACCAGATCAAATAGATATGGTTCGTTGCCGCCCCAAACCTGGGTGCTTGCCAGTGTCGTGAGGGATGTCATGTCGGTCGTTTTCTGGACCGCACCTCCCACTTTCTTGAACATGCTGCCCAAACTGGAATCTTCGAATGGACTTTCCCAATTCGCCACAATTTCCTTTGTGGTGCCCTCTCCGATAACGCCAACCACGCACAATGTTTCTGCGCCAAACTCTTGGATAAGGTGACATTTCAGGTGGGCAGACAGCCTTGTGTCGGCATTTCCAAAAACTTCGATCTTTGACATGGCTGTTAAACCTCCCTGTACCCAGGGAGGAAAACTTTGCTCTGTCTGTCCTGGATGGTTTTTTCGAGTTCTGCCAATCCATTACATATCTCTTGGAATGCCGGATCATTGTGGGCAGCGTCCCGTAACAGACCCATGAGAGGGAAGCGCAAGTTATTCCCCGGCCCTTCGAGGTCATGGCGAATGGTTGCGCGTATCCAGGATTCCAGGCGGCCCAGGCTGTCAAACTTTTCGAATTTCAAATCATCGTCCCCGGCCCTCAAGACGAACAAGAAACCTGCCGGCGTTTCGGTCTCATAGATCCCGGCCACGGATTTACTCCAGGTATCGGTGATCCGGCGGCTGACCAGTAACCGTCCGTGTCCATTGAAAACTTCCCCCGTTGCGCTGTCTGTGAAATTTAGTTCGATTTTTTGCATTGGTTTTTCCTTTCATTCTTGAGTTTTGTCGTTGCTTGTGAAACCATTTGGGTGAAAATTGGCGTTTTTCCCGGTCAAAAACCGGATTCTTTAAAAAAGTGTGAATCCCAAAAACAGGCCGTTTTGGAGGCCAAAGTGTCACAAAATTTCAAACATATATTTGTCTAATATTTCGGCATAATCGATATAACTCATGGAAAATATTAAGAATAATAGATCAAGTTTACATAATGAATATTAGCGGACACTGGCGGAAGTTGCTGTTTTCATTATGCATTCTTGGTCCCCCTGTGGGTGAAAATCTGTACCACCACTTTTTCGAGAAAAGTGTCACAAACACTCATTTTTAAATCACTATATTTTTTTATGCGGTATCATTTCATGTGGGTGTTCGTTTTTTTGATTTTCGTTCATTTCAACACCCACTGGCCCCCATTTCCCGATACACCTGCATTCTTTTTTTGGCTGAATGTTCCAACACGCCAACATCTTTATCCACAAAGTCAACCACTGTGGCATGGTCCTGTCCGGGGGAAGGTCTGAGCGCCCGACCGACGTACTGGATAACTCGGCCCTTGAATTTCAACGGTGTGGCCAGAAGCACAGAGCCCAGTGCTGGAAGGTCGAACCCCTCTCCAACCAGTTGCCCTGTGGCCACAAGGGCCTTGCATTTTCCGTCATTCAATTTCTTGACCACTGCTTTCCGGGCCTTTTTCGAGAGGTCGCCGGTCAATATGATGGGGACTATTCCGTGATCCCGGTCCAGGATTTCGGAAATAACCTGACAATGGGCTTTCCTGTCCGATATGATCAATGGGACCCCGTGGCCATTGATCACTTGCTGTTCTGCCTCTGAGCATATCAGGGCGTTTCGTTCCGGGTCTTTGGTAAGGTCAGAAATCATTCTGGAGTATTCCGCCGAAGGGTCCCGGTGTGTTGTGAAGCGGGTTTCAAGCGTCTTCACCCGAAAAGGAAGGATGGCGCCGCTGGCGGTCAAGTCCTTCTGGTCGATGGAATGTGCCCGGTCCCCGATGTGCCAGTAAATCAGCTTGGTGAGACCGTCTCGCCTATATGGTGTCGCTGAAAGGCCCAACATATACCGGCTGTCAAAAGCTGTGACCGCCTCCGTGAAAGTCCTGGAAGGTGCTCGATGGCATTCATCGACTATCAGGTGCCCGATATGCGGGTACACATCTTCTTTGCATTTATGCAGACTCTGGACCATTGCCACAGTTACCCGGTCTCCGATCCGCTTCTTGCCGCCGCCGATGATCCCGATTTCATCCTTTGGAATATCTAAAAACTGTGAGATACGGTCAACCCACTGAGCCTGTAATTCGCGGGCATGGCAAACAACGAGCACCGATTGCCCCCGTCCTGCAATAATGGAGAGCGCCATGACGGTTTTCCCTGATCCCGTTGGTGCTTGCAAAACGCCGAAACGCTTTTTGATAACGGCACTAACCGCCGCCGCCTGATATGGCCTTAAAGTTCCCGTGAAAACGAAATCAACAGGATCGAGTTCCCTGGTTCTGTCCGTCCAGTGAAATGTTTCCCGGTGCTGCTTCGCCATATCAGCTAATTGACGGATAAACCCACGCGGAACGGTCAAACCATTTGCCGTGGTCTGGTAGCAGAACAGATGTTCGTCGATTTGGTTCGTCCACCGTCCCATTTTCAGAGCATCGACATATGCCGGATTTTTGACCGTTAACCGGGTTTTTATTTCCCGTTCCAACGGTTCCGGTATTTCGTCAATTTCAAGCTGGTTTGAAATTTGGATTTTCATGGGTCACCGTCCCTTCAAATTCTCGTTTGGCATTGTGAGCCACTATCAGGCTTCCCTGGTCCAGGGATTTCAACTTGCGGATTTCGGCCATGGTGTACGTGGTGTCATCAAAGACAACCTGATCTGGCGTGTTTGGGTCCAAAACTATCTTAACGGTTCGGTTTAGGGTGGTGGATTTTACATGGCGCTCGATAAGTCTGTCTGCAAGTCTATACCCGCAAGCGAGGCAAACCTTCCACTTTGAATTGACAATGGCTTTGCATTCAGGGCAATGTCTCATAATCCTATATTTTCCGTTGATTTTTGCAGTAAACTTTCAAGTAAACTTTCGGTAAACAAAAAGTTTACCCCCCTAGTAAACTTTCGTTAAATTTACCCCCCTAGTAAACTTTTTAAAAAACCTGTATTCAACAACTTACATCGAAAAGTTTACCAAAGCCAGGGTGTAAAGTTTACACCGTCGTTTTGGTAAACTTTTCGAGTTTACAGGTAAACAACAGGGTAAACTTTCGTCAAACCTGACTGTCTCAAATTTCATCTTCTGGCACCTGTATGAATTTCCCCGGAAGAAGGTCCCCGGCTTCCTGAGCCTTCTTTTTCAAGCGGCTGATCAAACCTTTCGAGACGCCCAGCTCTTCAGACATGTCGGTTACTGAATCAACCCCCTCTCGCGCAAAATTCAACATTCTCTCGTATGTAGAATCCTCGATTGGTTTCCAGGCCCACAATTCCTGGTTTTTAAAATCAAGCGAAGCCTCAAAGGGCTCAACCGGGACGCCATAAGCGCCCCGGCATTTTGTGAACCGCACAACGAACCTTGCACCGTCATCCGGCACCCCCTGAACCTTGTCAAGGCGTATGACGGTATCAAGGATGTCTTCACGCCCAGATGTTCCCCGCTGGTCGCCGCCTTTGCCCGCATGGTGAACCAGCACCACGGCAACCCCACGCCGACGTAATGCAAGCAGCCAAGGGGTAATCGCCTCCCAATCGTCCTTAGATGATTCACAGAGCCCGCTGAATAGGCATGAGATATTATCTAGAATTACAAGTCTAATCGCCTTGTCAGCATCCAAAACTTTGAGGACGTCATTCCGCTGTTTTTCAGCCACAAGGTTTATGTCGAGTTCGAGTTCGCTGAAAACGACCTCGCTGGAGATGACCTTCACGGGTTCAACCGGCTGTTCGATTAATAGGGATGTCAACCGCTCCCGGAAATCTGAGAGTGGCATTTCTCCATCCACAAACAAAACACCCGCTGTCTTGGTCGGTTTCCCCCATTTAAAAAATGGGATGTTCGACGAAACGGCGGCCCCCAGAGTTGCTGTGAAATAGGTCTTTCCGATACCACGCGGACCGTAAACCATCGAAAGCCCCCCCTCGGGCAACCATGGAAAAAGCCTGGCCCTTTCTGGAATGTCCATCTTCAAAAGCTGGTCGAATCCGACAACACAAGCATCAAGCCCCCTGCGTCCAGGGCTGCCCTCTGAGACGGCCTGTTCCTGTTCTCGGATGGTGTTCAAGGCACCTATCTGACCTTCCAAGATGTCGCCAACATCAAGCCTATAATTCCTGGCGTCCGCTGATAGCGCCTCGCTGCTCCGAAGAATCTCCCGCCTAAGCGCTGCCTCCTTGATCTTCGCACAGCACCGTTTATAACCGGCGCTCGTGCCGACTTCATCTATAATTTCAAGAAGATACTTGTCAATTTCCTCCGAATCACCGTTGATAGACCCACCCCTTTCCATTTCGGAGATTAAAGCAGTATAATCCCCTTCCCCAATGGCTTCGAGCGCCCCGATAACGTCCTGGTTTCGCTTTGACACAAAGTCGCTTGCGGATATAATCCCAAGGGCTTCTTCTCGACATTCAGAATCGATCAACATGGCTCCGATTAATGCGCGCTCATGCTGCTCCGCCGATGGCAAATTCATCGCAACACCTCGCAATGGCTTAATTTTTCTTGGGTTTTTTGCTTGACAGGGAGTCGAGGCAGTGCTATTTTCGATATTGAAATCATTTTCTTAGTCCTTTCAAGAAAAAAGGCCACCCACCGATGGGTGGCCTTTTTTCTTTCAGCGGTGACCGTCGTTAAATCCAGGGGTTCGGCGCCTCGCCGCGTAGTAACGTTTGTTCATGTCGTCAGCCGCCTGGGCCGTCAACTCATGCCGCGAAAATTGGCGCTCAAGCGTCCCCCGCATAGCCGATGGCAACCCGCGATCAGTTTTCATATCAGAAACAATTTGATCCCCATTTTTAGCGTAAAACTCCCCGACGCTGTCCTCTAACTGTCTGAATTTCCTGTTCTTTTCTTCGATTTCTGTTTTGCTTAAAAAATTCATCATTAACTCCTCTTAGGCTTTTCGCAATTTAACCTGCTAAAAGTTTTCATCCACCCTGCCTCAAAAACATATCTCGCGGAGTTTCTCCTCGCGATTTCGTCGCTCATTTTTTCTCCTTTTTTCATTAAGATTTTCATCAGAGAATGAATCCTGACCTGACAATTCAGCCTTCATTTTCTGGACTTCCGACCGGCGTTGGGGCACGAAATCGTCGAACTGTTTGTCGATCGCGGCCATCGCCTTGCGGTACTTTTTGGCGTCCCGTTCAAGCTGTTCCTCATCCCAAATCGAAATGTAATCTCCGCCATCATCCGGAGCTTCCGGCTCTTGTTTGCTGAGCAAAATCCGAATGCTTTCGGGAAGAGGTGCGCCGACACGTTCTATCCTGAAGGCGGCCTCGGTGACATCCAGGTCTCCTGTAATCAGCTTATCCAGAATTTCAACTACGATTGGTTGAACTTGATTACCCGCTGGGATTCTCGCGGGTTCGACGTAGCCCCGGCCCTTCAGCATGGTCTTGCAAAAAAAAATTATTGCTGCGGTGTCATCTTTATCCATTAGGCGGACCAACGCTTCTTCACCGTGATCTTTCATGGCCTCGCGTGAGTGCTCAAGTTGATCCGCAAATCTTGAGTCTTTTTTACACCAGGCATACACGCAATTACGATGCACCCCTATCTTTTCGCTGGTTCTTGTGACGTTCCATCGGTGTGAGGGAAGTTCCGCCAGAAAAAGGGATTTAAGTGCTGGGACGGTTCTCTTTTTTTTTGCCGCTTTCTGCCCATTATTGCCAATGTTTTCCGTTATTTCTGGCATTTGTTTCACCTTCCAAGGCTGTCCGCAATAAGACCCCAATCCCGTTTGGAGTCCACTTTGGACAGGCCACGCAACAAAGCAATCTCCGCCTGAGTTGCTGCCTCGTACAGAGCCGTATAATCCGTCCCGGCCAGTTTTTCTCGGGTTTCGTTGACCATTCTATAAGAATTCATAAAACCTCGTGTAACGCCTGTTTGTTTCATAACTATTCTCCTTTCAATTTCCGATAAAATTTTTCCGCCGCCTGCGGGCTCACCAAAGATGTTCGCCCAAGTTTCCAAAATTCGGGTCCCTTGCCGTTCTTGACCCATCGCTCCAATGTAGATTTTGAAATTCCCAAACATGACGCAAAACGACTAATGGAATAATGTTTTTCACCCATAATGCTAATGTCTGGCTCCATTGCTCCTCCTTTCCTGAAATGCTGTTAAAAGCTCACGTTGACCCAATTTGATGCTTATTGAGGGGTTTTGCAATCAACTCCAACCCACATGCGCCGTATCTGGTGTATCTGGATTTCAACGGTCCTTTTTGCGTAAAAAAAAGCCCCACCCCAATAGGGGTAAGGGCTTTTTTTTTGGCAATGGATCAATGGCCGCACTTATATCGAGTCCAAATAATCATCAAGCTCCTTCCGGTCGATCCGCAAGGCACCACCTATCCGTTTACCGTTTATTGGGAACGGTTTTTTGGCTGATGGGGCCAACCGGTCATAGAGGGTTCTTTTGCTCAAACCGATGTACCGCGCCGCTTGTGAAACTGTCAGCATTCTCGGTATCATTCCCTGTTTCTCACTGTCCGTTTTCAACATCATTTCAAAATCTCCTTTCTAAAAAGTTCGTTGCTCGTACATCCCAAAACCTTTGAGATTTTCGCCATTTCCTCTTCCTTGGGGTTCCAGTGGCCATTAATGATCCATGAAATCCGGGATCTGTTAATGCCGGTCTTTTCCGCCAATGCTTTCCCCGTGACTCCCTTTCGAACCATCGCGATTTTCAACGATTTGCGCTCCATTCTCTCCTCCTTTGGTATAACGTTAAGTTGTTATATTAATGCATATCTATGTTTCAAAAAAAAAGTTGCACACGCTATCCCATGTCGTCTAGACCTTCATCAAACTGTTTTCTGACCCAATCCAGCGAAATATTATAGGTTATGGCAGGAAATTCCCAAGTTATGCCGGGTAAATCTAAAGCGCCCGGTACTTTTTCGATAAAACCAGGCTTGTAATGTTCAACCCAATAACTACCCTGAGTAATCGTTGTGCGAGGTTCATAGGTAAATATTCGGCTTATTTTTAGATCCCCAAAAATAGTACGGGACACGAAGCAAAAAATCTGTTAAAAAGAGAAGCATGAATGCTTCTTCTGAAAAATCACTGCCATTATACAT
>Ga0209633_10004960_pt1 | contig 11814 bp, 9 predicted proteins | sample Cruoilmetagenom1_FD_187290 | JGI IMG/M metagenome (GOLD analysis project Ga0209633, IMG submission 187290) | Oil polluted marine microbial communities from Coal Oil Point, Santa Barbara, California, USA - Sample 1 (SPAdes) (version 2) | ecosystem: Environmental > Aquatic > Marine > Oil seeps ... | reverse complement strand
ATAGATATCGTCCCGTCCAAGGGACATGCCGCCGGTTTCGTGGTCAGCTGTGATGATCACCAGTGTGTCGCGGTTCTGCCGGGCAAAGTCCAGCACTACCTGTACAGCTTTAATGAAATCCTCCATTTCGCTGATGATGCCAACAATGCTGCTGTCGTGGCCGGCCCAGTCTATTTCGCTACCTTCTACCATCAGGAAAAAACCTTGCGGATTTTGATCCAACGATTTCAACGCGGCCTGTGTCATTTCAGCCAGTGACGGGGTTTCGCTATCGCGGTCCCACGCGCGTGGCATTCCGTCTGGAGCAAATAACCCCAGCAGTTGTTCACCCTGCATGTTGAGTAATTCCGAGCGGTTCAGGGCTACTTGGTAGCCGGCTTGCCGGAACTCGGAGACAAGATCACGATCTTCACGTTGCATGTGATCGAGGCCACCGCCTAACAATACATCGACCATGGGTTTTCCTTGCCAACGATTGTCAAAATATTGATTTGCGATATCGGCTGCCTGTCCCCGGTCTGCCACGTGGGAGCCGAATGCGGCAGGTGATGCATGGGTGAGCTGAGAGGTGGCAACCAGGCCGGTGGATTTACCGTGCATGCAAGCGCCCTCAAGAATCGTCGTCATGGTCTCCCCTGACGGACTCATGCTGAGACGTCCGACCACGGTATCTTTGCCTGTCGCATAGGCGGTTGCAGAGGAGGCCGAGTCTGTAAATCCGTGCGGGTCACGGGTGCAGTTCAATTCTGTGCTATCGCAATCCATAATGATCGAATCAGTTGATACAGAACCAACCTGGAGCGCATCAACAGGCAGCGGATCGACCAGTTCTGTCGAAGGGTTGTCAGCGTACATACGGTAGGCTTTGACGTGGGCAAACCCCATACCATCACCCAGCAGAAACACCACATTACGCGGCGTTTCAACAGCCGTCGGTGAGCTGGAGACACAAGTAGTAAGGCTAAAAATAAGCAAGGCACCGAAGGATGCCAGAAGCAGGTTTTTCATGGTGCCATTTTATGCTTTTTATACAGCGATTTCACGCGACCGATCCGAAAGTAAGTGGTGTGTTGACCTGTTAAAAGAAAGGGGTTTCTTCATTGCCAGTCTTTGTGATGCCTACAGTTCAATCGGCATAGCGAGGTAGAAAAATACTGAATTTATCAAGCAAATTAGCAGGCTAGCGTCTATAATCATTATGCGTTCACAGAGCGCTATCAAATCGCCGGATTATTCAAAAAGTCTGCAAGAATATACTAATTGGCTCCCGACCCGATAGCGGCTCAGATGGTTCGTGGAGATATTGCATGCATAAACAAACCGCACACAAGGAATTGTACGACCCGTTTGCCCACTACACGCGCGGCGTCCTGTATTTTGACGAAGAGCGATACACATTCACCGCATACCGCACGCCCTACCAGGCGCTTGACAAGAAAACGTGGAAAACGGAACAGGCGTTCACAGCCGATTACAATCGTTTGATTGCAAGGAAATACTCAGCCTGAAAGTCAGCCAACGTTCGTCTGGTGATACAATGAGCCGAATGACGTTTCTCAAACACTACCTGCTCGCGTTGCTGGTTTTTAACCTGGCAGCCTGTTCATCATTGCAAACGGTGAGTGTGGAAAGCGCCATGAAAAACTCGCCACCAAGGGGTGTTGATTACGGCAGCCTGGTGCACGTAAAAACATTCGATAAACGCACAGCAAAATTTCGGGTCACGGTGATCAATGCGGATGGATTGGGAGGCAGTGAAAACTTCTTTCGCTACGAAGATATGGCCAGTCTCAAGGTTGAGCAAGCCAAAAGCAACGACACCGATGTTCTGGCCATTGTACTTGGCGTATTGGGTGCTGCAGCACTTATTTACCTGGTCGCCAATGCCGATTCCGTCGCTGTTTGCTCCCCATCACCGTGTGAAAGGCCGTAATGTAGGCGATAACTACCCGCCTCCGGTCATGGTTGTTGCCCACTCGGGGAAGCTGGCCACATCGATTTTGAACACGAGCGTTCCCCAAAAGTAGGTCACCAGCGTGGTAATGACAATGCCTACCAGGTTCAACAGGAAGCCGGTTTTTACCATGTCTTTTATCTGTAACTTCCCGGTTCCAAAAACGATCGCGTTGGGTGGCGTGGCCACCGGTAACATAAATGCCAGTGAGGCTGCCAGTGTCGCCGGTATCATCAACAGCAGGGGATTGATCTGGATACTGACGGCCATACCCGCCAGGATCGGCAGAATCATTTCGGTGCTGGCGATATTGGACGTCAACTCGGTTAAAAATGACATCATTGCCACGATGACTGAGGTCAGTACCATGGGATGAGTGCCCGCCAGTCCGGATAGCTGCTCACCGAACCAGATAGATAAACCCGAATCCACAAAACCCTTGGCCAACGCAAAACCACCGCCAAACAGGATCACGATATGCCAGGGAAGACGGTTGGCCGTTTCCCAGTTCATCAGTCTTTCGCCTTTTTGGGTTTTGGAAGGAATGATGAACAGGATCACGGCTATCAATATGGCCACCGTACCGTCATTGATATATCCCGGCTTATCGAATAGTTGTGACCAGCCCGGGATATTTACAAAGCCGATGTGAAAACCTGATCTGAAAACCCAAAGCAAGGCCATTAAAACAAACAGAACAAAGATGATTTTTTCCTCGGGTTTTGCCTTGCCGAGCAGTTGGTATTCCTTCTTGAACTCCTCCCTGTTTACACCGTCCCATGGTTGCTTTGGTTTATACATAATAAAAAGCAGTAGCCAGGCTGCGATGAAAACCAGCACGGTGATCCAGATAGCAAATATTAGCCAATCAGCAAATGATATTTCCGGCATGGCTGGAAAAATAATATTTGCGATTCGTGCAAAAGACAGGTTGGGTGGTGTACCGACCAGGGTTGCAATACCACCGATGGATGCCGAGTAGGCAATGCCCAGCAACAGGCCGACGGAATAGGTCCCCAATTTTGCCTTGCCCAGTATTTCTTCAAGTTTGTAAATGATCGAAAGGGCAATGGGGATCATCAACATGGTGGTCGCCGTATTCGACATCCACATCGACAGGAAGGCGGTGGCCACCATAAAACCCATCAGTATTCTTCCGGGACTGATGCCGAAAAACATCAAAACCTTGATCGCGATGCGCCTGTGCAGATCCCAGCGTTCCATCGCCAAAGCCATCAAAAAACCACCTAAAAAAAGGAAAATCAGGTGGTTGAAATACATGGCCGAGATGGTTTTCCCATCTACAACCCCAAATAACGGAAAAAGTACAACGGGCAGTAATGCCGTTACTGCCAGTGGTATGGCCTCGGTAATCCACCATATGGCCATCAATATGGCGATGGCCAGTGTGTAAGTAATTTTCGGGTTTTCGGGCGCCAGGTTGCCAAACAGGACAAGTGACAGGCTGATCAGCGGTGCAATGACAAGCGCAGCCAGCTTTACTTTTGAATTTCCCCGCGTTGCATGCATGGTGGTCTTAGGCTCAGATTTCCTGGTCAGCTTGCCTGCAACTTTAGCAGTAAGTCAGGGTTCACGAAATCACAAATCGAAAATTGGTTACTATCTCTACCCGTCTATCGATCAATGTCAATCAACGTTATACCTTAAAAGACGCAAGACAGGTACATATTGATCCTGAAGCCAGGAAAACGACGGGTTCGACTGTTTTGATTCCGTGGATTCAACGGAAGTCGATTAATACAGATCAGGTAAGTTATAGGTGACTTCTCTCATATGTCATATGCGCATTTTTGGGTTACGCTGTCCGGGTAGTTTCTAACCATGTCCCGGAGAGTACCGTGAAACAGAATTTCATCCTTACAAGCAGCGTAGCCCTGCTGGTTTTCAGTGCATCGGCGTTAGCAGAAGTCACAAGCACCGAAACAAATAATGGCAACCTGGTGATGCAGGACATCCCTGAGATCCCTGCTTCCATTGTGTCCAGTCTTAACCGTTATCAGAATGTGCGTTCTGCCGGCTTTCTGGACTGGACCGAAAACGGTAACAGCATCTTCGTTTCGACACGTTTTGGAGATGTGAGCCAGGTGCATCGTGTTGATCATCCGGGCGGAGCGCGCCAACAGATAACATTTTTTGATGAACCGGTAGGCGGGCTTCAAAGACAGCCGGGTGGGTCTAAAATGATCTTTACCATGGACGCGGGCGGTAGTGAGTTTTCGCAGATATTTTTGCTGGACCCGACCGGAAATGATGATGCCATCATGTTGACCGATGGCAAGTCCCGAAACGGTTCCGTGGTCTGGGATCGTACCGGGGAATGGATTGCTTACCAGAGTACCCGCCGTAACGGCGCATCCAATGATGTCTGGTTGATGGACGTATCCAATTCTGAAACTGCCCGCATGGCTTTGGAGTCGCCTGATGGTACTTACTGGTCTGCAAGTGATTTCTCACCAGATAACCACAAGTTATTGATACTTAACTATGTTGGCAATGCAGATTCCCGGATTCATCTGCTGGATATCGAAACTGGCGAGCTGCGTCTTTTAGCAGGTGACCCTGACAAGCCCAGTTCAAATTTCCCTTTTGCATTTGATCGCGAAGGTACCGGGTTCTGGTACATCACCGATGTAAATGGTGATTTCAGGCAGATGGCGTGGCAGTCTCTTGAAGAGGGTTCCAAGCCTGTAATTCTGACTGCTGATATCCCCTGGAATGTGGAAGACGGAACCATTAGCGACGATCGCACACGGGGCGTGTTTGCTGTCAATGTGGACGGCATGTCACAGATATACCTGCTTGATATGCTCAGCCGTGAATTCGCCCCGGTGAGTGTGATCCCAACCGGCCTGGTCGGTGGTATGGAATTTAGCCCTGATGGCAGCAAGTTAGGCCTGACCCTGAATACTTCAAAAACTCCCAGTGATAGTTTTGTACTGGAATTGGGCGAGGGTGCACTGGAATACGGAGATCTGGAACGCTGGACCTACAGCGAAGTGGGTGGACTGGACACAGAGGTTTTTATCGAGCCGGAACTGGTTCATTACCCGACTTTTGACAGTGCCAACGGTGGCCCCAAAAACATCCCTGCCTGGGTATACAAACCGGCAGGCAAGGGTCCGCACCCGGTCATCATCGCAATTCACGGCGGTCCGGAAGGTCAGTCACGTCCTTCATTCAGCAGTACTTACCAGATGTGGCTGAACAAACTCGGGGCGGCGGTTATTCGTCCCAATGTGCGCGGCTCAGCCGGTTATGGCAAACATTACATGTCGCTTGATAATGGCTTTAAGCGTGAAGATTCGGTCAAGGACATCGGTGCCTTGCTGGACTGGATTGCCACGCAGCCGGATCTGGATAAAAACCGTGTGGCTGTATTTGGCGGCAGTTATGGCGGTTACATGGTGCTGGCGAGTGCCGTGCATTACAGCGACCGTCTGAAAGCGGCTGTTGATGTGGTCGGTATCAGCAATTTTGTGACCTTTCTCGAAAACACACAAGACTATCGCCGTGACCTGAGGCGTGCCGAGTATGGTGATGAACGTGAACCTGCCATGCGCAAGCATCTGCAGAGCATCAGTCCTTTGACCCATGTTGATAAAATCAAGATACCTATGCTGGTGGTGCAGGGTGAAAATGATCCCCGGGTCCCCGTCACAGAAGCAGTCCAGGTTGTTGATGCTTTACGGACCCAGGGCCAACCGGTGTGGTACATGAACGCACTGAACGAAGGCCACGGTTACCGCAAAAAGGAAAACCGTGATGTTTACCAGCAAGCTTCAATCATGTTCCTGAAGGAATACCTGGTGGGTGAAGGCCAGTAGAAAAACTCTGTGGGTAAGGCCGGCTTTATCGGCCTTACTCTTGGATCCATGAAGTTAAATCAGTTGGATTAGCAATCACCTTATCCGGTTGCTCACGCCATTTGTCCGGCTTTGCACCGCTGTAGGTGACGACTAGTGAGATCACTGTATTGGACGGTCCCAATCGCTCGCCTAAGCCGCGGGCAAATAGTACGTCTGCGATATGGTCACCGATGTAGATGATCGTTTTTCCACTTGTACAATCAAAAATCTCCTGCAGACACCTCAATCCCCCGTCAGGTGCAGGCTTTTGTTCATGGTGGAGCAGGTCTTCGTAACCGATGACTGACTGGAAAGCGGAATCAATTCCGTGATTATTGAGAACCTGTCTGATGTTGCTGGTCGAGTTTGCAGAACAAATACCCAATGGTAGATGTGACAGGCGGGTGACGGTTTCCAAAATACCATCAAACAGCGTTACCCCGGTATTATCGAGCGACTGATATGTTTCCCATAGTGGACCGGCGATTTCGATCTCGTCAGTTGTCATGCCAAAAAAATCACGATACAGGTCACGCCAGTGATCCGCTCCGTGGTTGGCAACATGGTAATCCGCTTCACTTTGCAATGAACGGGGCAGGTTGTCACCTGTCAGTCGCGGTGCGACCCGGGCCAGGATTTGCTTGGTAATGGCGATGTTCTTGGCGGCTGAATCGGCCAACGTACCATCGAAATCCCACAAAATGGCGTCAATTTTCATAGGCTCTTTGAATTGAGGTAAAAATCGGTTTTAAAAAAGCTCTGAATGGCTTCCAACACGAGCAAGCTGTAACTCTCTTTCTGTGGTTTTATAGATCAATAACCAATCGGGTCTTATATGACATTCTCTGAAATTGGCGTAATCACCACCAAGGTTATGGTCCTGGAACTTTTTTGGCAAAGGCTTTTGCTGGACAATTATTTTAATGACGGTTTGTAATTCTGCAAGGGGTTTTCCCTGCTTTCGTGCTTTCTTAATATCGCGTTTGAAGCGGCTGGATTGAACAATTTCCAGCACTATCAATCCTGCTCCCAACTCGCGAAGATGTCATCAGTGGATTCGAATCGCTCACCTTTACCTGAGTTTAATTCCTCCATTGCTTCGAGAGTGTCTGCATTAGGAATACGAACATCAAAAGGAATTCCACCTCTGAGTTGTACCTGGGAATAAAACATACGGATAGCCTCACCTGAACTAATGCCGATCTTGCTAAAAATTGCTTCAGCAGATCGTTTTAATTCAGGCTCGATTCGGGCTTGTATGCGGTCGCCTTTGGTACTCATGGCTAAATCTCTCATTGGTGCATTTATCTAAGTTGTATTGTACTCCTGAAGGAGTACAACCGTCAATTGTGTTTATTTGGCATAGGCCCCCCCCAAAAAAATCTCTCATAAAGCTGAAATCTACCTGTCTTACATCATTTAAGACCCTTAAAAAAGGTGTATATTACGCCTCCTTAATCACTTTCCCGGTATAGTAAACCGGAACCTTGTCCTGAAACGGAGATTTACTCATGAGAACCCTGCTTTCCCTGTCGCTGCTGATGGCAGTACTTTTCAGCGCAACCGTTGTGGCTGACGATACCTATTACAAACCCTTTATTGTTGCTTCCGCCGGCGCTGGTACGCTGGCTGAACAAACCGAAGCAACGGTTGATGCCCTGGAAGACGCAGATTTCGAAGTGGTCGGCCAGTACTCACCGGTTGCCGGTACCAATATCGTTGTTGTGACCAACGATGAATTGAAGCAAATTGCCAGCGTGTCAGATCGCGGTGGTTATGCCGCCGGTCAGAGAGTCGCCATTTCTGAGGCCGGTGACAGCATCGAAGTGTCATTTATGAACCCGATCTATATCCAGTACGGTTATCGTCTCAAGGGCGATATGCAGCCTGTTTATGACGCATTGGTTGAAAGTCTCGGAAAAACTGATGCCTGTGGCGCAGCGGGTAAAAAAATGTCAGCCAAGAAACTGGGTAAGTACCACTACATGATGGGCATGCAATATTTTGACGACCCTTCAAAACTGGGCTCTTTTGATTCGTACGAAGCAGCCATTGCCGCAGTTGAAAGCGGACTGGCCAAAGAGGGTGATGCGTTTACCCAGGTTTACCGCATTGATATCCCCGGCAAACAGCAGACCGTATTCGGTGTTGGTATGAAGAAAACAAACGAAGAAGATGCGGATCTTGATTCAGAATTCCAAATGAGCATAGTAGATTTCGAAGGTTGCAAGAAACGTGCTTATTTCCCCTACGAGGTTCTGGTCGACGGCAAAAACGTTGAGGCCTTGCACATGCGTTTCCGCATGGCATTGCATTTCCCCAACCTGAGCATGATGGGTGAGCATGGCTTTACCAAATTGATCTCAGCCCCGGGTGTCATCGAAAAAGGACTCGAGAAGATGGTTGGCGCGGAATAGCCCCAAGGGAATAGCCCCAAAGGAATAGATCCAAAGGAATAGATCCAAAGGAATAGATATCATCGATATATGTTAGTTTACGAGGCCGGATTAAAAATCCGGCCTCTTTGAATTCAGTGAGAGCAAAACAGTGAAAAAAGTAATTGAATGTGTGCCGAATTTTTCCGAAGGCCGTGATCTGGCTATCATCAAACAAATCACAGATGTAATTGAAAGTGTGCAGGGTATTCGCCTGTTGGATGTGGACCCGGGAGAGAGCACCAATCGTACGGTGGTGACATTTGTCGGTGAGCCCGAACCGGTCAAGGAAGCTGCTTTCCTTGCCGTGCAAAAAGCGGCCGAACTTATCGACATGTCAAAACACAAGGGTGAGCACTCACGCTTTGGAGCAACAGATGTCTGTCCTTTCGTCCCGGTTGCGGGTGCAACGATGGAAGAGTGTGCCGAAATCGCTCGCGAAGTAGGACAACGCATCGGTGATGAACTGGGTATTCCGATCTATCTCTACGAACATGCTGCAAGCATACCCGAACGTCAGAACCTGGCCGACGTGCGTGCCGGTGAATACGAAGGTTTGTCTGAAAGGCTGGTTAAACCGGAATGGAAACCGGATTTTGGCCCGGCTGCATTCAACGCAAAATCCGGGGCAACCGCTGTTGGTGCTCGCGAGTTTCTCATTGCCTACAATATCAACCTCAATACCACCGACCGGCGCTACGCCAATGAAATTGCCTACGAGATCCGTGAACGTGGCCGCTGGAAGCGTATTGGCAATATCGAACCGTTTTACTACAAGGGCAAGGTTGTTTATTTCGAAGAAGACAAGTTCCCGGACGGTCAATCCGATTTTGTGGCGGGTTCATTCGATGAACTGGCAGAGTATTACAAAGAAACCTACGGTGCTGATTTGTATGAGCGTTATCAGTCCATCGGCCTTGATCCCGAAAACCTGACCGGCCGGCCGGTATACAAGGATGGCATGTTTACCCATCTCAAAGGTATTGGCTGGTATGTGGATGACTACAAGTGTGCCCAGATATCCATGAACCTGACCAATTTCAAGATCACATCACCACATGATGTTCTTGAGGCTGCCCGGGAACTGGCAGTTAAACGGGGAATCGTTATCACCGGCTCGGAAGTTGTCGGTGTGGTGCCCTTTGATGCCATGAAACAGGCCGGTGAGTTTTATCTTCGTCGTATGCAAAAATCAACCGGCATTCCGGCACGCGATATTGTCACCACCGCTGTCCAGGCAATGGGGCTGAGAGATGTCACCGAGTTTGATATCGATAAAAAAGTCATCGGAATGCCGGCCAATGATAACCCGCTGGTGAGTTTGAAGGTCACAGAGTTTGTCGATGAGGTCTCACGCGATACGCCGGCACCGGGCGGTGGCTCCATTGCCGCACTTGCAGGTGCCCTGGGTTCGGCGCTGGTCTCGATGGTCGCCAACCTGTCGATCGGAAAGGGCGAGTTTGATTCCCGCTACGATGAACTGTGTCAACTGGCTGAGGAGGCACAAACAGCCAAGGATGCGCTTATGCGCGCCGTGGATGAGGATACAGAAGCATTCAACGAAGTCATCGCCGGAATGCGCATGGCCAAAGATACACCTGAGCAACTGGCCCTTCGTTCGAAGGCCATTCAGGCGGGTTACAAATTGGCCTCCGAGGTCCCGTTGCGAACAGCACAACTGTGCAGACAGGTTCTAGATTTATGCCAGGCAGCAGTCAATGTAGGCAACAGCGCAGTGATGAGCGATGCGGGTGTCGGCGCCCTGATGGCGTTCGCCGGTGTGCAGGGTGCTGTCCATAATGTGCGCATCAACCTGCCGTCTATTAAGGACGAGGAATTTGTCAGCAAAATGAAAACTGACCTGGGTGAGTTGTTTGTTGAATCCAAAGTAATTTGCGAGGCAATTCAACAGCAGGTAGAAAGTAGCTTTTGACCACAGCTGTTAATATTTTTGTTATATTTATCAGGTGATAAGAAAAAGGTAAAAACCTATGAATTACCTTGATCACCCCAACGAGATTACCCGCGAGTCACTGGTCAGCATCCTTGAGATCATGCATCGGTTGGCGGCACCGGAGGCAATGCCGGAGCTTTTGCGGGAAATTATCCAGGTTGGCAAGGTGGCAATTGTGGCGGAAACCGGGGTGTTATGGTTGCTGGAAAAGAGTTCCGGGCAGCTCGTTATGGTCGTCCCTTCCAGCGAAAACCCTGCAAGATTATCAATGGGTGAAGGCTGGGCAGGCAGATGTGCTGATAACCTGGTCATCAGCAATATTCATGAGTGCCGTGAAGACGCGTTGTTTTGTAAATACCCCGTGCAAATTGCCGATGGTGAGACGCGTTCCCTGTTGAATGTCCCGATTACCGGTCTCGACCAATCCCTGCTTGGGGTAATGCAATGGCTGGGTGCCGAGACCGGCCAGTTTGATGAACACGATGAATGGGTAGGGCCTGCACTGGCCGCCCAGGCTGCGGTTGCTATCCAGCACTCATACATGACCGATGAGTTGCTGGCGAATGCCATTTTAAGCAAGGAAGTCGCGGTGGCGCGCGATATTCAGATGAGCACTTTGCCGGATACCATGCCTGAAGTCCCCGGTTATGACTTGCACGGACATTTTCAGCCAACCGACCATACGGGCGGTGATCTGTACGATTTGGTGGTATTGAACGGACGTCTGTTCATGTTGTTGGGAGACGCGACCGGCCATGGTTTTGGTTCGGCACTGTCAGCGACGCAAATGCAGGCCATGTTGCGGGTCTCGTTCAGGCACGGTTCTGACCTGGACCATGCTTATATGCACGTCAACAACCAGTTGGCAGAGGATCTTCCCGATGACAGGTTTATTACGGCATTCATGGGTTTTCTGGATCCCGACACGCATGTGATCAATTACCACTCGGGCGGGCAGGGCCCGATACTGCACTTTCGCGCGGCCGATGAAACCTGCGACTGGTATCAACCGACAAACTTCCCGGTGGGTATCATGGAAATTGATAGCCAACAGGAATCAGCCAATTTACAAATGGAACCGGGCGACATACTCGCGCTGATTTCCGACGGTATTTATGAGTACAACAATACTGAAGGTGAGCAGTTTGGTAAAGATCGTGTTGCCGGGGTTTTAAAAGACCATCACCACTTGCCGATGGCGGAGTTAACTGAACAATTAATCCGTGCGGTAAAGGAGTTTGCCGGGGCCGCACCGCAAGAGGATGACATAACGCTGGTATTGGTTCGCCGCGAGCCGGCCCCCGCATGATCGAGGCAATAAAATGAAACAAAAATTCAATCGAAGCTTTGATGAACTCAAGAATATTGTCACAATGACCGAAACACTCTTCAAGGATGAGGGACTGCAACCGGGTTTGCGTCACGTGGTTGACCTTGCGACAGAGGAATTGTTTGTCAATATGGTCACCTACAATACCGAGTCTGATGAGGATATCCTCATACAGATGAGGCCCCATGAACATGGTGTCGAGATCAGCCTGACAGATTACGATGTTGATCGTTTTGACCCCACTGCTGCCAGTCCGGTTGATATCCATGCACCAC
>Ga0209633_10004959_pt1 | contig 11815 bp, 11 predicted proteins | sample Cruoilmetagenom1_FD_187290 | JGI IMG/M metagenome (GOLD analysis project Ga0209633, IMG submission 187290) | Oil polluted marine microbial communities from Coal Oil Point, Santa Barbara, California, USA - Sample 1 (SPAdes) (version 2) | ecosystem: Environmental > Aquatic > Marine > Oil seeps ... | reverse complement strand
TCTTGCGAACAAAAACGTAATTAAAAAAGTTATAGCCTTTGGTCTATTTTCCCTCATCGCACTGTATTTAGTGAATCTATCTCCCAGTGTGACCATCGCTTGGGTCGTAGCCATTCTGGTATTAACCATCTACCTGTTCGTTTTTGAAGTCGTTGATATTGATGTCGCCGCCATTAGCATTATGGTGCTTCTCGGTTTAAGTAGCTTGCTTGCACCCGTAATGGGCTTAGGTCAAGGCTTGGTAGACACCAAACATTTGTTTGATGGATTCTCGAGTAATGCCGTCATGTCGATTATTGCCGTGATGATTATTGGTGCTGGATTAGATAAAACGGGCTTAATGGCAAAGGTGTCTAATTTTATTTTAAACATTGGCGGAACATCTGAACAGCGCATTATTCCGATAATTTCGGGAACGGTTGCGATCATTTCTTCATTTATGCAAAACGTTGGGGCAGCTGCCCTCTTCCTACCTGTCGTTTCTCGTATTTCTTCTCGCGCAAAATTACCCATGTCACGCTTGTTAATGCCGATGGGTTTTAGTGCCATTTTAGGTGGCACGGTGACAATGGTTGGCTCATCACCGTTGATACTCCTAAATGATCTTATTGAAACATCAAATGGTGCATTACCCGAAGATCAAAAGATGGAGGTGTGGTCTTTATTCTCAACAACTCCAGTCGGTTTAGCATTGATTGCTACAGGTATAATTTACTTTGTTATTTTTGGTCGTTTCGTCTTACCCGCTAGCAAAGAATCGAATAATGAAAGTGGATCAGATGCTGAAAATACGATGGATTATTTCAATGAAATTTATGGTCTAGATTATAAAATGCATGAAGTAGTGATTACTGACGACAGTAAATTAATTGGCAAAAAATTGGACGATATTGAAGACGACTATGACATCCGTATCATCGCAACTAAGCTTTCTGGTGAAGGCACACGTGTTGGCCCAGGCGCTCTTGATCGAGATACGGGATTAAAGGCTGGTATGGTTCTGGGTATTGTTTCAGAAATAAGAGATCTGACCAAATTTGCACAAAAATTTAAGCTTAAACTGCGCGATGATTTACGTACCTTTTCTGAAGATCTATCGCCGAACAAGGCGGGTATTGCAGAAGTAGTCATTCCACCCAGCTCACATCTAATCGGTAAAAGTGCGCGTGATATCTGGTTGCGTAAAACGCATGGTATCGCGATGGTAGGTTTACACCGTGATGGTGAAACGATGCACGAAGATGAAGATATTAGAAACATGCCATTTCATTCGGGTGATACCTTAGTAGTGCACACCACATGGGAATCATTGATGCGACTTGAAAAATCACCTGATTTCGTCGTTATCACTACAGAATATCCACGCGAAGAACAACGCCCCCATAAAGTTGGATGGGCTGGATTATTCTTTGCTATTGCATTAGGTATGGTTCTGTTCACTGACATTCGCTTATCCATAGCATTACTCACGGGTGCTATCGGAATGGTGCTATCGGGCGTTTTAAATATCGATGAAGCCTACCGCTCCGTTTCGTGGAAAACTGTCTTCCTGCTTGCAAGCCTTATTCCTTTAGGAATGGCCGTTGAACAAAGCGGCACCGCAAAATGGATAGCCGAACAAACACTCTCAGTCGTGGGTGATATGCCAATCTGGGTAATCCAGTCGGCAGTTGCCATACTCGCCACTTTCTTTACGCTGGTCATGTCAAATGTTGGTGCAACTGTTTTACTGGTGCCTCTGGCTGTTAATATTGCTATTGGTGTTGGTGCAAGCCCTGCGGTATTTGCATTGACGGTCGCCATTGCAACCTCAAACTCTTTCCTGATTCCAACCCATCAGGTAAATGCATTAATTATGGGACCAGGTGGCTACCGTGTACCTGACTTTATGCGTGCTGGCGGAATCATGACTGTGTTATTTTTGATTGTTATGATTGGGATGATGAACCTGATTTTTTAATCAATTAGGCCAATAGATTAAAACCTGTCAATTAGCTCCAATACATCCTCGAAGCGGGTAAAGCTGTGGTTTCCACCTCGGAATACTAATTGATGGCAATCCTTGTAGTATTTAACTGCAAGTTTCCAATCAAGCACTTCATCTTTCCTTTCTTGCATTAGAAATATATTATCCGGGTTCTTTGGAGCCCGCAGTTCAAGCACATTCAATTCATCTAGGTGGGTTTGCGTAAACTCATAAGTCTCATCTGAATACCACATCTTTTGCGTACCCAAAGCAGGTTTTAATAATTCGCCCGGATGAATTGCGGGGTTGATTACAACAGCCTTCAAATCATATTTAGCGGCCAGCACATTGGCATAAAACCCGCCAAGCGAACTACCTACCAATTTTGGTTTAATGGGTAATGATTCAATGAGACGAGATAATAATTCAATGGCTTCAAACGGATCATGGGGTAAATCTGGACAATGCCATTCGCTTTCCCTTCCCTGAAGTTTAAGCCAATGCTTTAAAACTTGTGTTTTATGCGATAACGATGATGAATTAAAGCCATGTATGTATAGGTACATTTAGTGTTTTAGCCGATGGGGAATTTAACGGTGTACCAAACGTGGTAACTCGTTATTTATTTCTTTATTCTGCTTCTTCTGATCTTGTTTGAATTGATCTTTTTCATGACGATGCTCGTTTGCAAATTTGACCACGTCCCCACCTATATGATCCTCACCACGTTGCCTCGCCAACTCAATCTGCTTTTGACGTTCAATATAGCGATGTTTTTGTACTTCATCGGTAACATCGTGACAGTGATGACAACTTACACCCTGTAGAAAATACGGGTGGTTTTTGTCTTCTTCGGTGATCGGCATACGACAGGCATGGCACTGGTCGTAAGAACCTTTTTCGAGTTGATGATTGACTGAAACGCGATTATCAAACACAAAACATTCGCCTTCCCACAGCGATTCCTCTTCGGCTACTTCTTCGAGGTATTTCAGCACACCACCTTGCAGATGGTAGACTTCATCAAACCCTTGAGTCTTTAAATAAGCCGTCGATTTTTCACAACGAATTCCACCTGTACAGAACATCGCCACTTTTTTGTGTTTTGCAGGATTGAGGTTTTCTTCAACGTATTTTGGAAATTGTCTAAATACTTCGGTTTCCGGATTGATCGCATTTTTGAATGTACCAATGCCAACTTCATATTCGTTGCGCGTATCGATCAGCAACACATCAGGATCAGAAATCAGCGCGTTCCAGTCCTTTGGTTTTACATAGGTTCCGACAATATGATTGGGGTCAATAGTATCGATCCCCATAGTGACAATTTCTTTTTTTAGTTTTACACGGGTACGGTAAAAAGGAATCTCGTCATCAAATGATTCTTTGGTATCGACCTTTGCCAATCGTGGATCCTGACGAATCCAGCCGAGCACTTCGTCAACTCCAGCTCGGCTACCCGCGATAGTGCCATTGATGCCTTCTTTGGCTAATAACAAAGTACCTTTAACACCATTGTCTTCCATAACTTGATGCAGTGGCGCACGCAAAGACTCGAAATCATCCAGAATGACAAAATGATACAAGGCACAAACGACATATTGAGACATAATTAATCCGAGTTTCTATGGCTATGGGCTAAAAAAAGAAGCGTATTATAGCGCAAAAGTAAAAACCTCAAAACATATACAAAAAATTCACAAAACAAGCAACTTATGTGAAAACTTAAGATTTTGAATTTATCTCATTATTTTAATGCGTTTCTTGATTTAGATAATATTCATTGCATGAAAGTAATGACAGAATACAAAGCTATGAAAAGCATAAAAGCCATTATCGCAGGCAGCCTCTTTATTATTATTGTGAGTCTTTTAATGCAGCTTGCATTTATTCTCGTTGCAGTGGGTTATAATGCTCTGGCAGAAGATTATCCTTTCTTAAACGATATTACTGTCTATTTTAAATACCTGCTCGGTATCCCAATTCTGATGTTGATTATGTTTTCAGGAGGTTATATCACAGCAACTATTGCCCATACACGGGTACTTCTTCATTGCCTCGTCGTTAGTGTTATCACTATTGGCTTGATAATGTTTTCTGCCTTACAAAATGCAAATATAACTGTTACAGGTATTGTTGTAATAATTCTTATCACCGTCACAACGTTAGCAGGTGGGCTTTACTGGCAAAGGCAACAATAATTTAATTCAAATCAACGGCAAATTGCTTTAATAATTCAAAGGGTACAACTTCTAAAGCACGTTGATGAGTGCGCATCAGGAATATTCTGGGTGCGCTATCATTTTCATACGCCTCTAACCATCGCGCCGCGCACAAACACCAAGCATCACCCTCCCTTAAACCTTCAAAACCATATTGCGGTGCGGGTGTTGATAAATCATTGCCTTTCGATTTAGAGAACTCAAGAAACGATTGGCTCACATCAATACAAACAGTATGCGAACCCACATCTTGGTCGCTGGTATTACAATGACCATCTCGATAGAAACCTGTGACGGGCCTGTTTTCGCATAAATCCAAAGGTTCACCTAAGACATTTAACGAATCATGCATTTCATTACTTAGTGTCATCTATTAATAACTCTTTTTGTTGTTTCGATAATTTTTTAATCGCGGCTTCGCGCTTAGCTGCTAGTGAACGTGATTCAGCTGTTTCTTGATAAACAATACTAACCGGTTGACGAGCACGTGTGTATTTAGCACCCGCGCCACTCCCATCTACACCATTATGTTCATCGATACGCCGTGCAATATCTTTGGTTATACCTGTGTACAAACTGTTGTCCGCACAACGTAACACATACACAAACCAATTATTAATATCCCCCAATTTATCAACACCTTTTGATTGAACTTAGTGGCAACATACCACACTATTCGTTTATGACGAATCAAACAAATTCAAATCTCAAACCCGCCCTTAAAATAAGCAATCTAAAAAAGACCTACGACAATGAATTTATCGCGCTCAAAGGAATTGATCTTGAAGTTCAGCAAGGTGATTTTTTTGCGCTTTTAGGAGCAAATGGTGCAGGAAAATCCACCACCATTGGTATTATTTCTTCCTTGGTTAATCAGTCTTCTGGGGAAGTCGAAGTCTTTGGTTTCGATCTTGAGACACAGCGTGAACAAGTTAAACAACAAATTGGGCTCGTACCTCAAGAATTTAATTTCAACATTTTCGAGCCAATCATAGAAATTATCATCAACCAAGGCGGCTATTACGGTATCAACAGAGCAAGCGCCAAGCAACGTGCGGAAGAATTGCTCACGCTACTTGGCTTGTGGGATAAACGTAATGAAATTGCCAAAAATCTATCAGGCGGAATGAAGCGTCGCTTAATGATTGCGCGCGCTTTAGTCCACAGCCCCAAATTATTAATTTTAGATGAACCCACCGCAGGTGTTGATATTGAAATCCGCCGCTCCATGTGGGAATTGTTGATACAACTTAATCAAACTGGCACAACCATCATCCTCACTACGCATTATTTAGATGAAGCTGAAAGCTTGTGTCGCAATATCGCCATTATAAATAAAGGCGAAGTTATAAAAAGCACCAGTATGAAAAATCTGTTATCAGAATTGCACACCGAAACCTTTGTACTTGATCTGAAAGAAAACCTATCTAAAGTACCTGCAATTGAAGGGATAACCATTAGGCAACGTGACACACACACTATAGAAGTTGATGTAGATAAAAGCCGTTCGCTCAATTTTTTATTTGAATCTTTGGACAAACACTCTATTCGCGTGATGAGTATGCGCAATAAAAGCAACCGTTTGGAAGAATTGTTTATGAGTTTGGTAGAAGAAAGCAATGATACCCAAATAAGCACTGACAGTATTCAAGAGGCAAACTAAACCATGAATACTAATCAAAAAATAACTGCATTAAAAACGATTCTTATCAAAGAAGTACTGCGTTTTTCCAGAATTTGGGTACAAACCATTTTGCCACCCGCGATTACCATGTCACTTTACTTTGTAATTTTTGGCAACCTTATTGGCAAAGCGATTGGTGAAATGGATGGCTTTACCTATATCGACTACATTATACCTGGGTTGATTATGATGTCGGTTATTACCAATTCATACTCAAATGTAGTGTCGTCATTTTTTAGCGCTAAACTTCACGGCAACATCCAAGAAATGCTAATTTCACCTATTCCCAATTATATTATCCTACTCGGTTTTGTCGGCGGCGGAATGGCACGTGGGCTTACCGTTGGCTTAGTCGTTACACTGGTATCGCTACTCTTTACAGACATGAACATCCAGCATCCCATTATCACTATTTTGATCGTGTTTATGACCTCTATGCTGTTTTCAATTGCAGGTTTGATCAACGCGATTTACGCTAAAACCTTTGATGCCATCAATATCGTACCTACTTTTATTCTTACGCCACTTACTTACCTTGGTGGCGTTTTCTATTCGATCAATATGCTCTCTGAATTTTGGCAAACACTGTCTTTAGCGAATCCTGTTTTATATATGGTGAATGGTTTTCGTTACGGCATACTCGGACAATCGGATATTAATCCGCTCGCGAGTTTTGCGTTGATTATGGTATTTACGAGTGCGTTATTTTTCTTTGCAATTAGGCTATTGAATAAAGGGGTGGGAATTCGTACCTAGTACACTGTCTACTAAAGCTAGCTAGCTGATTGAATGTTAAATTCAATCAGCCAAACAACATTTCATCAATGCAAGCCAATAAGACTACTTAGTTAAACTTGCGAAGAGCGTCGGTAATTGTTCTGGTAACTTATCGACATTATCGAGAATAGTGTAATTGTTAGCACCAAATATACGCTTTACATAATCATCAGCGTTAGGATCAAGTGTTAAGCAGTAACTTAGTACGCCTGTACTATAAAGCTCTTCAACTGCTTTCTTCGTATCATGACGTAAATGCTGTGGATCGCGTTCATCAATATCTGCAGGCTCGCCATCGGTTATCATCAACACGAGCTTGCGTCTTTCTGGTTGTTGTAACAAATGATTTCCCGCATGGCGTAATGCCGCACCCATACGTGTTGATAAACCACCTTTCATACCCGCTAAACGTGATTTTGATTCATCATCAAAATGCTGATTAAAGTCTTTAAATCGATAGTACTGAACATCATGACGTCCATCTGATGCAAAACCATGAATGGCAAACGGATCGCCAATACCCTCAATGGCGGTTGCAACCAATGTTGATGCTTCACGCGTCAACTGTAAAACTGTTTTATCCGAACCATTCATAGGCTCATTGGTTGACTCGGACAAATCGAGCAACAAGACAACGGAAAGATCACGAGATTTAAGCACGTTACGCATTGTGATACGGGTATTGGGTTGTTCCCCCATGCGTATCGCAATCATCGCATCAATTGCCGCATTAATATCGACTTCATCACCGTCTTCCATACCACGTTGACGCTGCACACCTTCAGGTGTAAGTAGGTCGATGATTTGTTTTATTCGATGTGCAACGGGTCTGTATTCATCAATGATAGCTTGAATATCTTCAACATGACCACGTGGTTGACGGCGCTCATAAACGGTTGCCCAATCAGGACGGTGTAGTTGAATTTGGTAATCCCACTCTTGATAATGAAATGGATCAGATATTGCTTCTTTACCCCAAGCATCATTAAAGCTTTTAGCATCATCCGTTAGACTGTCTTCATAAAAACGCATGACGTCTTTATTTGTCCATATTTCCTGTGCATCATCACCCGCCAACTCACAATCCACTTCGTGCGCCATCATTAATGCACTAACTTCACGCCTTACTTGTTGTTGACTCGCAGGAATATAGTCAAACTCTACATCGCCTGTAAATTCTGCGAATTCCCACGCGTAACGATTATCATCACGGTAGGGAATATCAATACGTTCTAAAATACGCAAACTTGGTACAGTTTTTCTTTTTGAGAACAAATTGAAGATATCCAGACCCAAATTCCAAGAAAACTTGTTGATATCTTGATTTTTTTCAATTTCATCATGAAACGTTTTTGCAAACGCATTTAATTCTTCGTCATCAGATGAAACACTGTCATCAAGCAACATGAGCGATAAATGCACTAAAATCGGCATAGTCGGATGCTCAGCTTCCTCAGCATCATGATCAGCCTCTTCCATCATTCGGCGCCAAAGTTTCTTTAACCCAGGAAATTCAGCAACCGCTTTATATTCAATACGTGCATCTTCTACCAAACCGATGAAAAACATCTGCGCAGGGCTTAATGCCTCGGCAGAAATAGGTTCAGAAGAGTAAATCATATGCGCAGCCATATGTGCAGCCGTAGCACGGTACACTTCTAAACCGGCAATATCGCCATAATCATCAAGCGCATCAGGCATATGCAGAATTCGATGTTCGATATAAGGTCTAAAGTCAGCAAAATCTGCACCTGTTGGACGCAAGAAGAAGTCCCTGCCCCATAATGCGCGCAGATAAAAATTAAGCTTTCGTTGTGTTTTGATAAACAAAATGCCACGTCGTTCTTTTTGTAGCATCGCACGACTATCAGCAGACTCAAGGTTAAAATAAGCTGTGAGATTGTCAAAATCACGACGATAAGCTTGAGCACCAAAATTTGCCCAACGACGTAAACCACTTAAGGTTAATTTAGACAATAATTCATCGATGTGATTTAGCATCGGGCGAACACCACGAGACGCCGTGGATGCCAGCTGATGAATAAGTGTTAAATAACCACGAAATAGCTCGGCGTCGCCCAGATTACGGGCCGCTGTTGGCATACTTGAAAATAATAAAGAGACGACTTCAGCAGAAGTCATTGAAGAAAGTTTTAATGCGGCCGTCAAACAATCACCAACAACATCTTCACCACATTCTTTTGCAACAAGAGGCATTTCTTGAATATAAGAAATAACCACACCATGACCACGGCTTAGATTACATAGACTCTTTGCCCCATCCATGTATGTCTGCAGACCTGAGGGAGACATTACGCGTGAAGCTTCTTGGAATGTACTGTCCAGTACATCTCGTATTTCTGGAGCGGCCTCTGTTAGGAAGTCTTCGTAGTCATCGAGTTTTATTGACATAATTTTATCTCATTCACCAATCATCCTTTCAGTTTAAGAAAGAAATGCTTATATAAGATTAATAGACTCAAACTAACAATCTAAAAATCAACGTGATAAGTAAGCTGTACAATTTTCTTTAAGTAAAACTGTCGCGAAGAGCTTTTTACCCAAAGAATGTTTCAACCGCAGCGTTTAACGTGTCGCGCATATCAGGGTCATCCGTTAAAGGCGTTACCATTGTCATGCTACAAGCATCGGTAGGTGATACGCCTTTAGCGATTAGCTGGCCTGAATAAACTAATAAACGTGTTGAAATACCTTCGTCTAATCCATGACCTTTAAGGTTACGCGCGCGGTGAGCGATGTGTACTAATTTTTCAGCTGTATCTCTATCTACACCTGACTCTTTAGCGACAATGTTAATTTCAGTCTTTTCTTCAGGGTAATCAAAATCCATTCCACCGAAACGTTGCTTTGTAGACTGTTTTAAGTCCTTCATTAAGCTCTGGTAGCCTGGGTTATATGAAATAACTAATTGGAAGTCAGGATGTGCTTGGATTAATTCGCCTTTTTTATCCAACGGTAAACTACGACGATGGTCGGTTAAAGGGTGGATTACAACTGTCGTATCCTGTCTAGCTTCAACAATTTCATCAAGGTAACAAATAGCACCCATACGAGCTGCTGTGGTCAATGGACCATCTTGCCATTTAGTGCCATCTTTATCGAGCAAGAAACGTCCGACCAAATCAGACGCTGTCATATCTTCATTACAAGCAACAGTAATGAGCGGCTTACCCAATTTCCATGCCATGTATTCAACAAAACGAGATTTTCCACAGCCTGTTGGGCCTTTGATCATCATCGGCATACGAACTTCATAAGCAGATTCGTATAACCCTATCTCCTGATCAACAGGCTCATAGTATGGCTCATCTTTGATGATATATTGGTCGGCATCTACGATATTTTCAGTAACGGACATAGCTACTCTCTCTTCTTCGCTAGATCATGTATTTCTGATCTAAAGTTAAAATGTTTGCAGCTTAAGTTATTATATAAGTTAGGCTACAAAACCCAAATTTATTTTCGGACTGCGTTAAGAACTGATCTTAACCCTCGTCGTCTGTTTCTGCCTCTCCACACCAACCCGCAGCAGTCGCTTCTTCTACTGCTTTACCATGAATGCGTTGATGTTTTTCAAACAACTCAGGAGGCAAACTACTGACCATACAGCCATATTTATCCCACTCGTTATTTACCTTATCTAATAACGCATCAACACCTGCAAAATTCCAACCTTCGCAAGTTTCTGATTCTTCAATCAAGTCGAAAACCCATGCATCACGAATCAGTTTCCCAATTGTGGTCATTCCGCCATTGACTTCATTATTGATGCCAACGTATTTATCAGGACGCGCCATAGATTTCTCAAATATTAGTGTTATTCATGATCAAAAGTAATTTAAATAAAAACTCATTAGTGCAAACTGTTAAATCTTTATGTAAATACTTTTAAAAAAAAGCCTCTGATAGATTTAAGTCCGACAGAGGCTATAAGGAATGAGAATTCAATAATTTCCGAACTCTAACTTGTTTTTTTGCTCCAGATTGAATCCTCTCAGCTCGTTGCGTAGAATAACTATGCGCCTTCTGAGAGCACCCAATCTAAAACAAAAATCCTGCATTATAGTTGCGGGTATTATTAAACCCTCATTCCTGAGTTACCTCGCGGTGTTACTGTTTATACAGAAACGCCACGGTGGATAAGCATTGCTGTACCAGCAGACTGTGCAAAGTTATCAAAACCTAGCAGACGAACGTGGTTGTCTGGGTGGGCTTTATGACAAGCTTCAACTTCAGCCATGATAGCATCAACATCAGTCTCACCAAACAAAGGTAATTTCCACATGTACCAGTAATTGCTTATAGCATTTTCTGGTTCTGTGTGCTCTATACCTGGGTTCCAGCCTTTATCGACAATGTATTGAATTTGAGCACGAGCTGACTCAGCGCTCAAGGTTGGCAAGTAAGAAAAAGTTTCATATTTACGGCTTTGAGCAGCATCGCTTAAGCTTGAACCGTAATCTTGTACATCACTCATGTGATTTACTCCAATTTAATTAGTTAAATACGTAAAAGTTTTAGGTAGTGCGTTCTGGCAAGGCGCGAAAAGGTGAGTGTATTAAAAACACATGATCCTTTTCAGCAGCCCTTTATAACAATGATGCCAGAGCGCGCTAGATGTGGCTTTTACTTGTGTGCTACGTCAATCTTGTCAACAGTATCAAATTCAAATTTGATCTCTTTCCAAGTTTCCATTGCAATCTTAAGCTCAGGGCTGTTAGCAGCCGCTTTAGTAAGGATGTCCTTGCCTTCTTTCTCAAGCTCAACACCCATGTTACGTGCTTCAACACAAGCTTCAACAGCAACACGGTTTGCAGCTGCACCAGCAGCGTTGCCCCATGGGTGACCTAATGTACCACCACCGAACTGAAGACAAGAGTCATCGCCGAAGATGTTAACAAGAGCAGGCATGTGCCATACATGGATACCACCAGATGCTACTGGGATAACGCCAGGCATTGAGCCCCAATCTTGGTCGAAGAATAAACCACGTGAACGATCTTCAGGGATGAAGCTATCGCGCATTGTGTCGATCCAACCCAAAGTTGCTTCACGGTCGCCTTCAAGCTTACCAACAACAGTTCCTGAGTGAAGGTGATCACCACCAGACAAACGTAGAACTTTAGTTAGTACACGGAAGTGGAT
>Ga0209633_10004958_pt1 | contig 11816 bp, 12 predicted proteins | sample Cruoilmetagenom1_FD_187290 | JGI IMG/M metagenome (GOLD analysis project Ga0209633, IMG submission 187290) | Oil polluted marine microbial communities from Coal Oil Point, Santa Barbara, California, USA - Sample 1 (SPAdes) (version 2) | ecosystem: Environmental > Aquatic > Marine > Oil seeps ... | reverse complement strand
TGCCAACGGGAGGTATATCCTTGCTCAGTTTCAAAGCCTGTAATTTAAACTCAAGCTCTGCTGATACCCTGTTTAGCAGGTAGGTTTTACCCCCACCCTTCGGGCCAGCTAGTGCGATCTTAGGTAAATCTTTCATAATTTTAACTCCTTCATTACTTCATGATATTTATTTAGGTCAATTGCGAATGAACGCATACCTATCTGGGTTGCTACACCCTGAGCCATTGGTATGCGCTTAATGAAATTAACCCGTGGGTTATCTTTGTCATCTCTCAGGATGATACCAGTTTCAATGAGTTGCCTGATCAACTCACCCATGTCCTCCCTCTTGGTGGTGAGATAACTCCTCATTTTTGAGCGATTAATGTAAACGTGTGTGATCTTCTCTCCCGGATTACCAGTGGTGATGTTATCAATGAACGCGTAAACCTCTTTACGAGGCTCTCTGTGGACCTCACCTATACCTTTCTCGGTTTCCCTACGTTGAGTTACCAGTGTGCTATCCAGATGCTCATTGAGGTATTCATCCACCTTCTCAAACACATTGGTTTTATCCCCCATGATCTTCTCATGGGAGCTGCTGAGAATACTGAAGGCGTAATCCTTTAGAGGTTTAAGATCAAATGAGTGAAGCCCAAGGTCATAGGTTAGTTTGGCTGCTGTGAGTGACAAGGCAATAAATGCAATCCAAAAGCGTTTATCATTGGCTCTACCCACATGGTGTGACACCTCCGTGATCATTTTCCTACTCATATTGAACGCCATCTCTTGGTTGGCAACTAGGTAATCCATCCACAACATTCCAGCTAACCCATAGTTGTGTTCTACGATTCTCATTATCTCTGCTGCTTCATCAGGGTTGATAGGTGGGTTGTCGTTCAGACCTTGTACTGACATCTCAAGTAAGCGCATACGCTCTGCAATATTTACAGCTCCAAGCTTGTCATCGAGACTGGAGTTAGAGGATGTGAACATGACCTGTCTCCACCGTCCTATGCTGTCACGTAGGTCATTGGTGTTGCTGTTCATCCTATCTTTGTCCTTACCCTGTGTCAGGGCATACACCAGATCACTAAGGGAATGATCTTCTATGTTAGTAATCTCATCAAAGGTGATTGGCAGATCACAACGACTGGCTATCTTCATCATCATTGCGTTCTCTGTATCCCGTGCCGTGATTAGATTGAAGTCAGGCTCACCATAGATAGAGGTGAGCATCTTCAAGGCGAATGACTTGAACGTACCTGAGTCTCTGGATAACAGGTTGACCATGATACCTGAGTGATCGGTTGCTTTAAACAATGGTGCTGCGAACGCTCCGAAGAAACACAACAGGTGTGGCTCCATCCCCGGCCTGCCTAAAACATGGATTGCTGTCCTCCAGTCCTTCAGTGTGCCAGCATACCCGATGTCAGCCAGTGATTTCTCAATCGAAGAGGACAACTTCTCCTCTTGGAATTGGTTGTTACCCATCATCCGGTTTGCCCCTAGCATAAATTCATTGTTATCCAACCACCCTGCTCTTGAGTGTGAGATGATGCACTTGCGTTGTTTAGTCATGGCGTAAATTACCTTGGTTAAGTAGAGCTGTGCATTGTTGGTAGCACTGGGTGGTATGAGAGCGTTGGCACTGTTAAGGATACCGATGCTTGTCTTGGTGGTGAATTCTTCATGCGGTATGATGATTGGTTTCCGAGTAACTTCAGCCATCAGTTCACCAGCTTGGAGGATGTGGAAGGTAGAGTGGTGTTCACTACCTCCTTCATTACTGATCCTGTCTACTGGGACGATACGACTGTTGGATACAAGCATGTCCTGTTTGTTAACCGTCACCATTAACTGATCTCGTTCATTGAAATAGAATGGTTGAGGTGGTACGAACTGGTAGTTCTCTTGATTATTATTCAACTTGACCAATTTCCCAACTACTGCATGTTCAACAGGTGCAGTCTCTACTGCTACCGCTTGAGAATAGCTGAGTTGAATAGGTGTAGTGATCTTCCCCCAATGAGGACAGTCTTCACATACACCATGATTGGTGTAGTTCATCGCTTCGCAGATAGGTGGACCAGTCGACTCATCCTTCCACTGTTTCATCTTGGCTAAGGCACCATTTTCACTACGATCGCTGTCCATGTATGGGTCTGCCATCTCTGACATTGTTATGAACTTGCTGTCTCCTTCTACAAGGTATGAGAATAGTCCAGCCATTTTGTACCACATGGGTTCAGGCATCTGACCCTTTTGTTTGAGGTACTCCTGTAGCTGACCACACTGAGGTAGTAAGTTCTCCATGGTGCCAAGCTTGTTGGTGCTGAGCATGCCCATGCTTGCAAGGATTCCACTCTTAGCCGCCGTTTTACCTGTACCTCTCTGGGCACGATGGTTGGCGTAATCAGTGTATGAGAGCAGATGTTCCAATGAGTAGTAACGGTTATCTTCTCTACCAACTCTGACTAATTTATCTGACCTCTGATGTTTGGTCCCGGGTATCCGTAGCACCCTAGACATGTCACCTATATTGTCCACCACCACCTTGCGCCCATTAATGACATCATTGATGGTTACACTTAAGAATGTGATCCATGCCTTACAAGCGTTCATGTAATCATGACACTCATATGGTTTATCCAAGAACCAATAAGCATGATAGCCAAAGCCTGAATCCACGATGCAAGATACCTCACACCCTATGGATTTAAGCTTGTCGAACATCAACCTGACTTCATTACTGGTAGGGTATTTGATACTGTCCTTTGTTGCTAAGTCTAAGTCTGCCCACAGGCAGGTGAACTGTTGCGCTGATCTTGTGTTTCCTCTACCACTACCTATGCGAGTGATATCATGGGTTGCCAGATGAAAGTAGTAATCTTCCTTTGTTCCATCGTACCTCTCTGGTATTTTATCCACGTCATGTGGGTGTACGAACTCTGTGCCTTCACCTTTTTTCCAGAGAACAACCTCTCCTCTGATGTCTGGGAATCTCCCAAACAAGTTTGTTAATAAATCCATCTAAACCTCCGTAGTAAGTAATAAGAAGGGGAGAGATAACCCCTCCCCTCTACAGAGAACTACTTAAACATATTGAGTAGTGAAGATACGTCCTCCTGATCCATAACTTCTTCAACTGCCTTGTCCACCTGTGGAGGAGGTACAGGCATCTCATCAGGCGCAGGAGGCACAGGCATCTCATCAGGCGCAGGAGGCACAGGCATCTCATTAGGTGCAGGTGTCTGATGCTCCACCGTACCAACAGGCTCTGCTACAATCCGCTCATCACCCACTATCTTCTTGGGTTCACCTGCATCCACCTTCTCCATTACAATGTTGTAGAAAGCCTCATCATAGAGTGTTTGTCCATCACCAACCGTTGCATGAACCGAGAACACCAACACAGGCACAGATGCTTCTGTGTCAAAGCTCAGGCGAATAACATAGTGAACAATGTCAGCACCTATTGATTCAATCTTTCCAACCAACCCTTTCCAACTCATGGTGTTTTCATTGTTGCTTCTATTAAACACAGTCATGCTGGACAACTTGAGTCTCCATATTGTCTTAGTTGAATCACCGGGGATCATGACTGCGATGTCCTTACTGAACCCACATGGTGTGTGATCTTTACCCGGGCGGCGTGGGTCAGGCTGCTTGACATTCTGTTTACAGAATTGACATGAATCATGTTGCTTTGTAGATGACCCTACATCTGGTTTCTCACCAGTGTGCGAGGTACATACTGGTTTAGCATCACTGTTGGGGTCGTAGTTGCCCTCATAATAAGCACGATGGATGTGATCACTCGCTCCTACAATCACCACGTCCAGATAGGTGGTGTCTGCTGTACCTATTTCATTCCCATCTTTTCTGAAATGGAAACGTGAGTTACGCAGACTGATGGATGGCATTGACTGGGTAAGTCCACCTCCCATTGATTCTGCAATTCCTGATGGGCCTTTCCTTACGAACGATGGTAATGCAAGGGATGATGACCCTGATTTGACTAATTCGGTAGTCATAATATTCTCCTGTTAAGTTTACTTGATACGACTATTAAGTCGCGTGGTTACATAGCTGTTCACCCCCGGCGGGAGTGATCCAGTTTCTTCGCTGAGGTCACTGGTGACTTCCTTATTGAGAGTGTTACCCAATATATCCAGTCGACCAGTTTCCCTCATGTATGCTTCAAGGGCTGAACGATCAGCCACACTGAAGTAGGTGTTTGCAGAGGGGTAGAATATTTTACCCATGTATGAGTAATTGTCCAGTTCTTCAATGGTAAGTCGTAAGAGAATAGCATTGTCTATCCATTTGGCACTTGACTTAACCAGTTTGTCAGTTCTGGCAGATGCTTTCTTTAATTCAGCCATGCTCATACGCATCTCCAATAAGGTATTGCGTGGTATTTCATCTCGTAGTTGTTCTACCTTGTCAGATAGAATGACCAACGCCTCTGCTTTTTCCTCCCAATCTCGTAGGATTTTTGCAGTGGAAGTAAGGACGTTTTCATATCCTTCTATAAGTTCTTCATTATTCATTATGCTCCTCGGTTACGCTGTCATGTTAACCACACGGTCAAAAAGTTTTAGGATGGCATCCTGATTATCTTTCTTATCCATGAGATTTTTAAACACCTCACGCTCCACAGCATGTGATGTGATGTGTACCAATGATAGACTTTGGTTTTGCCCGATACGTGCCGTTCGAGCGTTGGCTTGAAGGTATGTTTCAGTTGAAAACTGTGGCCCATACCAGATGGTAATAGATGCTCTGATTAGAGTCAGACCATGTGATGCCACCCTTGGGTGTAAGCACAGCACACGGATGTCATCGTCATCCTCAAAGCGTCTAAATATTTCAGCTCTCTTGTTGGATGTAACATCACCATTGATCAGCTCAGTCTTGTAACCTTTATCGTTTAAGAATTTAGTTACTTGCAACTGGGATGATTTGAATGGTATGAACACCAGAGCTTTAGTGTTTTTCTCTACCCCTCCGTTCTCTATCACGTTGAGTAGTGCGTTCAATCTCTCCTTGTTCTCAAGCACCACGGTATCACTATTGATATCATACACATTACCACTGCACACTTGTAATAGTTTGCTTAACATGACCGCTGCGTTGACAGCGAGAATGGTGTGTTCCTTCCCGTTCTTATCCACCTCCGCTATCATCTGTTCCTTGACCATTATGAACACCTTCTTCTGTTCCTTGGTGAGTTCGGCGTGGAGTCTGATGGGTTGACCAAGGTCAGGTATGTCACTGCGTGTAAACCTGATGGCGGGATACAATGCTCTCTCAACTATACGGTCAGCATCAGGCTTAGGTTTCCACATGAAGCGTGTAATCTGGTACATAGTGTCCCGCTTCCACTGGGTTAATGAGCTTGGTACTGTTCTAGGATCGACCAGTGTTTGCATGGCATATATATCAGTCGGTGCATGAGCAGCAGGTGTACCAGTCAACAGCCATAGTCTAGGACCACAATGGTTATACAATTCTTTCATGGATTCAAAGCGACTGGTGCTACCATTCTTCATAGCGGTTGCTTCATCCAGTATTACAAGGTCAGGACATATGGTTTTAAGTTCTTCCAGAATATATTTTTGCCTTACACCATCATGATTAATTACATAGTAATCACAAGAACGTCTGAGTACAGCAAGTTTCTGTGCCTTAGTGCCTGTCACTACGCCCACACTGAGCGATGGGTATGCCTTGAACAATTCCCTAACCCATACGTGTTGTACTGTAGACAGTGGGCAGATCACTAACACTGTTGTTATTTCTCCTATGGTTTTCAGGAACTCTGCTGCCCATATACATGAGATGGTCTTACCACTACCCATGCCATTGAGAACCCAAGCATTTTTATATTCAGTGATGTACTCACCTGTTTGTATTTGGTAATCAAGTGGTTTGAAACTTCCTCTGGGAACCCATATGTTGGCGTTACGCATTGGGTGTTCTACATGTACAGCTCCAAGTTGTTTTAACTTGTTATATGACTCAATATTGTGAGGGTGGCTGAGCATCATACTGTCGTTATACATACCTTTTGGTATTGTACCTTTGACTTGCATCAGTGAAGCCATGTCCACCTTGGTATTGTCGGAGTCAGACAGTGATAGCAACCTCTTACCTTGCACCAATGTCTTAATCAATGGGTCACCCCCTTGGTTTTTTGCTCCATGAGTTCAACACCCTCCATCATTTTAGTCACCTCAATGGTGGTCATGATTTGAACGATGATGTTTTTGAAATGAAGTATTAATTTATCAACCTCTTTTTTATCACGAACAACATACCAATCCCCCATGGCATGGTTGATAACATCACCATGTAACTGCTGTAGTTTCGATGGTTCCTTATCAGCCTTTACTTCTATCTCAACATATTTCCCCAATAGACATAACACATAGTCTGCAACGCCAGCTTCCCCCATCCCCGTGGCTGCTGGCATGAAATAATACCCGTGGAGTACATGCTTGGCCTTATATGCCTTGACTGCATCTCTGAACTTAAATATTCCAATACTGGCTAGTTCTTCATTCAGATGTTTTTTAACCTCACCCTCCGGTGTCATTATTCAGTCCTCCAAAACCTGATCCTGTCAGTACCCATGGTACGACTGATGAACTTTTTCTTTTTGAACCCTTCATCCTCTTTTTTACGCAGAGAATTGAGGCTGCTCCTTGCACCGCCTGACTTGGATTTATCCAACTCAAATGACTCACCTACTTCCATGGTATCCCATGGGTAGATGCTGTTGTGTCTTTGAGTTGGTATCTCTACTCCAGACTCAAGGGTAATATCTTCTTTACTAATTGATTTACTCATTATCGTTTTCCGTTATGTGGGCAAGTAAGATCATCACACCACTTCTTACATAGCCCACTTGGTTTAGGTTTAAAGATGGTAGTCGCAACAGCTTCAGCCACTGGCTCCACCTTGATCTCGAACTCCTGCTTATAATTCTCAACACCTTCCCTTGTGTTGGCGAGGTACGTTGACTTATCCTCCTTTAGATAGATGTACCCAGCCTGCATGGTCTCAATGGTGGGGTGCACCAGTGATTGTATTGAGCTGAGCTTGAGCTGGTCGTTGTTGTCGTACCTGCTCTTGCCTGTCTTGTAGTCCAGTATCACAGCCTTGCGTGGCTTACCGTTATCATGGTGCTGTATGATGGTGAGGTCAACGATCAGGCGTAGCCATGCGTCGGGTGCAAAGAAGTCTACCTCTTCCCAGAATCGGTTGAACGCTACCTTCTGCTCCGGTGTCTTGATTCCGGGGATTGATCGCACTGCATCGTGCCACTTCTGGTAGACCTTGAACCGTGCTGGTAACTCACGATGGTCATGCTTAACTGCCAGCTCGAAGGCTGTGTGTACATCCTTACCCCAGATCATAGCCTCACTATCTGGTCCCTTGACAGTGTTGGGGTTCCAATACTTATACCAGTATTGACGAGGGCAGGTGCCATATGACTTAAGGGCAGACGGTGACCAAGTGAATGGCTTGTCCTTCATGGGTAAATTAATCATTAGATTTGAATCGTTTTGGTGACACATAACCGTATGGGGTTGTAACTATCATTTTGGGGGCAATCTTATGTGTTGAGTTATCATGCAGCATTGCCATGACCTCATCATCATTATGTTTCACAAGGAGAGATTTTTCTAGTGTTACGGCCCTCACTCCATTATGCGCTCCACTTGGTTGTTTATCTCTAAAGGTCACATAACATACGTCAATAATGTTATTTATATCCTTTTCATAGTCCACAGCCTTTATGGTTGGGCCAACTTCCACCACTTGAGTTCTATTAATAGTTACAATGGTTTCATCTTCTTCGTTTACTAATTTTATAAATCTCATGACACACCCTCCGCAAAATCACACGCCATCTGACGTGCATCCTCTAATGTTTCTGCTGTCCATGCCCCTAACCCATACTTGTTAGGGTACTCATGGAAGCAACCGCTTATCTGTGACCGTAATCTCTCGTTGGGTATATCATCAGCGTACCTCCAACTGATCTCAACACCAGCGTCATCCTCCCTGTGAGACCCAGTCACATCAACATGACCATCCTCACTCCAGAACTTAATCATGGTATCAAGGTAGTCATCCTCATTCTGAGGCATGTAGGCACAGTCACCCTTGTTCACCTCAGACCCAATACCGAATCCGTAGAAGGCACGATGTGACCACCCATACCACTTCTGCTCATCCTCACTGAACCCAATGTTAGCTGAGTTCATAGCTACATTGTTCATGTTCTGTACTTGAGTGAGACCACGGTCAACAATATGGTTGATGTTATCCACTGATCCTTCATGTGTAAGGTATGATTCATCTATCTTAGACACCCATATTTTGGACAGGTCGTCAGGTATGGTGCTGTCTACCAGCTTTGCATTGGCTTCAAGCCATTCTTCATTCGTCATTGGGGTCCTCCAGACATTTCATATACGGTGTCTCCCCATCAAGGGAGGTTTGGAAGTGCATCGCCATCTCAAACGTGTACACTTTACAGTTGGTCTCAAGCAGGTCACGGGGTATCCACCCTTCACCTATTGCTACCCAGCCTTTGGCTTCAAGGTACTCAATGTTGATTGGGTTAGGCATTACATCCTCTCAAAGTTAGTTATCTTCTCAACCTCAGCCACGTAATATTCCATGTCCACATCGTCCACCAACCCATGTACATCTACATCCCTGAGGTTGTTAGCAATGTTCACCTTGTACCCTGAGTGCAATGCAATAGGACGTTCATGGTCAGGGGTAGCTGGCAGTGGTGGGTTGATCCGCTTCAGGTCATTGCCCATCATGGAGATGTAGTAGCGACAGTTGTTTTGTAGTACGGTCTTGATGTCACCATCCCATAGCTCCAACCTCTGCTTACCCTTGGCCTTGGCAAATATCATGAAGTCGTACAGGTCTGAGTTCATACTGAGCGAGTCAATGATAGGCTCACCTGTTACCAGATACTCAACTGCTGCCTTGGGTACACACAGGTGGCTGTGGTTCTGAGACCATCCACGATCATGGTTGTATCTACCCTTGAGCTTCAGTGATCCATCTGGTTTCTGTGCGATATAGTTGTTCACATCTGCTACCCACATGCGGGAGTAGGGTTGGTACTCCAGCTCCATTCCAGTGTTGGCCTCCCATCTCTTACATATCTCAATCATCTTGGCACCGTCAGTCTTTTTAATCTTGACTGTCATGCCATCGGTGTTGATCTGTATCATCCTGAGATCAGGTATATTATTCACCAAATTTTCTGATAGTTGAGCTAGGTAGAGCTGACCGTTCAACGTGATCCCCATGGTAAACGCTGGGTCATACATTGGGCTGAACTTACTATTGCTGTCACCATATGTACCATTAAGTCCGAGCTTCAACGCTGCGTTCTCTGTCGTCCCGCTCTTATAACTCAAACGCTCTGTCCTCATGTCCTTATAGATTTCAATAAAGTCCTCTCCTAAGTGCTCAGGATAGATGCCTAATGCAATGGCAAGGGATGGGTAGTAAGACGCTACATCAATGTCCATGATGGTGTATTCGTCATCCATCTCTATGTATTTATTCTCAACTGATCCATGAATACCACCCAGTCCAAACACATAGGTGAAGTCTTTAACTCTGGCTGTGATATTAGGTGCAACCATAGACACCACCACGTGCTGTGCCTCCTCACCAGCCTCTACAAGCTTGTTTGTCTCCTGCATTATGCGCTTGGTGCTACCATTGTTGCGGTAGGTGTAGACAGCCTCCTGCGTCCTCATATTGCGTAGCTCAGTGCGGGTATTGGTGTTGATGAAATCCTCAATGCCTGTCTCATCATTCATCAGGTTAACTTTGGTGAACACATCCTTGGTAATGAGTACGTTGTTCTTAACATCTTTGTCCATGCGACTGGTGAGTGTCTGTCCTTGCATCCATCGTAGTACAGCTTCAAGTGTGGGGTCTACAAACCCAATCCTTGGATCAATCACATCACTAAGAGTTAGCGACTCCCTGAACGTGCGCCGAGGTATACGTTTCTGCCCCTGCTTGGTGAAGCAGATACCCGGGGTGTGCTCCTCCAACGTGTCGATAAAGATTTGCTTACCGATCTTGGTGTTATTGAAGTTAGTAAAGTCTTTCTTATACTTAAGGCTTAGCTTATTGCGGAAGGCGATATCATCTTCAGTATGCTTGAGGAAATCAATGGTAGCTACCACGTCATGCTTATTGTATCTGATTAACTCATCCATCATCCCATCAGACATATCGCAATCAGGAGCGTATGGTAAGTCCTCGATGTTGTCCATCCGCATGGCAAACTCAAGCTGCTTCAGACCTGTGCTCCGTGACTTGTTGTTGAAGTGATGAATCAAATACAGATCAGTCTGATGCACCTTGATGTCTGATGGGTAGATTCCAAATGAACCACGGGGTCGGGAGAATATAGCCTTGCACTCATCCCATACAAACGCAGCGATTTCAGCACCTAAGTCCTTGGCAAACCATTGGGGATTTATCTCAGATAAAATTTTGTGAAGGATGGGATAGTCAAATCCGATGTTGTTGAATCCTACGAGGGTGCCATTGTTCTTCTTGATCTTCCCTAGTATCTTCAGTATCTCATGGAGTTCATTCTTTCGACGTGAACACTCAAGCACTCCGATGTTACCATCCATGTCACCAATGCAGAATGTGAAGATGTCCTTGTAGGTTTCAAGGTCATAGATATAAGTGGGACGATCCATTTGATTCTCCTTTGCATAGTGAGTGATGAGCACTTAAATATACACTACATGATATACTTAATGCTAGTTCAATATCTGTTTTCATTTTATCTCCTATATGATAATATAATTATATGACTACAAACTTAGCCAGTTATGACATAAGCCCACGAGTTACTTCTAAAATCATAGAAGCCCGTGGACGAATACCAATGAGTATCCTTCGAGCAGTCAGAGCTGCCGATGCTGTTACTGACTTAGAGACAGTGTACTCAATGCTTGACAGCATCGGCCCCTCCGTCATCTACGGTCTTGTGTGCGAAGGTATGATGACCACTGATATAGCAGACTCATTAGACGTGCCTCCCCTCATGTTTGAGAAATGGTTGCGTACTCAGAACGCTGAGGACTTCCAGATATCAATGGAGATTTCAGCAGAGAGGATGATGTCCAAGACTCTCAAGATGTTGGACAACGTGGGTGATGGTGATGTGGATGCAATCCGTGTAGCCAAAATCAAAGCTGACTTCAACGATAAGTTTATGAAGAGTCGTAACCCTGAGCGTTACACTGACAAGTCAAAGCAGAACAATGTAGACGCAGAAGTCAGGTTCAACATTATGATAGGTGGACATGGAGACTCTGCTATTCAGAAGAAGGTCATCGACCTTTAATGTTGTTGATTGCAATCCAATACACTGCCACTAACGTCAACATTATAAATGGGACAATGCTTAGTCCTATTATATTAAGTTTCTCACGTCCTGTGAGTATACTTGTCTCCTTGTAATGCTTCTCTGAGTGGACTCCAAGTTCATAAGCGATGGCGAATAAGATTAACCAAGGTATAAAAAACCAATAGAACATAATATCTCCTGTAATTAATGGTGAATTGTAAATGAGGCGAAGAACTTTACTGAGCTGGACCACACCAGTGGTGACCATGGTGCTGCTACCAGCACACGCATTAACAAGTGAGGGAGGCGGAGGCGGAGAACCTGTGAACCCCATTGAGCCACCTATCGAGCCACCCATTGAGCCACCTATCGAGCCACCTATCGAGCCACCCATTGAGCCGGG
>Ga0209633_10004957_pt1 | contig 11817 bp, 9 predicted proteins | sample Cruoilmetagenom1_FD_187290 | JGI IMG/M metagenome (GOLD analysis project Ga0209633, IMG submission 187290) | Oil polluted marine microbial communities from Coal Oil Point, Santa Barbara, California, USA - Sample 1 (SPAdes) (version 2) | ecosystem: Environmental > Aquatic > Marine > Oil seeps ... | reverse complement strand
GAAGACGAATTAATTGATGAAATTGTAAAGGTTGGTCATATTGATAAAATAAAAAATGGCGAACTCTTAATTGATATTGGTGATGATATGACTCATATTCCATTAATATTAAGTGGAGTGGTTAAAATTATAAGGAAAGAAAAAGAAGGAGACGAATTAGTATTATACTTTTTAGAACGTGGTGATACTTGTGCAATTTCATTTGTAAATTGTATCAATAAAAAGAAAAGTATCTTCAAAGGAGTTGTTGAACAGGACATTGAAGCAGTTTTTTTACCGGTAGAACATATTGACCATTGGTTAACTAAATTTAAATCATGGCGACATTTTATTATTGATAGCTATCATTTTAGATTGATTGAAATGGTTGAGTCTATAGATAGTTTGGCATTTATGAAAATGAATGAACGTTTGTTTAAATATTTAAATGATAAGGTTAAAATAACCAAAGATGTCAATCTTGAGATAACACATCAAGAAATAGCAGATGATTTAAACTCTTCAAGAGTAGTAATTACCAGATTAATAAAACAATTACATGACGAAGGGAAAATTTATTCTACTAGAAATAAAATCAGGGTTCTAGATTTTTAATTATTTTAACTAGAAAAGTAGTGTCTTCCCATTAATATCTTCAATAGTTTTTTCAGTTTATTCTAGTTGATCTTTACAATAACTTCAAACTTCAACTTATAATTTATTTAGATAATTTTCTAATACTTCTATTGAAATTGAAAATTCTATACTAACCTTTACTTTAAGAAAAATTATTCTTTAAATAAATTGTCAAATATGACTTATATGTAACATAAGTTACTGAAAATAGTGACTTTAGTCACATAAACATGATTAAAATCACTTTTTATATTTATTTATCGCTATACATTTGTACCATAAAATAGAAATAAAAACATATTCATTATGAAGAAATTATTGATATTAGGAGCAGGTACAGCCGGCACTATGATGCTAAATAAATTATATAAAGAATTAGACAAAGATGAATGGGAATTAACAATAGTAGATCAATATAAAACACATTATTACCAACCTGGCTTTTTATTTATTCCTTTTGGAATTTATAATAAACAGGATGTAACAAAACCAAAGCATGATTTTTTTCCAGCAGGAGTGAATGTCATATTTAGTCCTATTGATAAAATTGTTGGTGAAGAAAATAAGGTACATTTAGAAGGAGGTCAAGTATTAAATTATGACTTTTTAATTATTGCAACCGGTACACAAACACAACCTTCAGAAACTGAAGGCTTAAAAGATAAGTTATGGTATAAAGACATTTTTGACTTTTATACAATTGAAGGTGCAGTGGCACTTCACAAAAGATTTAAAGACTGGGAAGGTGGAAACTTGGTAATGTGTATACCTGAATTACCCTATAAATGTCCTGTTGCACCAATTGAGTTTGTTTGTTTAGCAGAAGCTTATTTTGCAGAAAGAGGCATGCGTGATAAAGTCAATATTTCTTATGTTACTTTGATGTCTGGTGCATTTACAAAACCGGTAGCTTCAAAAGTTTTAGGGGATTTACTAGAAGAGAAAAATATTGATGTTGTTCCTGACTTTTACTTAAGCCATGTTGATAATGAGAATAAAAAAATTGTTTCTTTTGATGAGCAAGAAATACCTTTCGATATTTTAACAATTGTTCCTGTAAACTTGGGTTCAGATATGATTGAACGTAGTGGTTTAGGGGATGATATGAATTATGTAAAAACAGATAAATTTACATTACAATCTGAACAATTTGAAAACATATTTGTTATTGGTGATGCCGCTAACATTCCTACTTCTAAGGCCGGTTCTGTAGCGCACTTTGCAGCAGAAATTCTAATGGAGAATCTATTAGCAGCCATGGAAGGAAGAGCATTACCTGCTAAATTTGATGGGCATGCAAATTGTTATATTGAAACTGGTTACGGAAAAGGTGCTTTGATTGATTTTAATTATGAAACCGAACCATTGCCAGGAACATTTCCACTACCAGGTATTGGACCATTTGGCTTGTTAAAAAACACTAAAATGAACCATTACGGTAAAATATTATTCAGATGGATCTATTGGCATATTCTATTAAAAGGTAAAGAACTACCTATTGAAGCAGATATGACAATGGCAGGAAAAAAACGAGTTTAATCTTTTTAGTGAATTGAAAATGGAAGAAAAAAATATTCAATCTCAAATTGATGCACTCGATAAAAAGCTCGATTTAATTCTTGGCTATGTACATCAGCAAAAGTTAAATTCTAATGTGGTAGAAGACTTAATTAGTGATTTAACCATTATAGGAAAAGATGCATATGACTCAACTGTTATAGAGCTTGATAAAAGACAAGTAGAACTTGAACCATCAGAAATAACTGATTTAGCCGTAACCTTTTTAAGGAATATCGGAAATATTAAATTGGTAATGGATACACTTGAAATGGCGGTTGATTTAAGTAAAGAAGTTGGACCAATTGCTAATGAAGTAATCATTGACTTTACTAAACAATTGAACACTTTAGAGCAAAAAGGTTATTTTAGATTCTTTAAAGAATTAGGACCAATTTTTGACAATATTGTAACAGGCTTCACACCTGAAGACATGAAACAACTAGCTAATAGTATAGTATCTATTCTGTCAATAGTAAAAGAAATGACGCAACCTGAAGTACTAGGTACTATGGAAAATGCAATTAAAGCATTTAATAGTATGGAAACTGAAAGCGTACCGTCTTATTCTGTATGGAAACTTATTAGAGAAATGAATAGCCCGGAAATGAAAAAAGCATTGGGTTATGGTATTACATTTATGAAGAATGTATCTAAAGATGTAACAATTAAAAAATAATATATAATCAATTAAATAATTAAATTATGGAAGTAAAAACAATAGCAGGAACACAAGTAAACGTCTCAGATGATGGATATCTTGAAGATATGTCTCAATGGAATGAAGAAATAGCAAAAGAAATAGCTAATGAAGTAAATATTGAATTAACTGATAAACATTTTGAAGTTATAAATTATTTACGTGAAAAAACCTCTGCAGGAGAAGCACTAACAATTAGAAAAGTTGGAAAATCAGGAATTGTTGATATTAAAGGATTATATAAGTTGTTCCCAAAAGGACCTTTAAAATTCTCATCAAAAATAGCTGGAATACCAAAACCAACGAGTTGTGTTTAACTAATTTTCTAATTACTTAATATTAATTTAAAAGCTAAAATATGGAAACAAAAGAAGTAGCCAAAAAGGCTGATATAAAAGAAAAAAAACCTTTAGAAAAAGTATGTATGATATGTGCTAAAGGATCTTTAGAAGATGTTTATGCTACTTTAGTTATGGCTAACGGAGCTGTTATGGAAGGTATAGAAACAAAAGTATTTTTTACTTTCTTCGGACTGGATGGCATCACTAAAAAGTCAATGAATCATTTACATACAGCAACAACCGGTAACCCGGCAATGCGTATGCCAGGTGGATTACCTTTCCCAACTATGTTAGGTGGCTTACCAGGAGTAGAATCAGCCGTTTCAGGTATGATGCGTAAACAAATGGAAGCATTAGATATGCCTCCAGTAGATGAATTTTTAGAAATGATTACTGCTGGTGGTGGAGAAATTTATGCATGTAAATTAGCTATTGATATGTTTAAATTAGAAAAAGAAGATCTTTCTGATGAAGTTTCAGATATTATAACAATTGGTGAATTTTATGAAATGTGTGACGGTGACAGAACACAAATTATTTTTACCTAAGTTTATAAAACCAAAATTAAAAAAACCGAAGCTAAATAGTTTCGGTTTTTTTTATCATTTTAGTCATCTTTTCTTTCTGTATCCTCATCTTTCCAAAAGCTATAAATAAAACACCAATAATAGTTACAAAACCTCCTATCAATGCTATTATTTCAGGAAACTCACCAAAGTAAAGATAAGAACCTAACAATACAAATAATCCTCTAGTACTGGCTATAATTGCTTTGTTAGAAAGCGGAATATATTGTAACGCTAAGTAACCCGCTATAACCGTTAAAAATGGTCCTAATAGAGAACCAATAAAAATATTTTTTAGTGCATGTGTAGAGATCAACCATGTTTCTTGAACATAACTTAATGCTATTATCGAAAAAATAAGTAGAAATAAACTTCGACTTATAGTTAATATAATAGGATGAATTTTTTCAATCTTCTTTTTTATTATCACAGCATTTATAGCGCCTAATATGCTCGAATATAATACGTATTGAGCACCATCTATAAACATATCTTCAATGCCAGCATTATTCTTATAACTTATTATAAATGCCCCTGATAATGCAAGTATTATTCCCCAAAATTCTAAAGAATTAAAACGTTCTTTAAGTACAAAAAAACTTAATGTAATAATAAATGCAGGAGAAATATTACCAATAAACGAAACTATTGTGGGGTTAGAAATTGTATCAATAGCTTTAAAGAAAAAATAGGTACCAATTACTTCAAAAATTCCTAACAGTATTAAAACTAAATAACAGCGACCAGAAAGATCTTTAAAAATACTAAATGATCTTCGATACCAGGCAAAGAGTAATATCCATAACAAACCAAAGCCAAACCAATACGCTCCAAATTGAGGTAAACTCACTTCTTTTAGGGCAACTTTACTGAAAATATAAACGTTGGAAATAGCAATTACAGACACTAATGCCAATAAATATCCTTTGACTGAATCTGATACTTTCATTATGCAAAGATAACTTTAACTATTATGAGAAAGCGAAACAATTGTTGCTCTTAATTGTTAAACTAAGGATTCAAATTATACTAACAATTATTTGATGTGCATTTTGAATGATCTTTTATAAATCATATGTCAGTTCGAGTGATTTTCGATAGAAAATTGTATCGAGAACAATTTTAAAAGTTCAAAGTAGCACCAATTAAAAAATTAGTAGTTGCTTGCGGATAATAACCTGCACCATCCAAAGTTTTAGTTTGCCCTGCATTGGTCCAAGTATCATCATAACTAAAATAATATCCATTTGAAATGTATTCTTCATTAAAAATATTATTTATCAACCCGGAAAAGACTATAGATTTAAAAACTGAGTTTGTTTTAATTTCATAAGTGATGTTAATGTCGTTTACGAAATAACTTTGTAACAGGTCATTTTTTGAGATCTTACTATCTAAATTACCCATATATTGTTTTGATACATATTTAGAAAGGAACGAGATTTGTGATCGATCATTAGGGCTGAATTGTAATTGATTCGCAGCTACAATATCAGGAGAATATGAAATATTGGTATTCCCTAAATTCACTAATTCACCATCAATAGAACCGATGAAGTCGATGTTTTTATTACTACTAATTGCAATATTTGGTTGTAGGATAAATTTGTTTGATAATTTAATCATCGCATCGATCTCCAATCCTAAACGATAACTTTTGCCGCTATTGGCTCTAATTGGAGCACCGACATCATCAATTTCTCCGGTAAGGATTAACTGATCTTGGTATTTCATAAAATAGAGATTAGAATTTAATTGAAATTTATCATTCCGTAAGCGCCAACCAAGTTCAAAATCATTTAATTTTTCAGGTTTTGGGTCACCATTTTCAAAATCTGTTCTGCTTGGTTCTCTATTGGCTCTTGCATAAGAAAAATAGAGATGGTTTGACCAGTTTAATGTATAGGTGAATCCGGCTTTTGGGTTAAAAAAATCATAGGTTTTGTCAACATCGATTAATAATCTATCTGAGGTCAATCCGTTAGTTTTATAGTCAACGAAACGGAATTGAATATCACCAAATAAACTTAACTTATCGTTAACTTTATAGGTAGCTTTAGCAAAAAAGTTAATATCTGTTTTATCGCTACTACTATCATAATAATGGTCTCTAATTTGACTATCACTCGCGAGATTGGCCCATATTACTTCACCAAAATGATTTCCTTTATAGCTACTATACGAACCTCCAAAAGTTAAGTTCAGTTGCTCCTTTTTATAGGTTGCATTCGCATTGACCACATAAAAATCGTTATCTAACCAACGTCTACGGATCAAATCGGTTGAATTGATATTTTCCCCACCAATTATTAGTTCAGAAAAATCGTAATCTTCAAAGTTTTGATCTTCTTTAAATTGCTCAAAATAACCTCTTCCATAGGTGTAATTTAATCCGATATTGGTAGACCAATAATTATTAAATCGTTCATTCCAATGGATTTGATAATGGTCTTGTTTATAATTATCAACTTCATTATCATAAAACTGTTTGTTATTGTTTTCATCAAAATATTCTCCTGAAGGATTATAAGTTCTTCCATACGTATCAATTTGATCTTGAGTTACACCATTCCACGCCTGATAGGTAACCTCATGACCACCAAAAGTCAAAGCTTTTATTAGAGTATTATCATCAATATAAGAAGCTTGCAAAAAATACGAATCAAGATCTGAAGTTGCTCTATCAATATAACCGTCTGATTTAATCTTAGATAGACGCCCCGCAATTTCTATATGATCATTAAGTTTTCCGGTACTAAATTTTAGAGTGTGCTTTCTGGTATTAAATGAACCAAAAGAATTACTTATTTCACCATTTGCTTCTTCTGAAATGGCATCGGTCAATAAATTCAAACTTGCCCCAAAAGCACCAGACCCGTTAGTAGAAGTCCCAACACCCCGTTGCAGTTGTAAATTTTCTACAGAACTTGAAAAATCAGGCAGATCAACCCAAAAAGTACCTAGTGATTCAGCATCATTATAAGGTATTCCATTAATAGTAATATTTGTGGATTGTGCACTCACACCCCTCACTCTTATTCCAGTATATCCAACACCTGCTCCGGCATCACTAGTAGTTACAACCGAAGGTAAAAAGTTCATTAGAATAGGAATATCTTGCCCTAAGTTTCTTTTGCTGATTTCCTCCTTTGAAATATTAGCATGTGTAATTGGAGAGCTGGCACTTACCCTTACTGCTCTTACTAATATCTCATCAAGCTTTATAGTATCTTTTTTTATGTCAGATTTTTGTGCAATTGCTACTATTCCGAAAAGGAATGGAATAAAAAATATAATTTTTTTCATCAAATTATGATATAATATTTTACGAATTTTCGCAAATAGATTATTAAAATAAAAAGAGGTGAATTTCTTTGTTAAGAGTTATCCAAATTGGATATTACAGCCATCGCGCCATCGGACTTCTTTGCTAAAAATGTCCAGTGGACATTTTTTAAACGCTTGAATCCCTTAACAGCATTATCTGTTCAGGTTCAATGGGTATAATCTCAGATCGTATAGAAACGAACACCCCCTTTAAGGTTGTGGCAAAGATATGACCATTTTCTTGAAAAGTGTGTATTTATTTTGGTAATAAATGTTTCCCTTTTTTAAAATAAATCGGCTTAAATTTACTTTTGAAAATCTAATAATAAATGATAATTCTCGACAAACCATATGTATCTGATTTTTTGATAGATACTATAAATAAATACAAAATTCCTGTTTTAAAAAATGCGCATGCAAAATCAATAAATACCATTAATAGTACTAATCTTATTTCAGATAATGATGCAATTAAATCAATTGTAAATGATAATGAGCTACTCTATACCAATTCTGAAAATGCTATTGGATGGATTAGTAAAAATTTAGAGGAGACTATCCTACCTAAACAGATAGAACTCTTTAAAAACAAAGAGAAATTCAGAGAATTAATTTCAAAATTATATCCTAATTTTTATTTTAAAAAAGTTGAATTTAATCAACTTGCAAATATCGATTATAAAACTTTGCCAAAGCTTATCGTTGTAAAGCCCAATGTTGGTTTTTTTAGCATGGGAGTTCATATTATAAAAAACAAGAATGATTGGGATAATGCCATGGTTTCATTAAATTCAGAAATGGAATCGGTTAAAGATCTATATCCATTAGAAGTTATGGATGCTAAAGAATTTATCATTGAGTCTTATATTACAGGAAAGGAATATGCCGTTGACTGTTATTTTAACGACACAGGTGAACCGGTTATATTAAATATAATGGAACATAAATTTTCCTCAACAGATGATGTGAGTGATCGACTCTATTTTACGTCTACAACATTAATTAAGGAGCTAAAGGATCAAGTACAATTATTTTTAAAAAAAATGAATGATCTGGCCGGTTTAACCAACTTTCCACTCCATATAGAAATTAGAATAGAGAATGATATGATAATTCCTATTGAGGGAAACCCTATGCGTTTTGGTGGTTGGTGTACTACAGCAGATTTAACATATCATGCTTTTGATTTTAACCCGTATGAGTATTATTTTGAGCAAAAAACCCCTGATTGGAACTCCATATTAAAAGCTTTTGACGACTCAATTTATAGTATTATAATATTAAACAATGCTTCAGGTTATATGGTTGATCAAATTAAGTCATTTAATTACGATAAACTGATGTCTACTTTTGAGGATCCTTTAGAATTGAGAAAAATTGACCATTTAAAATATCCTCTTTTCGGATTTCTTTTTATAAAGACTTCAAAGGATAACCTTGCGGAAATGGATAATATATTAGTTTCGAACTTAAGAGAATTTGTATTGACCCGGTAATCTGAAATTTCCATCCTTATTTTTTAAGTAAATGGGTTGCATATAGGTTTAGAATTATATTTTAAAAATTTTCGTAAAACAGTCATTATTATACTTATTAAGTCATAATTTTATATCTTATTAACTTATCATATAAAATACTTATGGGTACTTACCTTAAACTCAATGTAAATGATATTTACGATCTAAATAGTGATGTACTTCCTGTATTAGATACTGTCAAAGTATCAGCAAAAAAGTATCATGTTTTAGAGAAAAACACTTCATTTCAAGTAGAAATTTTAGACAAAGATTTTGACAAAAAGAAATATACTATTTCTGTTAATGGTAATAGGTATTTTGTTTCTATAAATGATGATCTAGATATAATAATAAATAGTCTGGGGCTTACTTCAAAAACATCACATAAGGAGAATGAAGTAAAAGCACCAATGCCGGGATTAATTATTGATGTATCAGTAGAAGAAGGTCAAAAGGTAAAAGAAGGAGATAGCTTATTAGTTTTAGAAGCAATGAAGATGGAGAGTACATTTACATCGCCTAAAGAGGGAATTATTCAAAGTATTTCTGTTAGTAAGGGTGATACCGTTGAAAAAGGACAATTGTTAGTCAAAATTGAATAGAAATATGAAAAAAATATTAATTGCCAATAGAGGAGAGATAGCACTCCGAGTAATGCGTACCGCAAAGAAAATGGGGATTAAAACCGTTGCCGTTTTTTCAGAAGCAGATAGAAATTCGCCATATGTATTTTTTGCTGATGAAGCTGTATGTATTGGACCTCCTCCTTCAAATCAATCATATTTATTAGGTGACAAAATTATAGAAATATGCAAAGAATTAAATGTTGATGGTGTTCATCCCGGATATGGTTTTTTAAGTGAAAATGCCAATTTTGCCGAACTAGCCGAAAAGAATAATATCGTATTTATTGGACCGAAATCACATGCCATTCGTGTTATGGGGAATAAATTAGCAGCAAAAGAAGCTGTTAAAAATTACAATATTCCTATGGTTCCGGGTATAGATGAAGCAGTGACAGATATTAAAAAAGCTGTTGATATTTCCATAAAAATAGGATTTCCTATTCTAATAAAAGCTGCTGCCGGAGGTGGAGGTAAAGGAATGCGAATTGTAGAAAATGAATCAGAAGTTCAAGAACAAATGAAACGAGCTATATCTGAAGCTACGTCATCTTTTGGCGATGGGTCGGTTTTTATTGAAAAATATATCACTTCTCCTCGTCATATTGAAATTCAGATTTTAGCTGATACTCATGGTAATATACTTCATTTTTTTGAACGTGAATGTAGCATACAAAGACGTCATCAAAAAGTTATAGAAGAAGCCCCTTCTTCTGTTTTGACACCTGAATTAAGAGAAAAAATGGGCAAAGCAGCAGTTAATGTTGCTAAATCTTGTGATTATATAAGTGCCGGTACTGTGGAATTTTTATTAGATGAGAATCATAATTTTTATTTTTTAGAAATGAATACGCGTTTACAAGTTGAACATCCGGTAACTGAGTTCATAACAGGCTTTGATTTGGTTGAGCAACAAATAAGAATTGCAAGAGGAGAAGCAATTTCTTTTTCTCAAAGTGATTTAAAAATAAAAGGCCACGCCATTGAATTACGCGTGTACGCCGAAGATTCGTTAAATGATTTTTCACCTAGTATTGGTACTTTAACAAAGTATCAATTACCGCAAGGAAAAAATATACGAGTTGATGATGGTTTTCGAGAAGGTATGGAAATTCCCATCTATTATGATCCGATGCTTTCAAAATTGATTACTTATGGTAAAGACAGGGACGCTGCTATTGCATTAATGAGAGAAGCTATCGAAAATTATAGTATAGAAGGTGTAGAGACTACCTTACCATTCGGAAAATTTGTTTGTGAACATAAAGCATTTACTTCAGGAAATTTTGATACGCATTTTGTAAAGAATTATTACAATCCTGTTATTTTAAAGAAACAACAGGAAATTGAAGCTAATATTGCCGCATCTATTGCTTTGCAGATCTATAAAGAAGAACAAGAAATTTTAAAAATTCCAACTCTCAAATAATGAATCCTAAAATCCAACAATTACAAGATAAAATTGCCGAAGCTAAATTAGGTGGTGGGCAAAAGCGGATTGATAATCAGCATAAAAAAGGAAAACTAACTGCAAGAGAACGTGTTCAGTATTTATTAGATGATGGTTCTTTTGAAGAAGCAGGGATTTTAGTAACCCACCGTACTACCGATTTTGGTATGGACAAACAACTATTTTACGGTGATGGTGTTGTCACTGGCTATGGAACTATAAACGGACGGTTAGTTTATATTTTTGCTCAAGATTTTACAGTTTTTGGAGGGGCATTATCAGAGACCCATGCTGAGAAAATATGTAAAATTATGGATATGGCATTAAAGGTAGGAGCTCCTGTTATTGGATTAAATGACTCTGGTGGTGCACGTATCCAGGAAGGTGTCAGATCGTTAGGTGGATATGCTGATATTTTTTATAGAAATGTTCAATCCTCTGGAGTAATACCACAAATTTCTGCAATTATGGGACCTTGTGCCGGTGGTGCTGTGTATTCTCCGGCAATGACAGATTTTACCATTATGGTTGAGGATACCAGTTATATGTTTGTAACTGGGCCAAACGTAGTGAAGACTGTAACAAACGAAGAAGTAACTTCTGAAGAATTGGGTGGTGCAAGTACGCATTCAACAAAATCAGGGGTAACCCATTTAACGGCTGCCAATGATATTGAGTGTTTGGAAGAGATCAAGACACTATTGAGTTATATGCCTCAAAACAATAAAGAAGTAACGGCTAAAATACTTTATGAACTTAAAGATGAAATTCGAGAAGAGTTAGAAAATATAGTTCCTGATGATAGCAGTAAACCCTATGATATGCGTGCTGTTATTTCAGGATTATCAGACGAGGAAAGTTTTTTTGAAATTCATAAAGATTATGCCGATAATATAGTGGTTGGTTTTTCACGTATTGGAGGAAGAAGTATTGGTATTATTGCTAACCAGCCAATGAGCCTAGCAGGCTGTTTAGATGTAGATTCTTCAAAAAAAGGAGCGCGATTTACACGCTTTTGTGATTGTTTTAATATACCATTATTAGTATTGGTTGACGTTCCGGGTTTTTTACCAGGAACTAATCAAGAATGGAATGGTATTATAACAAATGGAGCGAAATTA
>Ga0209633_10004956_pt1 | contig 11822 bp, 11 predicted proteins | sample Cruoilmetagenom1_FD_187290 | JGI IMG/M metagenome (GOLD analysis project Ga0209633, IMG submission 187290) | Oil polluted marine microbial communities from Coal Oil Point, Santa Barbara, California, USA - Sample 1 (SPAdes) (version 2) | ecosystem: Environmental > Aquatic > Marine > Oil seeps ... | reverse complement strand
TGTTCAGGCTGTAAGCATGCCGGCCTTCGAGGTTGAAGCCATGGACTCAACCGGCGCCGGGGATATTTTTCATGCAGCTTTTTCCTTCGGCTTGCTCCGCAAATATGCTTTCAAAGACAAGCTGAAGCTTGCATCAGCTGCTGCCGCGCTGTCGGTAATGAGGCCCGGAGCGCGAACATCCATCCCCAGGCTAGGAGACAGCCTCAGAATGGCCGGAATCTCGCCAGAAACTGATGATTAAGATAAACTATCTGTGCTATAATTCAGTCAATTATGAAAGGTTATTATATTGAGAGCATAAAGAAGGCTGTCAGTTATATAGAAGAAAATCTCAATAAGAAGATTAGCCTTAATGGAATTTCTGAAGCATCCGGGATATCCAAATTTCATATTCACAGGCTTTTTCAGGCATTTACCGGAGATACAATCTATGACATCGTTAAAAGACTGAAAGTCGAAAATGCAGCTGCACTTCTGTCGTCATCATCAAAGACCATAGCCGATATTGCGAAGATATCAGGTTATTCCAGTGCCGCGGAGCTTGGACACGAGTTTAAAAACAGATTTTCAAAATCTCCTTCAGCATGGAGAAAAGCAAAGGCAGCAGTTCCTGAACACCCTTTAATAAAAACATTAGAGGATACAGACGAGCCTAAACTGCTCTCGATGAAAATCGAAAAAGTCGACGATTTTTCAATTGCATATATAAGACACACCGGAGCCTATGCCGGAGACTCGGCGCTGTTCATCTACCTCTACAATAAACTCACGGCATGGGCTGCTGCCGAGAACCTTTTAAGCCCCGAGCAGCAGAATGTCGTTATATATCACAACCCGATTCATATCACCGAAGAATCAAGAACGAAAATATCTATTGGAATCTCGGTGCCGGAGGATGTAAAAGCAGGCGGCGACATCGGAAAGATGAAGCTGCAGGGCGGTGAATACCTTATATGCCGTTACAGCCTGCATGATGAAGAATACAGCTCCGCATGGAACAGGGTATACAGGGAGTTCCTGCCCGAAAAAGGCCTGAAACTAGCGGAAGGCTTCAGCTTCGAACTCTACCCCAGCGACGTAAAGGCTGAAGACAGATACAGCGCCATTGTGGACATCTATGTGCCTGTAGAAAAGAACGATTGATTTTTCAGGATATCAACTCCAAACTTCTATCCAGCAAATATAGCCATATGATAATTGATGTGATAACATAAAGGAGAGGAGAAACCATGCCGTTACTGAAGAAAGAAAATATGAAAAATATGAAAATCAATATGGAGGGAGCACTGAATGTCTCAAAAATGAGCACCATCGACGGCGCCCTTGGATGGGAAGGATGGTCTATGCGGATTTTTACTCTAAAACGGGAGGGATACACCCCCTTTCATACACATCCATGGCCCCACATAAACTATATTATCTCCGGAGAAGGAAGCATTTTCATTGACGGTAAAGAGAAATCCGTTACCCCCGGAGACACCGCCTACATAAACGCGGGAGAAAAGCATCAGTTCAAGAACCTTGGTGAAGGAGAATTTTCCTTTATCTGTATTGTCCCGGCAGAAGGCGACAAATAAAATTATACCTAGCAGTCTTAAAACTGTCAGGTATACCTAACCGGTCAAACACAAGACTATTGTGTATATTTATTCTTGAGGGTTTGTTTTTGAAAGACTAGCCGGATCGATGTTCCATTATCCTCAATAGTCTCTATACTGGCATCAAGTTGCTTGGTCAGGGCGGTTATTAATAGCGTACCCAATCCGCTCTTTTTTTCTTCCGCTTTACAAATCCCTATTCCATCATCACTCACGGTGAGAGATACCCGCGATTCAGAATCTTCAGTAATTTCAACTGTTATTTTTCCAAGTCTTCTTTCGGGAAATGCATATTTTACAGCATTACTTATAAGCTCATTAACTATTAGACCAAGAGTGATAGCCTGATCAATTTCAATCTCAACATCTCCCGGTGTAACCGTAATAGAGATAGACTTGTGAGCTGAATTAAATGTTTGCAGGATATCCTGTCCAAGCATGCGAATGTAATCATTAAAATTTACTTCAGCAAACGCTGTTGATGAATATAATAACTCATGAACATGTGACATGGATTGTATCCTTGATTTGATCATCTGTAGAGATTCAACATTTCTATCATCGGATATTTCATGAAGCTGAAGATTTATTAGAGAGGCAATAACCTGAAGATTATTTTTTACCCTGTGGTGGATTTCACTCAGAAGAATATTCTTTTCCCCCAGTGAACGCTCAAGTTTTTCATCGGCCTCTACCCGGCCGGTAATGTCATGCCCGATTGCAGAAATTTCTCTTACTGAACCATCTTCATTTCTGATTATCCTGTTTGACCAGAGGATCCACACCTTTCGCCCATCCTTGGTGATGTTTGCATTTTCTCCATTCCAGTATTCATTTTCCTGTTTTAATATTTTTTTAAAAATGTTCAGGTTTTCAGGGTCCCCCGTATTCAGAATAGTATCCATTATATTGCTACCTATCAATTCCTCCGCCGTATACCCGTAGAAGCTCAGACCGTATGGATTACAGTATGTAATCACACCATCGGGAGAATTCCGCATAATTATACTATTGATATTTTCTATCAGGTCCTTATATTCTTTTCTGCTGATATCCAAATCAGAAAAGGCATTTTGAAGTCGCTGCATCATAGATGTGAAATTTGACAGAAGAGACTCAATCTCAACAGATGCTGAATCGATTTTCGGTGCAATTATATTTGTTTCCAGAGAAAAAGAATCAAATGAAACAGAGCTGATATATTCGGATAACTGAGTAATCGGGCTGGCAATTTTTTTACTTATAATTGATATTACAATAAAACTGCATAACAGCATAGCAATAAGAACGGCATAACTCCGAAGGGCAAGTTTATCCAATGCCTGGGTAAAATCTTTCTCCGGAGAGATTATGAAGATCCGCAAATCTAAATCTGACACAGCGTTAAAAAAACCAGCTTTAACAAGGAACCATCCGTGGTCTGTATGGATACGGAAAGAATCTTTACTACTCGTAAAAAATTCCATTACAGCAGATGCGGTGGAGGGATCTTCTGATTTAAGCCCATTTATCCGTTCTCCCCCTTCAGAAATAAGCGCTTGATTATCGGAAGAAGCTAAAAGTAAGCCAGAGGATTCAGTAATAATGATTTTGCTGCCCGGGCTTACATGAATCTTTGAAAGAAAGGTATTTATACCCTGTAGAGAGATACTCGTAGTGACAACACCTGCAATTTCTCCATCCGAATTCCATAATGGAGAGTTTCCCGAAATGGCGGGATTATTATTTGATGAGTAAAAATAGACATCCGACCAGGTTGCTTTCTGTGCATAAACAGCAGAACGATACCAGGGTCTTTCCGCCGGAATATAATTACTAACCTGCTGCTCCATCACTTTTTTTAAAAAAGAGTCATCAACGCTCCAAATTTCAAGATTGCCCCCGGTATCAGTACTTCGCTCACCAATCCTCATGGAACCGTCTTCCATTCGCTGTGCTTCACGATATTCGCCATTCGCCATCCCTACCGCAATAATAGTAGCAACAGGAAAACTCTCAAGTTCATGTAAGAATAATTTCTGGAGTGATGCTAACGAAGCTTCTGATATTGAATTAATATTCAGATATGCTTCATTTATATTATTAATTGTGTCCGGTGTTCTGAGCGTATTTTCCAGTTTATCAAAAACTCTTTCAGCTATTTCATTCTGCAAATTCGGAACACTTGTATTCCTTAATTGCGAAGTAAACCCGGTAAAGATCATTATCTCTGAAATAAATACGACCGAAATAATGATAAGAAGTGTGTATTTAACTTTACCCTGAAAATGCTTAACTTTGATATCATTCCTCACTGAAACTTAATATTGCTTACTACATTTTTAAGTGTAATTGATCCGGCAGGCCGATTTCAAGTGTAAAGATGACTGTGCCGTGCTATAATCCCGCCATGGAACAGAAGATAGCAGAAATAATCAGGCAGACAACGGCCGCGCGTAATGCCGAAGAAACTGAAGGCATTGAAAGATGGCGCACCCCCCTCGTTTCATTCGCTTCAGCCGATGATCCGCTCATGACCGAACTTAAAAACTGGGTAGATCCGAAGCACCTGCTGCCGGGCGACATGCTGAAGGGAGCCCAGTCGGTAATTTGCTATTACCTTCCGTTCAACCCTGAAATACCCAAATCGAACCGCGGCGAACGGCTTGCCTCCCGCGAATGGGTCGATACCTATGTTGAAACAAACAAACTGATAGACGTAATCAATGAAAAATTGAAAAACTACCTCGCGGCTGAGGGTTACGCCTGCGAAACAACCCCCGCCACCCATAATTTTGACCCCAAGGTGCTCATCAGCTACTGGTCGCACCGACACCTCGCCTATATCGCAGGACTCGGGACATTCGGCCTGAACAACATGCTGATCACTGACGAAGGTACTGCCGGTCGCTTCGGCAGCTGTGTTACCAACCTTAAACTTACCCCCGGCAAACGCCCGGATGGCGAAAACTGCCTCTACAAGGCGAAGGGAACATGCGGGGTTTGTGCCAAAAAATGCGTCAACGGCGCACTTACAACAGACGGCTTCGACCGGTTCAAATGCTACGATATGTGCCTTGAAAACGATGCTGCCAATAATATTGGTACCCTTGCCGACGTCTGTGGAAAATGCATCGCCGGAATGCCCTGCTCAAACAGAAACCCGATGAAATAGTCATTGCAAAAGTCTGCAATTCTACATTAAACTTAAAACATCTCATCAGTTAAAGAGGTGAAACAATGGCTTCAACCAAAGGAATGAAAATAGGAATACTAACAGCCGGCGGAGACTGTCCCGGACTGAATGCTGCCATACGGGGCATAGGAAAAACAGCAGCCCTTAAATACGGCATGGAGGTTTACGGTTTCTCATCCGGTTTTCTAGGTCTGGTAAATGACGAATACAAGAAACTTTCGGTCAGAGACATGTCGGGAATCCTTACGGTAGGCGGAACCATCCTAGGAACTTCCCGTGAAAAACCATTCAAAAAAAGCGATTACAATAAATATATCAGAAGCAAACCCGAACAGATAAAAGAAAATGTTGAAAAATTAGGTCTCGACTGTGTCGTCTGCATCGGCGGTAACGGAACCATGAAAACAGCAAACAAACTGCAGCAGCACGGAATAAGCGTTGTTGGTGTTCCAAAGACTATCGATAACGACATCTGGGGAACCGACCGGACCTTCGGTTTCGATTCCGCCGTCAATATTGCCACAGAAGCAATTGATCGCATCCATACTACTGCAAATTCACATAAAAGAATTATGGTTGTTGAGGTGATGGGCCACGACGCAGGATGGCTCACGCTCTATTCAGGTGTTGCCGGGGGCGGCGATGTGATTCTGATCCCTGAAATTCCCTATGAGAGGGAGGTCCTGAAGGAGTACATCCTAAAACGCTATGATGAAGGAAAACCCTATTCCATCGTTGTAGTAGCTGAGGGAATTGAGGTGCCGCCGAAGAAATCCGGCGTGAAGCGTAATAAATCGGCAGGGAATTACATTTCCGAGATCATACAGAAAGATACAGGACTTGAGACAAGACCCACAATTCTCGGCTATATTCAGCGCGGCGGCAGCCCTTCTCCGGCCGACAGAATACTTGCTTCAGAACTCGGCTCATACACCGCACAGATGATCTCTGAGGGGAAGTTCGGGCAGATGGCTGCATCAAAAAATGGGAAAATCGTTCCGGTTCCGCTGAATGATGTTGCAGGCAGGCTGAAAGTTGTACCCGGAGATCTGCCCCTTATAAACCAGGCACGGGCCCTCGATACCTGCTTCGGCGCCAGGCTGTAAGCCGATAATGGACAATAAATTTATAAACAAAGAAGTCAGCTGGCTCTCCTTCAACGAAAGAGTCCTGCAGGAAGCTGAAGATAAACGCAATCTTCTCGGAGACAGAATAAAGTTCCTCGGTATTTTTTCTTCAAATCAGGATGAATTTTTCAGAGTCAGGGTTGCAATGCTCAAAAAATTCTGCCTCATGAGCAGAAGCGCCCGTCGATATCTTGCTGAAGATCCGGAAGAAGTAATGCATGATGTGCAGCGAATTGTTCAGGAACAGCGGGTCAGATCAGAGAAAATTTACATTGAAATTATTGAAGAGCTGAAGACTGAAAAAGTATTCATACTTCATAAGAAACACCTCAGCCCTGAGCAGTACGATTTTGTGCTTGAATACTTTTATGATTATGTGCGTCCGCAGATCTTCCCGATGATAATCGACAGCAGACTTGATTTTCCATATCTTAAGGACAATTCGCTGTATCTTGCGGTTGAACTTAAAAAAAAGAATAAGGATACCGTGCGCTACAGTATCATTGAAATTCCAACGCGAGCCCTTCCGAGATTCATCAAGCTTCCTAATTCCGGAAATGACACACATATAATACTTATTGATGAGATTGTCCGTGCAGGGCTGCCAAGCATCTACGCCGTTCACAATTTTGACAGCTATAATGCATACAATTTCAAGATAACACGTGACGCAGAGCTGGAAATTGACGAGGACGACATCTCGATAAGCTACCTCAACAAGATTTCCGAGGGCGTAAAGAAACGCAAGGAAGGCGGGATAATCAGAATTGTTCATGATGAAAAGATGCCTCTGAAGATGCTGAATCTCTTTATCAGAAAAAACCACATTCACAAGCTCGACACTTTATCCGCCGGAGGACGCTACCATAAGCTGAAAGACTTTCTTAGTTTTCCGTCGGTGGTCGGGCTTGAAACGACCAGCCTCAATCCGCCTTTTCGGCATGCTTCAATCAATCAGAGCAAGCGGATATTCAGTTCAATCAAAAAGAACGATATGCTGCTTTATTTTCCATATCACACATTCAATACAATAATAGATTTCATCCGCGACGCGTCAATCGACCCGAGCGTTGAAAGCATAAAGGTAACCCTCTACCGTATAGCGAAATTTTCCAGCATAGCAAATGCACTGATAAACGCCCGCAGAAACAGGAAAGAAGTAACTGTTCTTCTCGAGCTTCAGGCACGTTTTGATGAAGAAAATAACATCTATTGGGCAAACAGGCTTAAAAACGAGGGGGTCAGGGTCATCTTCGGCATAAGCGGGCTGAAGGTTCATTCCAAAATCTGCATGATCACCCGGCGGGAGAAAAAAGAACTTATCCGCTACTGCAGCATCGGTACCGGAAACATGAATGAAGACACCGCAAAGCTCTATACCGACTGCAACCTGCTGACCGCCGATCCGGGAATCTGTTCAGAAGTGAGCAATCTTTTTGATTTTCTCGAGCGTAACATCAACTACAGCGGTATATTCAACCAACTCCTTGTATCACCGATCAATGCGAGAGAACGGTTAACGGAGATGATTGACTTTGAAATTGAGCAGGCAAAACAGAATAAGCCTGCCTGGATCAAGATAAAAATCAATAACATGGCCGATAAACACCTTGCTGAAAAACTTTACGAGGCCGGCAATGCGGGCGTGAAAATACAGATAATCTGTAGAAGCCGTTTTATTATGAAAACCGGCAAAAAGGGGCCAGGCAAAAATATTGAAGCGATAAGTATAGTCGACAAATACCTGGAGCATGCACGTTTCTGCATCTTCCATCATTCCGGAGAAAACCTGAGTTTTATAGGATCGGCCGACTGGCAAACCCGTAATATTGACGGGCGGGTGGAGATTACCTGCCCAATCAAGCGGAACCGCCTTAAGAAAAAGCTGTACGACATTTTTGAAATCCAGTGGAGTGATAATTACAAAGCTAGAATTCTGGATTCTGAGATGAAAAATAATTTTGTAAGAACTGACAAGAAAAACAGGATTCTGCGTTCGCAGGATGAGGTTTATAGATATCTGCTTGAGAGAAATACTCCCTAGAGAGGATTTTTGCTGAGGAAGATCTTCAGGGCTTCCGCATAGGGTCTTTTCTCAACCAGTTCCCGAACCTTTTTCACTTTTGCAATTCTGCGTTTTCTGATTTTACGCTCGGGCCATTTCCTGCAGATTTTACTGATCTTGAACGGATACAGCTTGTAGCGTACTGTAAAACCGTTTGAGTCAGATTCAACCTTTATTGGTTTGCCCTGAAGGGTACCGATTAACCCGGCCTCTTCAAAAGCTTCATTCACGGCGACCTCACGATCAGCTTTGTTGACTTCAGGCTGCCCCTTGGGAAAGATCCACCGATTCGGATGGTTTCGTGATGTTACAATGATAAACCGGTAGGAATTATTTCGTTTGATATACGCAATAACGCCTATCTCTTTTCGATCTGCCAAGACAACTCCAGTACATTTGTTTTTATTAAGTTTATAACAATATCGGTTATTTTTTACAATCGGTATCGAAGCAGTACAAGGTCCGGATTATTTCATCCTGCGACGCACCCCTTGCAAGCATGGTTGAGAGCTTCCTGAAAAACTCTTTCTCAGCTTTAAGCCGCTCCGTTAAAAAATCCGGAGCCCCTGCCGCTGCCTTCAGCCCGCCCTCAATCCCGTCACAGCCCGGACATCCAGGCAGCGGCGGCTTGAATCCCCAGGTTTCAGTTCCCTCCGCCAGATCAACAGTCCTGTGCAGCGGCGCGAGCCAGCAGACAAGGGGTTTAACCCCCGGTTTAACCCCCGGTTTAACCCCCGGTTTAGCCCCCGGATGAAGCCGGCAGAGCCCCAGCAACCGGTGCCCGTCCCCGGTTTCCTCAAGCCGGTTTTCAAGAAAGGGGCAGCATCCGGTCTCGCCGGTACTGAACCGCAGCCGCGGCAGAGGGGCATTGTTTCGCTCGTTGTCAATTATCACGATCGACTGTTCAAAAAGCTTTTTTGTGTTTCCGTACCCGAAAAAACAGGCCATAAGACGGAGGTCATCAGGATTAAGGAATACATGCATATCACCGCGGCAGCACTCGCCGCAGCAGGTACAGTTAAAGCTGCCGTCAATCAAAATCAGTAGGCTCTGTATTCGAGGATTTCATCTATGCGCAGGGTTATCTTCGCCGTGCATCTGTACTTGCCCTCATCCATGATTATATAGGGAATACCGGCAAGCCGGGCTTTTCCGCTTATCCTGCTGGGTTTGTCATAGATTCGCGGCCGCAGGTAGCTGCGCAGACTCTCTTTCACCGAGTTTTCTATTGCTTCTTTTTTACCTTCAAATCCCTCATAGAGACTGCCTTCACCGGCGGCGGTAACATCAGGCAGGATGTTTGTATCCCAGCTTGAAACCCACGGCATCTGCTCTTCAGATATATCGTATCGAAGTTCGGCAGTATACCGACCATCTTCATAGGCCCCGGTCGATACAGAAAGTCTCTGATCTCCCCAGGGCAGGGTATAAACAGGCTTTAGTGAAAACTCCTCGTCAATTTCTCTGTCGATGTCCTTCGGAATATAATCAAATTCGAAACCGTATATCATCCCTGAAAACACATAACGTGCTTCATCAAGCAGCTGCTTCAAAGCCTTATCTTCATCATAGACATCCGGCTCGAAGGGTCCGGCAGGTTCAAGCATAACAAAGAAATTTCCCTTATAGCTTAAAGGATCCCATTCGGGATCACTGTATGCCGAAATCGCTGCGGCCGACAGTGAAAGAAGGAGAATGACTGCCGAAATACGACGATATCCTGTTATACGATTGAATCGTGTTTTCACCTCCAGGGATTCCGCCTCCCGCCGCTTAACTGATCGATAGGATTGATACCAAGTCTGATCATGAAGTAAAGAAAGGCAAAGGCGAAGCCGGCCAGATGCGTGAGATGAGCTACTCCGCTTCTGAAACTACCGAACTGCGAGAACAGCTCAATGGCTGTATAGACCAGAACAAGGGTCCTGGCCTTTAGCGGAAGTATGCCGAAGATATATATCTTCGAGTCCGGGAAATATACTGCATAAGCGAAGAGAACTGCATACACAGCCCCCGATGCTCCAAGGAGAACAACGTTCATTCCCGTGAAAAAGTAGACTATAAATGAGAAAACACCCGCGAGGGTTCCCGTCAGCAGATAGAAAAGCAGAAATTCCCGACTGCCCATCTCCCGCTCGACTGCCTGCCCGAAGAAGAAAAGACCGAGCATGTTAAAGGCAATATGGGTTATACCTGAATGAACGAACATATAGGTCACAAATTGCCAGATAAAGCCGTTGAGGACGAAGGAGGGAATCATCGCCAGATAGTACATTGAATCAGGTACAATCATATTGATCATAAAAACTGCGAGGTTCAGGCCTATCAGAATAAAAGAAATGTTTGAGTAAGTATATCTGAAAGGTTTTCTAAGTGGATTATTCATAGTTATTAAGGTAAAACTTTTATGTTTTACGGTCAAGAAAATATAGAGCTGAATCAAGATTGAACTTGATTCAAGCGTCTACCGGTGCTATGCTTTCAGCTATGTTCCGGTTAAAAACCGCTTTAATTTTCATCATACCTGCGGCACTGATAATATTATCGGCAGTTTCCTGCGGCGACAATACTGGGAGTCTATCCGATTACGGAAATCCGCCTGAAGTCGAGAAATGCTTCTGCAATCCTGACGGAGTGGAGGTATACCTGGAATCGATCGCTGAGAGTTATCCGGAAATAACGAATCTGCGCGAAAGCGGCACCACGGCAGACGGTCGTAAAATCTACACCCTTGAGCTCTCGGATAATCCGGGAATTGCAGAAAACGAGCCGGCAGTTTTTATAGGCGGAGCCGTTCATGGTCATGAGCAGGCCTCGGCGGGAGTATCGCTGCATCTCATCGAATACCTTGTGAATGCATATCCGGACAGCGATGATGCCGCTGATATAATAGAAAACATCAAACTTCATGTTATGCCCGTTTTGAACCCTGACGGCCTTGATTCCGGTATAAGATACAATTCAAACGGAGTTGACCTGAACCGGAATTTCGGATTTCACTGGTCGGAAGAAGAAATAAACAACGGCGATGAAGCTTTCGATCAACCCGAGTCCGCCGCTGTACGCGACGATTTCCTGGCGCAGGATTACAGCAGCGGCCTGATTCTCCATACAGCAAGCTCGCAGAACGGTATAGGAATCTACGGACCATGGGATGCGATACCCACAGATGATGTCGATTTCAACATCGACAACTATGCGATGATAGAAAGTATCGGTGAGAACTATTCAGACACCCTTACAGCATCAGCCGGCTATCCCTACAATCCATATTTCCATTACGAAGAAGGCGCCGACTGGTATATTCTCTACGGCTCAGTAAACGACTGGGCTCTGGGCGTAACGGGGGCGGTCTGTTATTCGGTCGAACTTTACGGAAAGCAGAACTACTCAACCTATGATGCAGATCTGCTTGATAAAATATGGAATGTACACAAGAAATCAATTATAGATTTTATCCGCAGCAGACCGGAATGGTAGACAACCGTCATTTTTTAAATTAAGCTCTTCGATCGGGGGTAAAGAATGGAAAAATATGATGTAATCATCGTCGGCTCAGGTCCCGCCGGATTGGGAGCGGCTTTTCATCTACTTGAAAAAAACAGCAGTCTGAAGATAATGATGCTTGAAAAAGAAAAGGTTTCAACCGGCGGCCTTAGAAACGACTGCAAGATGAACTTTACATTCCCCATTGGCTTCCCCCTCGAAAACTGGGACAGAGAACAGGCGGAGCATTACCTCAAGCTGGTTGTTCACAAACTGAAACCCGACATTCTCGGAAAGAAGAATCTTACAACATATTTCAAACGCGCGAAAAACCTGGGGATCGAGCTTCTTGATATCAAGCAGACTCACCT
>Ga0209633_10004955_pt1 | contig 11825 bp, 9 predicted proteins | sample Cruoilmetagenom1_FD_187290 | JGI IMG/M metagenome (GOLD analysis project Ga0209633, IMG submission 187290) | Oil polluted marine microbial communities from Coal Oil Point, Santa Barbara, California, USA - Sample 1 (SPAdes) (version 2) | ecosystem: Environmental > Aquatic > Marine > Oil seeps ... | reverse complement strand
ATCACCCTGTGTATATTCTTTAAGCTTAAAGCCTTCACCATTTTCTAGTTTTCCCATGGTGCGCCAATCCCATTCGACCTCAGTTGCTACGCCACCGCGTGCAATTTCTGGAATATGACAGGTTTCACAAGCAACCTTTTTGGTATGACTATTTAATTTATTTCCAATTATCGACGTAATTGAATGTGGTGCATCAGAATGACAGCTTTCACAACTGGCCACTTCACGTGGCATTCCAGGCTTGGTTTCTTTAGTGTCATCGCCAACTGTCATTTCATAGCGACTACCAGCCCATTCATGACCTTCGCCTACATGACAGGTGATACAACTAAAATTGAGTCCCTTGGCATCCATGTGGACATCAATTTTTTTATCAGGATTGAAAAGTGCTGAGGAAAGATCGCCGTGTTTGACGTTATCTCCGCCACCGCCATAGAAATGACATTTGCCACAGTTTGCTCGCCCCGGCATTTGTACACTTTGCGCTGTCTTCGTCCAATCAATAGGCGGCTTGCCTTCAAACATGACTGAACAGGACTCATTCCCTTCAGTCGATGGTAGCTTGTAATATTTCCCGGTTGATTCATGACAAACCAAACAATCCATATTCTCTTCATTGTCAAAGTCAAAATCATCATCCCCCCAGCCATAACCCGCGTGACACTGAGCACACATGCCTTCATTGCCACGAGCATTGGTACAAAAGTTATTCACCAGATGCTTCTTACCAAGAAGCTGACCTGTTTTAGGGTGCTTATATTCCCAGGTCCAATGTTTATTCTTTTTAAATTGATGCCCTGCAGTATTGTGGCATTTTAAGCAGGCTCTGGTGACTTCTGGACCGCTGGAAAAAGGCCCCTGAAGTTCTTCAAGTTTAGAATGGTCAGTTGTTGAGGTGCTTTCTTTGGATTTGCTTGATACTGCATGTCCCTGATCGGTCACTTTATACTCAGAGATTCCCATCTCTTTTTTTGGATCATTGGCGTGTTCTGCTTTTACCTGCGTGCTCACGAGTAGTAATGACAAGCAAACAAAAAAATATAAGACAAAAGATACAGGCATCCCTCGTCTTACCTCACTGGAGGCATTCAACTGATAATTACTCATATTCATTCCCTAGCGGATAGGATTTGAACATAACTCAGTTCTCATAAGGTGACATTGATTTGAATTAGCTTTGCTAGATTAATTAAATGACTTATCTCAAAGTTAATGGTGTTAACCACTTTTAAAATCAGAAAGTCTATTTAATCCTACCGATTTGGTCAGAAACTCTTAAATTTATAAATCAATATCTACAATCATTAGTGAATGGTCAGAAAAGCCATTCAAGCGTACCTCATGGTCATATCGAATCTCTTTGATTGAATCATTTAAAGCAGATGAAACTAAAGCATGATCATAGCGAAAGCCATTTTTCTGCTTGGTGCTGATCCAGGTAAATTCTCGCTTGTTTTTATTTCGACTGCGCCATGCATCTATCCAACCATCACGTAATAACTGCTGGAATAAAAAGGTGTGTTCAAAGGATTTTGTTTCAGAGTCTTCAAATGGGATACCACAGTTTAAGTCACCAATAATCAGGCTGTTTTCGGTTAAAAACACTTTATCTAAATCAATTAAAGCATGTAGAAAAGGTGGTTGTTTTGTCTTTTGAGGTAAGTGCGCAGCAATTAGGTTTAATTCTGCCAGATCAGGAAAAAAGGCTCGGATTGCACGAGCGGGAATATCGCTACCTTTAGGAAAGATTGTTGCTTGAAAATTATATTTTGAGGCGATGATTAAAGAATTATCTCTAGCGCTTCTGGTCTCAGGAGTAAACTGTTCATCCAGTCCCATTTTTGCGAGACCATCTTGCAAGGTCTTTTGGCTACTGCCATGACGAAATTCTTGCAGGGTGACTATATCTGGGTTTTCTCTCTTTATGACATCAAGAATATCAGGAGCGCGTTTGCCGCCTCCGTGTAGAATATTCCAGCTGAGAATCTTCATATTTATCACCCCACTTCACAATGAAGAAGGGCGATAATAACAAAGTATCAATAAAATTAGCTACAAACTGTAGTTGTTTTTAATCCTGTAATCCAGCTTTCTTGGCCGCTTCTTCCCAGCCTGCAGGCAACTTGTGTGCAATACCCTTATGACAGTCAATACAGGTTTTAGTTGGCTCTTTTCCATCTTGCACTTCCCATACATGAGGGTCATGTTGGTCTGCACTTCTGGTATCTTGTTTTTCCAGATTCATTGAGCCAAAGTTATGACAGTTACGACACTCTCGTGAATCATTTGATTTCATTCGCTTCCATTCACTTAAAGCCATTGTTAAGCGATAATCCTCAAACTTTTCGGGTGTATCAATGGTGCCGATTACTTTGTGGTATAACTCACTTGAAGCTTTTATTTTACGTACAATCTTATGAACCCATTCCTTGGGTACATGACAATCAGGACAAGTTGCGCGAACACCTGTTCGATTACTCCAGTGAACAGTCTCCTGTAATTCCTGATAAACGTTATCTTCCATTTCATGACAGGAAATACAAAACTCTTCTGTATTGGTCAATGCCAGGGTCCAGTTAAAACCACCCCAAAACAAAATCCCTAAAACGATACCCATTAACAGTGTTCCTTTAATAAAAAAACCTGCCATCCGTTTACGACTTTTCATTTGTGCCATGAGTATTACCTACAATTACTTTTCGTATATAAAATACTAAATCATTAAGAACACTATGAATCTACCCCTTATGGAGTTGATTCATATAAACATGATAAAAATCAATTATCAGAATCATCTTCACGAAAGTATGGCGAGCGGAAAATGAGTGTGATTTCCTCTCACAATACCTTCGAGCAAAAGCTCCTATTAAAAAGTGTTTTCAACCAGTGGTTTTACATCAGCTTGTGGCGTGTGACACTGATTACAAAACCAGCGACGTGCGGATGGTTTATCCAGCACTTTACCATCACGATTTTTGTAGTGACTTTCGGCAATAGCTGGCGCTTTTTCTTTTTCATAATTTGCCTTGCTATGACACCTCATACAGGTATTCCCTTTTAACGTAATACTATCTTTTGAAATATCATGCGGAATGCTGGGAGGCTGCAAATCCCATGATCTTTTAAAGCCACCGTCTACTTTGAGTTGCTTCTTTTTCTCTATGGCTTTAGCACCTTTATCTAATTCATGATCCCCTCTGAGTGAGGCTACCTTATCTTCACTAAATGCGAGCGGGGCTTGCAATAGCATTAGTGCTCCAACGATTGTTAATAGTGCTTTATTCATAACAGCCTCCATCAGACTTTTCATTTAATTTAAAATTTAACAACTTAAATACTAATTAACTTCTTGTTTATTCCCAATAGCAGTTTTAACTTTTTCTGAGTCGGTTTTAAAACGCAATCCAAAATGAAATACTTCTTCTCCACAAACGTCGATACAACGACCGCAATTTGTACACTCACCTGCTAATATCACTGGTGCTACACCTGTTTTTTCACCTTTTAAAACAGGTTTTAAAATCTGAGATTCAGGGCAGACTGTATAACATTCTGCACAATCATCACAATCTGCTCTGGCATCTGCTCTTACTCGTAAGGGGCTAAACTTGCCAACGAGTCCATAAAATGCTCCCATCGGACAAATGTGTGTACACCAGCCACGTTTGGTAATAAACAGGTCGAATAGAAAAATACCTGCAATTACAAACCAACCTAAACTCATGCCAAAAAACAAACCGCGATGTAGCATGGATACTGGATTAATCAACTCATAAGCCAGCGACCCGGTTACTGCAGAAAGTACTAAAACCATTCCCAAAACCCAGTAACGGATATTTCGAGAAAAACGTGTACCACCGCGTAGTTTTAGCTTGGTACGCAACCAAAATGCTGCATCGGTAACGATATTCACAGGACATACCCATGAGCAAAAAACACGGCCACCAACCAGCAAATAAAAAACAAAAATGATGCTGGCTCCAATCACTGCATCTATTGCGATATTGCCAAAACCTGATGCGAGCATTTGCAAAAATAACATCGGGTCAGTCATTGGAATCGTATCGAATAATTTACTCGATGCCAGATTTCCCTTTAAAATCCATCCCAAAGCACAATCATTCTCGTAACCAAGAGCTGGGCTTATTAGTTTGCAAATTGGAATCATCATAAATAATCCCAAAATACTTAGTTGGCTAAAGCGTCTTAAAATCAGCCATTTATAAGCCTGCCACCAACCCTTCTTCTCAATGGCTTCTTTGCCAATGATTTCATTAATTTGTCCTGCCGCCATCTACTCTGCTTCCTTTATTCCTTTGTTGAGAAAATCTAGCGGATTTACAGACCCTGGTGCCTCTTTGTCTTCTTTTTTCGGAATTAGTGCAGGATCAACAACTGGGTTCCCGCCCTCATCAGTAATCAAGCCAACTCCCTTATGGTCATAGCGCATACCTTCAGGTAAGTTATACTCATGCTTGTCTTCAATGTTAATCAGGCTTCCACCTTTGTCTTTTTGCTGTTCCCAACCTACTCGATAATGATGCCCTAAGTCACCTTTTGCCAAGTGCTCAGGAAACACTTTGATAGCTGGAGCATCTTCCAAAATACAGGCTTTCTCACATAATCCACAGCCAGTGCAATCACCTGAATGCACCACTGGAATAAACATGGCATGTCTTCCTGATCGCTGATTGTGCTTCATTTCTATCGTGATAGCTTTGCCACGAACAGGACAAACATTGAAACAAACCTCACAACGCAAACCTAGAAAGGCAATACAGGTTTCTTGGTCAACAACAACCGCTACACCCATCTTTGCTTTATTTATATCAGTTAAACTATGGTCTAAAGCACCTGTCGGACAGTTGGGAATACAAGGAATATCCTCACACATTTCACAGGGTCCGGTACGCGCCGTAAAATAAGGTGTACCCGTTGGTACTTCATCGCCAATTTCAGCAAGCTTTAATATGTCATAAGGGCAATCACGCACACAAATCCCACAACGTGTACACGCGGCAAGAAAATCTTTTTCTGGCAACGCTCCTGGTGGACGTACTGCCAATGGATGTATAGCATTCGCCGATTTAGAATATAAACCAATACCCAAACCTAACAGCCCCACACCACAAGCTGTGCCGGCCATATCACCAAGAAATCGTCGACGCGAAATGCCTTTGTTTTTCTTTTGTAGAGGTTGCTTGGATTGAGAATTAGACATTTTCTTATCCTATTAACTGGTTGTGAATAACAAGTCTAGCTTATGCCAGACCTGTTATTCATTTCCTATTTAATATTAAGCTTTCTCGATTTTACAAGCACACTTCTTGTAGTCCGTCTCTTTCGAAAGTGGATCAGTCTGGTCAAGTGTTAACTTATTAATCAAGCGTGAGGCATCAAACCAGGGAACAAATACCAAACCTTCAGGAGGTTGGTTACGTCCACGAGTCTCAACCGTACTAATAATACTACCGCGAATACTTGATATCTTTATTTTGGCACCGTTACGTAATCTACGTTTCTTCGCATCCTTCTTATGCATGTAAACCACAGCATCAGGTACAGCACGATAAAGCTCAGGCACGCGACGAGTCATGGAGCCTGAATGCCAATGCTCTAATACACGCCCTGTACATAACCATAGGTCGTATTCCTTATTGGGTGCTTCTGCAGGTGGCTCATAAGGCGCAGTAATAATATTGGCTCTACCATCTTTTTGACCATAAAAGTAAACATCACCTTTCTTGGTGTTTTCAGTTGTAACATGTGGATCATAGCCTTCACGGAAACGCCATAGCGTTTCTTTGCCGTCAATAACAGGCCAGCGCATACCTCGAGCAGCATGGTAGTCTTGGAATGGAGCCATTTCATGGCCTTTCTTCGGACCTTCATACTGGAAGCGACGGTATTCTTCAAATAAACCTTTTTGAGCGTAGTAACCAAAATGCTCTGATTCATCGTTATCGTACTTATTGCCGGCTTCATCAACAACTTGAACTTTCTCTTCTTTATCAACTTGGCCATTTGCGAAAAGCACTTCGTAAAGTGTCTTATCTTTATATTCAGGCTTTTGAGAAATCAAATCATCCGTCCAGACATCAGATACTTTAACGTACTTAGAAAATTCCATTAACTGCCAAAGGTCTGACTTTGCTTCACCTGGTGCTTTAACCTGCTGTCGCCAGAACTGTGTACGACGTTCTGAGTTACCATATGCTCCTTCTTTTTCAGCCCACATTGCTGTAGGTAAAATAAGATCAGCACCCATTGCTGAAACGGTTGGGTATGGATCAGAAACAGTAATAAAGTTTTCTTCTGCACGCCATCCTGGCCATGACTCTTCATTAAAGTTAGCTGCCGCTTGCAGGTTGTTATTACACATAACCCAGAAGCAATTCATTTTTTTATCTTTTAATGCACGATGCATGGCAACCGCATGAATAAGATTTTTACCCATAGGCTTACCTGTAATATCAGGCTGATCTTTTTTATCCATTTTGCCATTAGCTCTTGGAACAGTACCTGCGGGTAGCTTCCAGATTTTCTCGGCAAACTTACAATGTGAATCTTTCTTAACAACTAAGTCAGCTGGTAGACGATGCGTAAATGTTCCAACTTCACGAGCTGTTCCACAAGCAGAAGGCTGTCCTGTTAGTGAGAATGGACCATTACCTGGCTCAGAGATTTTACCCATCAACAAGTGAACGTTGTAACAAAGGCTATTTACCCAAACACCACGTGTATGCTGGTTGAATCCCATTGTCCAATAAGAAGAAACCTTCTTTTTAGGGTCTGCGTATAGCTTTGCTAGTGCTTCTAGATTTTTCTTAGGTACACCTGAAATTTCGTGTGCTTTATCTAGCGTATATGGTGCTACAGACTTTGCATATTCTTCAAATGAAATTTTGCTTAATTTACCTTTATTAGCATTCTTTGCCGCTTTTTGTAATGGATGCTCATCACGTAGACCGTAACCAATATCAGTCGGCGTACTCTTAAAGTTACAATGTGCTTCAACAAACTCTTTGTCATAAGCTTTTGTTTCGATAATATGATTAGCAATGTAATTAAGGATAGCTAAATCAGACTGTGGCTTGAATATCACATCATTATCAGACAACTCAAAACTACGATGTCTGAATGTAGAAGCAACATGAACTTCACAGCCTGGTTTTGTTAAACGCGTATCCGTAATCCGTGACCAAAGAATAGGATGCATTTCCGCCATATTAGAACCCCATAGCACGAAGCCATCAGCATGTTCCATATCATCATAACAACCCATTGGCTCATCAATACCAAAAGTACGCATAAATGCGCCTACAGCTGATGCCATACAGTGACGTGCATTAGGGTCAATACTGTTTGAACGAAAGCCTGCTTTCATTAGCTTTTGTCCCGCATAACCTTCCCAGATAGTCCATTGACCAGAACCAAACATACCCACACCTTTTGGCCCTTTGGCTTTGCGTGCTGTTACCCACTTTTCTGCCATGGTCTTGAATGCTTCGTCCCATGATACTTCTGTAAATTCACCATTTTTATTGTACTTGCCATCTTTCTTGCGAAGCAATGGTTTAGTTAAACGATCTTTACCGTACATGATCTTAGTGAGGAAGTAGCCTTTGATACAGTTTAAGCCCTTGTTTACTGGTGCATCAGGATCACCCTGTGTGGCGACTACTTTGCCCTCTTTTACACCAACCAAAACTGAACATCCCGTACCACAAAAACGACAAGCTGTTTTATCCCAACGGATACCATCATCCTTGCCCTCGGCATTTGTAATTGCCGGAACAGTAATTCCAGCCGTCAGTGCTGCCGCTGTGACGGCCTGACTTTTAATAAACTCTCGACGTGTTTGCTTCATATTAAAATACCTCTGTGTTTGTGTGGTACGGTTTATCTGGTGTATATACGGTTAATTTTTGGTTTAGCCTTTTGCAAAATCTTTTAGTTCGCATGCATCATTTAGGAGTTTTAGATTATCTTCTCCTAATGAATTCTCATCTTGCTTATTCTCTTCTTCAAAGTACTCATAGACTAAAGATGAATTAAGAACCCCGGGGATATTATGAAACCCCATTAAGGTATCACTACAATAGCTACGATCAGGATGATCTACAGTTACAATCAGCTTCCCCTTCTCATTAGTAGCGTGTAGCTCGACGGCTTCAGTCTTCTCCAATTCTGCCGAAACAGAACTTATATTCTCTGGTTTAGTGTGAATCACTACGCTGTAAATACTCATTAAAATCCCTTCCTTAAGTCAGTTATTCCTGAATAGCTAACCAAACATAACTTAGATATATTAGCTTATTATTATTTATCTATATATTTATGCCCTTATGATTAGCATGGTAATTTCCAGTGGCATAAGCTCACCTTGACTTGAATCAAGCTTGCAATTTTTTCACTTGACTTGAATCATGTTTTTACACGAATCGTTCAAGTTCTATTTTTAATAGAAACGGCATTTTCAGGGCAAACATATAGACACTCACCGCATCCTGTACAGTTTTCACTATCAATTTCAGGAATGGAAACACCTCCCAATTGCAAACGAAAGCGAATTGCCTGTTCATCACAGTTATCCCCGCAAGCCCTGCAAACTATGGCATTTAGTGATAAGCAACTGGGCTTTATCGTAACATCGAGATTCCAAGCCTTATCGGGATCTGCACAAATTTCGTGGGGGTCATCTGATTTAAAATAATGAAAAGCCTTTGCTTCACAAACATCCGCACATTTTGCACAAAACGTACACTTTCCCTTTCTAAAGTTGACTTCAGGATAGCCTCCCTCACCTCGAAACAGTATTTTTTCAGGGCAAACTTTAATACACTCATCACAACGCTCGCAGCTTTCAACAAACTGTGATGCTTCAATCGACCACGGGGGGCGTATTGCATTCGGTGTGGTTCTTGGGCTCTTTCCTCGAAGAAATGCCCTGCGATTTAAATTTGTAGACTGCATTGGGAATAATTGGCTAACATCGATAGATAATAAGAATACAAATTACCACACAAATAAATATAAAAATCTAATCTGGATCAATCTGTTCATTACTTATTGTGTCGCAGTTCTAGTTATATTCAACTCAAAAGATCACAAATTTCATCATGGCACCCCCCCTAGTTTTTATGCTCAGCCTTAAACTAGGAGGTGCCATATTTATAATCATCGTTTTACATACGTGTCTCAGACCACGCAATAAGCTGAGCTGCTTTTAAGTGATCCGGCAATTTTTTATCCAGCTTCTTGACAAGACCAGGCCATAGTAAATTGTAGTGAAGCTCTGCTCTAACCAGGAATACATCTTTAGCAGGAATATCATAACTAAGAGTCCTTTTTTCATAAGGCTTAAGGCGCGTATCTTTTCCAGGGCTTTTTGCCTTTGGCGGAGTGGTAGACATTCCATCTCCATCTAAGAGCACATACACAAAGTAAGACTGAGGATCTTCCTTAACAGGATGTTTTTCATAATTCTGCCAAATTTTGTTTCCATCTTTGCCATACGCGGTTACTTTTAACACCATGTTTCTAAAGGGTGCTCCTGTGGGCATATTATGAGGCTGCGTATTTTTCAAAGTGACATTTGTTTTGATTAAATCACCTTCTTTTTTGCTATTAAGCTCAAATACAACTGCTCGTCTTAACATGCTTAAATCGTGCCCGCCACCCATGCTGTGATTCGCAAATCCAGCATTCACAGGCATATGACAAGATTGACAAGTTACATAACTTTTTCCCTGTGCATATTCAGTACCCGTTTGACAAAGAGACACACCGTGAGAGTTTGCACGCTGATCATGACAACCCAAACAAGCTGCCGATGTTTTAAGTAAACCAGGATTGGATTCAATTGGAATATTCATAGAAATTTCTTCATCATCCAAATCAACACCTTCATCCGCAGAAACAAATGGCTTCTGGTAGTCCCCTAGCGCCATATTTACCTGCATGGTATGTGGATTATCCTTATCTTTAGCAGCGGCTGCTGCATCTTCCGGAGACTTCCACATAAACCCAGAAGGTCCCTGACACACTTGAGCCGTCTCATAAGCTTTTATACCAAGACGCAATTTACCATCTGCTTTTTTAGTGCCTTTGAATTTTTTCAAGCGATGGCAAACCACACAATTCACACCCTCTGAATAGGCAGGCATAGTATCCAGCTTGGTTTTACCGTCTTGTGCGGCATTGGGCGCATGACACTGTAAACAAACCGGATATTTTCCTTTTTTAGATTTCAAACCTTCTACAAGCGGATCACCCATTACATTTTTATAAAACGCGCCATGAATTGGATCTTTTAATGCGGTACTTTGCGCATGCATGGAACCTTTCCACTGATTATAAATTTCCACATGACATTTTTTACATTCAATGGCTGAAATTTGATGAATCGGCGTTGGTTCATAATCAATAATATTTTTAGGCTCAGGCTTCATTTCTTCATCAGCAAGGGCACTGGTATTGATCGAGAAGATAGATAAAGCTGAAATGATTACAGGCAGAGATAGAAAAAGACTCCACTTCCTTGTAGTTTTGGTCATATTGATACTCCTAGCGGTTGAGTGTGACGATTTGATTTAGGTAGAATTAAAGGGTATGTCTTTAATATAGAAGTAACAAATAGCCTCTGCAAACAGTTAGTTAGCAAAAACTAATCTGGATTAGAATTTTTTTTGATTTTTATTGATATGCATCATGAACTTACTAAGATTTTAAGAACAACACTCTTATTCAAACGTTTTCCAACCACCCACAATGTATTTTTCTTTCCAATTTTCTAATAGCATTCTGATTTGCGCTTCCGAGCTACTCACGCGGATTTCATGTTGCAACGGTTCTTTGCGATTCGAACTGAAATTGGTTAGATGTAAAACATAAGCAGGATGATCACGAGATGCTTCTTCTTTATTGGTTTTCCAGAGGAGTAATTTACGCACCATAGTCGCATCTTTGAGTACTTTGGTAGCAACAATGCGTTCCAATATGGTACTAGTAGGCAATATCAAGTCATCAGCAATACGTTCTAAATCAGGAATTTCAGTAATATCTGAGAGCTGTGACATTTTCACATCATCTTCATTCGCTGTTTTATCATCCCGAATACGCAAGAACTGCGGTGAAATAATGCTACACAAAGGCAGACGGCGTATACCTTCCCAGTGTTTTTTATCTTCATCCCATTCAATAATCATACGGTCAATGGTACTGCCGTGTGAGGTGCGTGAGATAATATCCAGGCAGGATATTTCTATTACTAATCCGGGCTTTATCATTTGATAGGCAACCCGGTCGGAATTAACCTCTGCATATTCGCTTTCAACCACCTGCGGTTGCAGTTGCTTAAGTATTTCTATGCGCTGATCGTCACTAAAGCCGCCACCTACACGTGAAATAATTTGAAAGCTTCCGTCAGAACGAATAACCGCGAGTAACATGCTGTGCAACATACCTGCTCTATCGTCGATGCCTTCGGTAAAGCCAACCACTGCCAAATCAAGTGTATGCCGTGGTTTGATCTTAAACACGCCAGCAGTATCACTTCTAACGACCACGCCTTCGGCACTTTCTTCATCAACCCATTCAGAGAATTTTTTAAAAATTGCTTTCTCATCACTAACAATAGTTTCAACAGAGTGAACTAAGCCATCTTTGCCGAAAATTTCCTGCACCTTCTGAATCGCATCAGCGTAATGCATTGAATAGTCTTCACCATCCAGATCATAAATATTAAAAATACCAAAACCAAGGCTATCTACCGCTTCCTGATCTTCTGGTTTGCGCGCTACACGAACAACATCATGTACCCA
>Ga0209633_10004954_pt1 | contig 11828 bp, 10 predicted proteins | sample Cruoilmetagenom1_FD_187290 | JGI IMG/M metagenome (GOLD analysis project Ga0209633, IMG submission 187290) | Oil polluted marine microbial communities from Coal Oil Point, Santa Barbara, California, USA - Sample 1 (SPAdes) (version 2) | ecosystem: Environmental > Aquatic > Marine > Oil seeps ... | reverse complement strand
TCTCTGATCAAGTCCCATAAAATTCTGCTGGCTTACAAGGCATCAGATCCTAGGCGTGAGTTTTGAGAATGGTTGTTCCCTTCGCAAAATTCACAACAACGGAGATGATGCCTTGTAAGCCAGCCCCGTGGGGCTTAGCCAAGTTACCAATTTCTTCGTTATTTGTTTTTACCATAGAATGACTATGCAAAAAAACAAATGCCTCGAACTTGGAAACTTGGCGTTGCCAGAATTTATGGGACTTGTTCAGAGGTCCCTTAAGGATGAGTATCAATATATTGATTTTCCTATAAATAATCTGTGAAATTCATCACACTTTACAAAATGGGTTGGTTTTATCAGTTCAAACGGTCTGACTGAGAGAATGATGGAAACTTAAGCAGATTTTTAAGGGTCGAGTTAAACAAACCAACCACTTTCAAAATCACGCTCTGCCATCGCATCTACTTTCTTTGTAATTTTGTCTAAAGCAATAATCATTTCGACCGTTTTTTTCTCAAGATTTTTTAGTTTTTTCCTACGGAAATTTTTCTCAATCACTGGGACTTCTTCACCCGCAGTAATCAATGTAGAGCGTGCTTTTTGTCTGCGATCAAACGTCATATAGTAAAGCGCAGTATAGGTTAGATGTATTTCCTTATGTAAACTTTCCAGAGCAATCAATGATGGGATATTAACCAGTTTTAAACCTTCATCGTAATACCATTGACCAAACTGACAGGCAGTACAATCAACAGGTTTTTTAAGTTGATCTTGTGGTGCACCATTAATAATTTGATGCCCCTGTTTAATCCACTCAATATGTTCCGGTTTGGCAAGTTGAATTGTTTTTATTATGTGGCTCTTGTTCATGATGTGGAGATGAATCTTTATTTATTGATTCAATTATCAGTGGAACGAATGTTGTACTCAACTTTTTCAGATTAAAGGATATTGTTGTTTGTTGTTAATGTGATTCTGATTCTGCAAGAAGAAAAAAACAGCATATTATTCTTAAAGTATTGGTTTTCGATACTCCGGATGAGTTGTTGGATACTTTAGAGACTAATTGGTACTGTAATTAGAACTTTTATAATTACAGGTTGTTAAGAATGAAGATATTTGGTGCCGATAATCAAAAAAAGCAATTTTTTATTATTGTTGGTTTATATTTACTGACTGTTCCTATCTTTTTCTCTGGTCTCATGTGGTATTTTTGGGACGATGGTGGCGGATTTTACGGCGCTGCTATTTCTTTGTTTTTTATTACTCTTGTCGGACACTTTTTTGTCGTTGTCTTGGGGTGGCTTGATGGACGAAAAACGGGCGCATTTTCTGGTTGGTGGAAAGCAATAGCTTCACTGCTGGGTATTTTGATCTTGACGCTTGTTGTGTTTTTTTCCAGTTAAGTTAAATTTTATAAAAAAGGCAACTCTATTGATGAGTTTTGATAAGCGGTTAGGCGTTCCTTTTTTAAAGGATTGGAGACCTAAAGAAACAACGTTTCAAATGTTGAATCATCTATTTCATACCCTCTATAATATTCAACGATGTCCTTTTGTTGTATCGATAAAAACCATTGTTTTTCAAATTGTGAGAAGCATTGCTTACTGCGTTTTGGTTTTTGAACTGACGTAGTTAAATTACCTGCCGCATAAAATACTTCTGCAATTAAAAGGTCACTAATCTGAAAAACTTGTTGCTCTATTTTAAAATCATCGCCAAGTTTCAGAGTCCACAGGTTTTTATCGGGTAAGTAATAAGTTCTGCGTAAAAATAAGTAACGATTATTTTTACGGATTAATACGGCATAGCCATGCGTTGGAGAATAAAGCTGATAATTCATCCACTCTTCTTGCCTGCTTTTGTAAGCAATATATCCAGTTATAGTAAAATCTACATTCTGTATTTTCACCTGCATGCCAATCGACAATGGTGAATTCGGTTGCTGAATATGGGTGAAAGTATACAGAGCTTTAAACTCATGTTGGCTATCCATAACTGTGCCACAGTAAGAACAGCATAAGTTTTTTGAACGGAAGCTATTGCCTAATATTTTTAGGTTGGCACCGCAGTTTTTACAAGAAATAGCTTCAATATTTGCAGGCTTTTGTTTCATGAAACTGTCTCAATTTCAAAGGGGTCAAGCCAATGCCCTTGGCGGAAATGTATTTGATTATTTTCAAAAATGAGTATTAAGCTTTCTGCATTGTCCCCAGTCAGATAAGTGTAATACAACGTTTTAGTTTGATGGGGGAGACAGGGTAACTCACCTTGAAAACCATAGTATTCTTGGACACGTTTTTCAGTTACTAGCCAAGTCTTATTTGCAATTTGTAGTTGTGTATTTACCTGTAAACTTAGCCAGGGTGGTATGTCATTTTTATCCATTTTCACATCTTGGAGTAGAAAAAAGTTCTCATCTTCTTCGCTGAGCCAGAATGAATTATTGTGATTATCCAGTACCCACCACTCTTTACGATAACCTTCGTCGTGCTTTAACTGAATATACCCCTGTGGCTGATACTGCTGCTCTTTCCAAATAAAACGATGACCTTGTTTAATTAAAGAAAGCTTATTCTGGATATGTGATTCGATACCACTTTTCTTAAGTCCTGTTGGATCAATGAGCAGGGTAGAGGCGCAGTGCTTACAATTTACCAGCTTTGCTAATCGTGAATGTATAATGATTTCAGAACCACACTGTGGGCAATTCATCATGCTACTCCCAGCGCTCAATAAGGCGAATACTATCAGGCACTTGTTCGCTGTAGTTTGCTGCGCGAGCTTTTAATAAATAGTCACGACCTTGCTTGCTTTTCGTAGAGAAAAGCTGAGCATCGGGGAACTCAGGCAATATTTTTTCCATGCTTTTAAAAAAGCATTGGCATTTTCTTTCTTGTTTCCAAGGCTATGAGGAACAGGAAATATATCCCCCGAGTGTGGTTTATTGCTTAATGCTATTAGATAACGCGGCTGCTGGATGGGTTCTAATAGTTGGCTTAAGGCGGTGAGAAATATATCGTCTTCTTTGCGGGTAAAATCATTTAAAGAAAAACGGAAATAGCCTTTTTTAATTTGATTAATTTGAATATTGTTTTCTTCCAATATACTTGATTGAGAGGCACTTGGTTGAGATGCATCTTTTGTTTGTATCAACCCTATTTCTTGCAAAGCGCTTAATGTGGCTTGGGCGAATGCCAAGGGTAAATAATCTCCATTAATAGATGACGTTATTTTAGTCTTTTTATTTTTGTTTCTTAAAAAGAAGGCCACCAACAAAGGACTGATGCTACCTGTTAATAACGGGTACATTGCTGTAATACCAAAAGAATTCATCATTACTAGGGGGCTGGCAATTGCAACAGATGCTAACGTTCCTGTAGTTAGCAAGCTTTTTATTTTAAGACGTTTTTGTAAAGCCTCGATCTGGCTCTTTTCAAGTCGGGCAACATATTGTGAGATGGTATTTCTAGCGTTTTGTTTATCTATTTTAATTTGCAAACCTGTTTGAAAAACATGCTTTTCTACCTTTTCAAGCGCATTCTGCCAACGCGCTTGTAAATTAAAAATATCATCTTGGTGACGCTTGATGGTTTTCTGGTTTGAATGTTGAATAATATCCGATTTTATCTGTTCATCTTTGTGGTTCAAACTATCACTGCTGAGTGCAAGCCGTTCAATGCCTGATTCAATGAGGGCTTCATCAGCATGTATTCCAGCAAAGGTTTTAAAACGTCTGTGTAGGTCTTTTAGGATAAATTCATTGTATTCTGATTGCGGTGAAACAGCCACAATATGCCAGATACTTGCCGTCTTAAAATCATCATCCATATTGATGCGAATCGCTCTTCCACGTACCTGATTACTGGAAACATAAGCACCCGTTTGCGTTGCAAGTATCAGTGAATTTACATGCGGTGCATCCCAGCCTTCCCCCAGTAGTGCGCGCGTACCAATAAGAAAGAGTAAATCACCCTCTTTATGTAACTGTGTAAATGCAGCTGAAACATGCTCACTGGAAATATTAAGCACGACAAATTTGGGGTTTTCAGAATAAGGTTTGCTCTTAATGGCGAGTGTCGAGGGGAAGTGTTGAGATAATTTTACTAATAAATCTTGATGAATAATGGATAAGCGCCCCGTTAACAACGCCGTTTTGGCAACTAAAGAATCTTCTAAATGATGAATAAAATAATGGAAAATAGGGTATGCACCAGTTGGTGCTTCTAAACCGTCAAGTGCAAGTTGGTACTTTTCATCATTAATATAATCAGCGAGTACGACTATGCGACTCCACTCTTGTCTTGCCTGATATTCGACGCTAGCAATATCAAAACAGGCTTTGATTCGCTCTTGTGTTTTGTTAAATGCCTCTAGTTTTTTTCTGCTGTTATCCAGACTGATGCGACCGTATTTTAGAAAGTATTTACCTTTTAATAGTCTTGAAAGTGTCTCCCTAAATTCAGTGACAAGTGTTGCTGAAGGGTAATGAGAACCTTCTAGAAAGCTTTGTAATAAATTCTCCCAAGCAAAAGTACTCATGGGGTTGATGGCTTCTTCAGTGATGCCTAGTAGTGATAATAAGTGTTCGGGCAATTCTTTTTGGTGCTGTTTGAGCAAGCCTAATAGCGCAAAACATTCATCTAAATTGTACAGAACATCCTTTTGGCTAATTGCGTTTTCTGGTTCTAACCAATCATGTAGTTGTAATAAATAAAGCAGCTCGTCATTCTTGTTAAGGCTTTCTATAAACTGTGCTAGATTATCTTGCTGGCGCTTAAGTGATGTGATGTTTTTATCATCAGTCTTTACCATCCAGATATAGTCTTGATGCGGGCAAAGGGAGTTAGACCTTACTAATTCTGGAATGCTTATTTCTTCATCCACTGGCCCACAAAGCTTTTGATAACGCGACCATTCCAGCGCATTTGAATCATAAGGTGGTGTAGCGGTTAAGCTTACAATGATGAGGTTTTTAGATTGCTCAACAATCTTCATCAACACTTTCCACCATGCTGCTTTTAGGTGATGGGCTTCATCAAGAATAAGCAGGCGAATATCATGAGATTCAAACCAGTGATGAATATTCTCATATTGTTGTTCAACGTTTTCTTCTGTTGCCTCTCCTAGTTTTTTATCAAAGCTGAATAAACCTTGATAGGTGATTGCGGTAAATAACTCTGGAGACTCTAACTTAGTGCTGCTCCAATGAGGAGTGCGACTATTCTCAGGGAGAAAAGCAAAAAGCCGTTCTATCCATTGATTACGCACAATTCTTGTTGGTGATATTGCTAATGTCTTTAGTTTGTAACGATTAAATACTTCTAAGCCAATAACTGTTTTGCCAGCACCCGGTGCGGCGACAATGTGAATGCGATTATCATCATGATAATTTTTTAAGTTATCTAAAACACGTTGCTGTTCTGGTCGCCAAGAGTAGATAAATTTTAAGTTTAAAGATTCGAACTGAGGCAAGTGAGTTTGTGCTTTATTATTCATTTATTATTTTTTAAAACTCGTAAAAATTCTTTGTGAGAGCACCGTTTACAATGAAACAGAGATTAACATTTTTTTGCAGAAAAAATGGGTATAAAGTAATACTTTTGAATATATGTTTTTATTCATGGTGAATTGATGAATTTAACTTAACTGAATAATTCGAGTGACTAATGTTGTACTCAAATCCTTCAGATTAAAGGGTTTCATTAAGCGTGATTTTCCAGAAAAGATTTATAATCTATTTCTCAGATATTTTCATAGGGTATTTCACTAATTAGTGATGTTTTGATAGAGATAGGCTATAGAATTCGTTAGGATGTCCAAAAGAACTTTTTTTACAAACATTATGGTAATTTATGGCAGATAAAATTTGTATCATTGGTTTGGGTTATGTGGGATTACCACTGGGTGTTGCTTTTGCTGAAAAATATCATGTTACTGGATTCGATATTATTCAGGAACGAATTGATGAATTGTCAGCAGGTCATGATCGAACTCTGGAAGTAGAAAGTGAGTTTTTGGAAAAAGTAAAAAATAATATTTCATATACCACAGATATAGAAAAAATTAGAGATTGTAATATATACATTATTACGGTTCCTACACCGATTGATAAATCAAGTCGTCCTGATTTAACACCTTTAATAAAATCCTCTGAAACTGTTGCCAAAGTCCTGAAAAAGGATGATTTGGTAATTTATGAATCTACTGTTTACCCCGGAGTTACAGAAGATGTGTGTGTGCCTGTTTTGGAACAAGACTCAGGGTTAACGTTTAATAAAGATTTTTTTGTGGGCTATTCGCCTGAACGAATTAATCCTGGAGATAAACAGCATACCGTTAAGAATATTCTGAAAGTTACATCAGGCTCTACTCCGCAGATAGCAAAACAGGTTGACGAACTTTATCAATCTATTATCACGGCAGGAACCCATCTGGCTTCAAGTATTAAAGTTGCCGAAGCATCCAAGGTGATTGAAAATACTCAGCGAGACGTCAATATCGCCTTAATTAATGAATTGGCGTTAATCTTTGACCAAATGGGCATAGATACCAATGAAGTGATTGAGGCTGCGGCTACCAAATGGAATTTTATCAGATTAAGCCCTGGATTGGTTGGCGGACATTGTATCGGCGTAGATCCCTATTATCTGACGTTTAAGGCTGAAGAATTAGGTTATAAACCAAACCTTATTTTGTCTTCCCGACAGATCAATAATGGCATGTCGAAATACATTGCTGAAAAAACCATTAAAGAAATGATAATGGCGGGTAAAATAATTAAGAATGCCAAAATTCTTATTATGGGAATCACCTTTAAAGAAGATTGCCCGGATATGCGAAATTCAAAAGTAATGGATATATTCGAAGAATTGCAGAACTTTGGTGCAGATGTTGATGTTTACGACCCTTGGGCGGAAACGCAAGAAGCAAAGGAGTTCTATGGTGAAAGTGTGGTTGCTGACCCTCTCTTATCTATCGTCAAATATGAAGCAATTATCGTTGCTGTAGGGCATGCCCAATTTAGAGATTGGAGTACACAGGATTTTGACAAAATATCTACAGGGCAAGCGATTATTATTGATGTGAAAAATATAGTGCCTGAACCGACTTGGAGACTTTAGGTGGGAGTGGTTGGGCATTCAGAAATGATGACGCAACAGGTATTACAGGTGTGGTCTGTTTCAGATAATAAACCGGGTCACCAAAACCAGACAGAAGGATTGATTCAATCGTTATCTCAATATCGTGAGGTTAAACTTCGCAGAATGCCAATAGTTTCATTTTCCAAAGCGTTTAGAATGCTCTCCCTAAAAATATGTGGGAAATCTAAATATAAAATGCCTGATTTAATTATTGGGACGGGTCATCATACGCATCTAAGCTTACTGGCATATAAGCGTTGTTTTGGAGGGAAGACAGTTATGATGATGAGTCCGAGCTTACCTAATAGTTTCTTTGATTTGTGTTTTATTCCTCGTCACGATAAACCAGTAAACAAGAAAAATGTAATAGAAACATTAGGCACAATTAATCGCGTATTACCTGACAATTCTTTACGTGTTAAGAAGGATGGATTGATTTTGCTTGGAGGCCAATCGAAGCATTTCAAATGGGATTCGTTAAAAGTGGAAGGCCAGATTCGGAAACTGTTTCAACTAGACCCGCATATTAAATGGATGATAGCGGGATCACGAAGAACACCTAAGGAAATATATGAAATAATAAAAGAACGCTTTCCTCAAGTAGCAATAGTTTTACCAGATACCGTTTCATCAGATTGGTTGCCAGCCCAGACACTTAAAGCAGGACAAATTTGGGTAACCGCCGACAGTATTTCAATGATTTATGAAGCACTTACTTCCGGGGCAAAAACAGGTATCCTGGAATTGGATTATGATAAATCAACACGTATAACGAGAGAGATTGATCGCCTTCAGTCTGAGGGTAGGGTAAGTACTATTGGTTCAATTCAAAATGATAAGCCCTTAGCTACTATTTTTGAGGCAGATCGTTGTGCAAAACTTTTATTGGAAAAACTGGGGTTATAAGGCACTTTTATAGTTGTGTACACAGATGAGTAAACAGTTAACTATTGTACAACTCCTACCTGATCTGGAAAGTGGTGGCGTTGAAAAGGGAACCCTGGAAATTGCCAAAGCTATTGTTGAAGCTGGACATAGATCGATTGTTATTTCAGCGGGTGGGCGTTTGGTTAAGCTACTTGAGCAACAGGGGAGTGAGCACATTCAATGGGACCTAGGGAAAAAATCACTGCTGACTTTTTTTCAGGCCGGAAAATTGAGGGCATGGTTGAAAGATAATCAAATTGATATTGTTCATGCTCGGTCGCGATTACCGGCTTGGGTTGCATGGTTGGCCTGGCGCAAAATGCCAGTAAATAATCGCCCTCATTTTGTGACCACCATGCATGGCTTAAACTCGGTTAGCCGCTATAGCAAAGTCATGACCTATGGTGAAAAAGTCATCGCGGTATCCAACACGGTTAAAGACTATCTGCTCAAGCATTATCCAAATACACCTGAAGATAAAATTGTGACGATTGCCCGTGGCATCGATGCGGAGGAATTTCCCTTTGCTTATCAGCCGGAAGATGAATGGCTTGATAGTTGGTATCAGGCGTTTCCACAAACAAAAGGTAAATGGCTAATAACATTACCAGGTCGCCTAACCCGCTTAAAAGGACATAATGATTTTATTGGTGTGATCAAGCAAATAAGATCAAACAATTCGGAAATACATGGTTTGATTGTCGGTGGTGAAGACCCCAAGAGAAAACAATACGCTCAAGAGCTTTACCAGCGGGTAAAAGCAGAAGGACTTGAGGATGCGATTACATTTACGGGTTATCGTTCTGATATGAGAGACATTTATTCAATCTCAGCAGCGGTGTTGTCCTTATCAACCAAACCAGAATCTTTTGGTCGAACGGCTGTTGAAGCAATCAGTTTAGGAAAAGCAGTTATTGCGTATGATCATGGCGGTGTAGGGGAAACATTGGGATCAATTTATCCTGTGGGTCTGGTTCCATTAAATGATACTGAGCAGGTTGCAGTTCGTTGTAAGCGGTTATATGAAGGTGAAATATTAGCGCCGCAAGCTGCGCTTACACACTACCGCAAGCAGGATATGTTAGATAAAACCCTGGCATTGTATGAGTCTTTAAATGGAAATTCTTAGGCTATGACAGGCATTTTGATTGTCACTTCAGTACTTTTGTTGCTTGCTGTGTATTTCTCCCGTCGTTATGCCTGGTGGAAGAATGCAGTGTCGTATAAATACCCAAGAATATTGATGTATCACATGGTTCGGGAGCCAGTTCAAGGAGCTAAATTCAATTCGCTTAGAGTCTCTCCGGAAATGTTTGAAAGACAGCTGCGGCATCTAAGTGAAAATGGCTGGCATTTCTATACGATGTCTGAATTAATCGAATTGAAACACAGCTTGCCAGAGAAGAGTGTCGCCATTACTTTCGATGATGGCTATGAAGATAATTTCACTAACGCGCTTCCTATACTTCAAAAATATAATGCCAAGGCAACGATTTATCTGGTGGTTGATCGTCATAATCGTGAATGGTCGAGTAAGCGTAAAAAGAAGAATGATAATAAGGAGTTGATGTACGAGCCAAAGTTACAGGATGAGCAAGTGAGTGAAATGCTGAAATCCGGTTTGATTGAAATTGGTTCGCATACTTTGACCCATGATAATTTGCCTACACTTTCAGAGGAACAAAAGCACCAGGAAATATCAGACTCTAAAAAACAGATTGAAGTATTATTCAATATCAAATGTAACTCGTTTTGTTACCCCTTTGGCTTGTACGATGAAACCGACTTGAAACTGGTTGAGAATGCGGGTTATAGCAATGCCACTTCGGTTGAAAAGGGCATTGATGATATTCAACAAGTGAGTGCTTACCAGCTGAAGCGCATTACCATCAGTGGTAAGGACAACTTTTATGCGTTTAAATTAAAATTGAAAACAGGTAAGCGGGGTGTAAAAAAATGAAAACCTGCTTGATCAGTCTGCTGAGTACAAAGAGCTATCTGATCGTTCGGATGGAGCGATTGTAAAAGACAATGGGTCCTAGAATGAAGACAATATGGATAATCTCTGATGGTCTGCCTGGGCACTTTAACCAAAGCATAGGGCTTAGCGAGGCTATCCAGTCGCGTTTTAAACATGAGGCGACAACCATAGATGTTCGGCTTAAATATAAAGCTTTGCGTTCGCTTATGCGTTTTATCGCTAACTATTTACCCTGGCTTGTAGGTCAGGAAACACTTTCTTTTTTTTATCAGCATAGTGAGATACCGTCTAACAAACCTGACTTGATTATTTCTGCCGGGGGAAATACCTTGTTTGCAAATATTGCATTGAGTAAGGCTTATCAGGCAAACAATATTTTTAGTGGCACTATAAAAGGTTACAACAGTCATCTGCTCGATAAAGTTTTTACGGTTGTGCCGATAAAAGGAATTAAAAATAACGTAGTGCTAGATTTGCCTCCTGCCAATATTAAACCCGGATCGGAAAATCAGGATAAGCCATTCTACACACTCTTGATCGGCGGGGATGGTGCCGGTTACGCCTATACTGATACGGATTGGAAACAACTTGTCATGGCGATTACTGATATTGCCCGACGTGACAATATCACATGGAAAATTACGACCTCTCGAAGAACCGGAAACAGCGTTGAGGAACTGCTTAGGCAAGCGCTTGAAGAAGCAGCAGTTGATGGGGCAGTGGTTGATGAAGCAATCTGGTTCTCATCTAATCCACAAAAGGTGGTAAAACGTTTTCTAGAGGAAGGGCAGATCATCTTCTGTAGCGAAGACAGTTTAACGATGGTTTCAGAAGCAATTTATGCGCACAAACCTGTAGTAACCTTGCAGCCGCAAATAATGAAGCCTGAAGAGAATGATTCTATGGCCCTGGAAAAATATCAGCACAAGCAGTTTATAATAAGGACTCCTATTGCAAGCTTGTCCCTTCAGAAGTTTGAGAAAGAAAGGTTTTGTAAAACATACCCGGATATTCAAAAGCAGATAGCCGATGTTGTAGCGGCACTTTGGTCATGAATGTGCTTATTCAAGAAAAAAACACTAAAGTAAACAAACGGATTTTATGGTGGGGACGTCATGGTAATTACGGTCCGAATTACCCAAGAAACAGAACCATAATCCAGTGTCTGAAAAGTATGGGGCACGAAGTCATTGAGTTCCAGCCGCGTTTCTCTAAATTGGCCGATTTAGAGGTGCGCTTTAAAAACTTCAAAACAATTGATTTAGTTTGGGTCCCCTGTTTCAGACAAAGGGACATTTCGGCGGCATCCCGCTGGGCAAAGAAGCATAATCTACCCTTAATTTTTGACCCATTGATCAGTGCGTACGACAAAAGAGTCCATGAGAAAAAGAAGTATGCACCCGAATCTAAACAGGCCAAAAGGTTATTAAATTGGGAGAAAAAGCGGTTTGCTTTGGCCGATTTTATTATCGCGGACACTGAATGCCATAAACAGTATTTTATCGAACAACTCGGCTGTCATGAAGACAGGGTCAAGGTCATTCCTGTATCAGCGGAAGAGGCCTTTTTCTTTCCAGAAAAACCTAAGCAGAATGATATTCTGGAAGTTCTGTTTTTTGGCACGTTTATAAGCCTGCAAGGGCCAAAGCATATTGCAGAAGCAATTCAGTATTACAACGGGCCTCCCATCAAGCTTGTTTTTCTGGGGGACGGGCCAGAAAGGAAGCAATGCGAAACGATAGTCCAGCAGACGAGTAATCGGAATGTGTCTGTACAATTTGAAGACTGGATTC
>Ga0209633_10004951_pt1 | contig 11832 bp, 8 predicted proteins | sample Cruoilmetagenom1_FD_187290 | JGI IMG/M metagenome (GOLD analysis project Ga0209633, IMG submission 187290) | Oil polluted marine microbial communities from Coal Oil Point, Santa Barbara, California, USA - Sample 1 (SPAdes) (version 2) | ecosystem: Environmental > Aquatic > Marine > Oil seeps ... | reverse complement strand
TCCGAATGGCTTATTTCATCGGATATTACTAAAGAAATCCTTAAAGAGAAATTGGGTATAGAGCTTGAAAAAATATCATGGAATGATTTTCCCAAATACGATACATTCTCTGTAAATTCTGATTTTTTAAATCATTTTAATGATTCTGGATTTAATTTGGAAGATTCGTCGAGAGTTTATAATTTATTGCAAGATATTATTAAGCTACGAGAGTTAGATGCAATAACTGTTGAGTGCTTTCCTTTAGTCAGAGAAAGTAAAGTTACAGCATGTTTAGCTTTGTCTTTATTTAACACCAATACAATTGCAGCCGGTTGCGAAGGTGATATTACAAGTATTGCAGGAAAATTAATTGTAAAGGAACTTACAAATCAAGTTCCTTGGATGGCTAATATTGCAGGAATTGAAGAAGATAAGGTGTTTTTTGCACATTGTACAATTGCAATCGATTTAGTTTCCGATTATAAGATTAATACTCACTTTGAAACTAATGAAGGAACAGCAGTTCAAGGAAAGTTTAAATCGGAGAATGTAACTGTATTTCGCTTGAATAATGAATTAAACAAGGCATTTTTATCGTACGGACGAATTGTAGAACGACCTGAAAGAAATGACTCATGCAGAACGCAAATTAAAGTTGAAATTCCAACTACAGATATTCAAAAACTAAAGAATAATCCCCTTGGTAATCATCATTTAATTATTCCAGGAGATCAAAGAGAGTTAATAGAATTCTTTTTAAATATGATTCAAATTAAATTGGTGTAATAAGATTTTTTTGTCATTCTCGCGGAAGCGGGAATCTAATTTCTCTTTTTAAATCAGATCTCTAATTGAGTTGGGGATGACATAAAAACTTAAGCTTTTTTAATAATTCTGTGCAGCAGTCCAAGCAGTAGAAAATGCAATTTGTAGGTTGTAACCACCTGTTGGTGCATCTAAATCTAATACTTCACCTGCAAAGTATAATCCTTTAATAAGTTTAGACTCCATTGTTTTTTGGTTTACTTCGTTGGTATTAATTCCACCACAAGTAATAATGGCTTCTTCCCAAGGGCGATGTCCAGTAATTTTAAAACGAAAGTTTTTAAGCCATTTCTTTAATTCTTTACGTTCATTACCAGTAATCTGATGACCCAATTTATTGGCATCAATTTTAGTTTGCTCAATACAAATCGGAATTAATATTTTAGGTAATAATCCACTAAGAATAGTGTAGAATGATTCTTTTCCTTTATCATTTAAATCTCGAATGAGTCTATTGTCAAGTTTTTTATCATCTAAAGCAGCTTTTAAATCGATGCTAAAAATTACTTCTTTCTTTTCTTTGAGAGCAGGAACAATTATCCTACTTAATGAAAGTACAATAGGACCTGAGATTCCAAAATCCATAAATGTCATTTCTCCAAAATCTTCACCTGCTTTTTTACCATCTATCCAAACTGTTCCACGAATATTTCTAAGTTCAAGTCCAGCTAGTTTTTTAGCTGTATTTCCATCTGTTTCTAAAGGAACTAATGAAGGCCAAACAGGGTTTGTTTTATGACCAACAGATTCTGCTAATTTGTATCCATCTCCTGTTGATCCTGTTGCAGGATATGAAACTCCACCAGTAGCAATAATTATTTTGTTTGCATTGAATGTGATTGATTGATTCTTATCTAATGTTGCTTTAACACCAATAACTGCGCCATCTCTTATAATTAAACTATTAACTCTACAATTCGATTTTACTTCAACATTATTATCATTACACCATTTTGTTATTTGCTTTACCACTTCAACAGCTTTTCCACTTTCAGGAAAAACTCTTCCACCACGTTCTACAACTGTTTTTATTCCAATTCGCTCAAAAAACTCAATAAGTTCATTCGAAAAAAAAAATGAAAAAGATGATCGTAAGAAACGTCCGTTAGGTTCTACTTGTTTAATAAATTCAGCAAGTGGTGCTGTATTTGTAATATTGCAACGTCCTTTTCCAGTTATGCTTAATTTCCTTCCTGGGCGATTCATTCGTTCCAATACTAGTACTTTATTTCCTAATTCGGCCGCTTGCCCAGCAGCCATTAATCCGGCTGCTCCACCACCAATAATAATTGTATCGTAATTTTGCATTTAAAACATCTTTAATAATGGAGCAAAGATAAATACAAACAAACTGATTAACTATATTTACATTCAATTTGAATGTTAATAATTTAAATTTGAAGTTTAAATTTTACTTTTAACTTGAAACCTTTAACTTTTTAAATAACGATAGAATTCATTAATTGAAATAAACAAAACTATAAACAATTTGAAAGTAAATACAATTGAAATTTACACAGATGGAAGTTGTCATACACAACAACGAATTGGCGCTTGGGCAGCAATAGTCTTTTTTAAGAATGAAAAACTGGTTTTGCAAGGAAGTAAAAGGGATACCACTCACAATAGAATGGAATTATTAGCTGTAATCAAATCAATTGAATATTGTATAAATGAAATAAAAGATTTTAGGCAGATTAAAATTTATACGGATAGTCAGTATGTAGAAAGAATTCCATTCAGAACAAAGAAGTTTATTGATCAGGATTTTAAAACTAACTCGGGAAAAGAAATTCAGAATGTTGATTTAGTTAAAAGATTAATTGATTTATTGAACTCGGTTAAGGTTGATCTCATAAAAGTTAAGGCACATCAAAAAACTTCTGATACACCTAATTATAATAGAGAAGTAGATAAACTCTGCAGAAAAATTGTTAGAGATCATCTAATCTAAATTTTGAATACGCATAATGTGTTTATTTATTAACAACTTATTCAATATGATTTGAATGTTTATATAAAGTTATTATATTTGAGCAAGTTACCTAAAAATTAAACTGAGTTATTTTAATGCGATTTGTAGTTTTATTATTTAGTCTATTATTTATATTTTCAAGTCAGTTCGTATTTTCCAATAACGATTCTAATTCAGATAATTTTACACAATCCAGAGTGTGTAAGTCAAATCCTTACATAAATAAAGGTGTTCCATATCTTTCAGTTAGCATGGGAGCGGGAAGTTGGTATAGTTCTTTACAATCAGGAATGGTTAACCAGAAATTACCGTATGCTTTTACTTTAGGGTATGGACGAACTGAGAGTAATTTGGGAATTATGTTAGGTTTAAATATTTTATCGACTTATGTTTTGGATGATTTTTTGCTAAATCCCAATTATATTTCAATAGCCTTAAGATATCAGCCTTTAAAAAAAATAAATCCGTTTAAGTCTATTCGCTTTTATACATATTTAGGAGGAAACTTATGTTATTCGAGATTTACAGAACAGCAATATTCAAATATTGTAAATTATAAACATAAGCTAGATAAGCAGTTTGGTATTGGAATGCATTTAGGAGCAAGTTTAAACTATAAATTTAAGAATATTGAAATTGGACCTACATTTGTATATAATACCGGGAAAGCAGACTTTTTAGCTGGTTATTTCACAAAACAATCATTTAACACAGGTTCACTACAACTTAATATCCATATTAAGTACAATATTGTTTTCGATAAAAATAAAAACACATGTCCCGCATATAGAAACTTTCAAAGAATATATCTATGAAAAACTTAGTTCGTTATCTATTATATCTTATTTTAATTTTTGTTGCATATACTTGTCAAACTGATTATATAGAACCTGTAGATATTTTTGAAACAGAAGGCCTTACTAATCCTTATGAAGTAGATTTAGGTGGAGGATTGGGATTAGATACTCTATTTGTTAATGCCGACCGAATTATTGAAACCTATAATGGTTATCATATAAAAGGTAGCTTATTTAGTAAAACAATGTCGGGTATAATACCAATCACCAGTGGTGATTTTTCTATTGCAACGAATGAATCTGTTTCATCATTAAAAAAAGGTTTTAAAGCTGATTTTTCATCATTTAGTTTTAATGGATATGGAACAGCTAATTTTCCAAATGTTGGTATGTTGGAGAATACAGAAATAGAAGATATTCCAGGAAGTGATGTTTATTATAATACAGGTAAAATTTTTAAGGATGAGAGTAATATTACCTTATTACCCTTAAAAGATGAACGGTATTATTTCAGATATAAGATTGATAATCCTAAAAAAGGAAAAGAGTTTAAGATTAAAAACTCCATGTTTAAATTACGGGAGTTTTATTTAGATGCATATGATCCTGCCACATTATTTATTGGTGATATTTATAGTAAGAATCTAAAAGGTGTTCAACGCAAAATTGCAGAGCAAGTTGGTGTGGGGCTATCTGTTCACGAACTTTGGGAATTTAAACCTCATGAATATAGCGAACGATTAGAAGAGGCTGTTGGAGGAACCGGATTTGAAATTATTAATGGAGGTATTTATTTATCAGGAATACTACCGTTAAAAAAATATCCTGTTAAAGTACTTGGCGAAGCCGTTATTAATACGTCGTTTAGTAATTTGGGAACAATGGATTTCTTTTATCGAGGTTTCGACGATGCTTCATTTCAAATGGCTGCTAATGGAACTTTATTTTTCAATAATAAATTAGTCACTTTTTTAACTTCTGTAGATACTATTGAACTTGGCAAAGCAACAATACAAGCTGAGTTTGGTGAAAATGGTAACTCAATTAGAATGGCTGGTGAATATACTCAAGATTATTTAAAAGATATTATTGGAAGCCAACGATTGAACAATATATCATTCAATGAAAAACATGGAATGATGTATCTCAGATGTACTGAAGATTTAGATGATTTTATAATATATCTGGAAGAAAATGTGAGTTTTTCAGTTCCTGGTTTGGGAAGCAAAGAATTAGCTAAAAGTGTATTTAAAGTAACTAAAGATCAAGTAGAGATATCAGGAATTATGAATCTTCCGTATGGGATTGGAGATGTTGAAGTTACTGGGCAGATTAATACCGATGGATCATTCTTGCTAAAAGGAACCGCAAATAGTTCAATAGATATTGGTGGTGGAATGTCATATGATGCGGTTTTGGAAGTTGAAATTTCGAACAATGGAGTTGCTTTAAAAGGAACTCTTGATATGCCTTATGATATAGGAAATATTAACGTTGAAGGAAAAATTAATTTAGATGGAACTATTCTTTTAAAAGGAAGTTTTAGTAGTTCTGTCAATTTAGGAAATGGCTTATCATACGCAGTTGTATTAGATATTGAGATTTCAAATTCAGGAATCACTCTGTTTGGAAGTATAAATCTTCCATATGATATTGGTAATGTCGAAGTTGCTGGAGGAATTACTGCTGATGAAATTTATTTAAACGGAACTGCAAATGCATCAATAGGATTTCCACCTAATGTATATATACAGAGTAGTTTAAAAGTGCAAATAAGCTCAAAAACAGGAGTTTTATTAGAAGGAAGTGCAGATCTTCCTGTAGGTATTGGAACTGTTAATGTATTGGGAGAAATATCGAGCACTCAATTATTATTAACAGGTGAAATAAGTTCCGGAATTGATATTCATGTGGGTAGTGTTGATGTTAAAACAAATGCAGCAATGTCTTTAACCATGTCATCAATTAATGGTATTATTTTTACAGGCGATGTTTCCCTACCTATGAATTTGGGATATGCAAGCATAACAGCATCAATAACACCTGGTAATGGAATATCATTTACAGGAAACTTAGGATCGAGTTTAAATATTGCAGGCTACCCAGCATTTGGAGTAAATATGCAAGTTTCTGCATCTACTAGTACTGGTATTTATTTATATGGGAATATGAAATTTCCAGGAAGCTTAGGAAATATTTATGTAAGTGGTAACGTAACAAACTCTTCATATAGATTAACTGGAGGATTGAGCGGTATTAATATCGATTTTATAATAGTAAGTTTAGAAACAAATATTGATGTTACAATATCCAATACAGACGGAATTTCATTCTCAGCTGAAGGATCTGGTTGTATTGGAGTTTCTCATCTTGAAACCTGTAAAACAGTTGGAGTTGATGTTAATATTAATTATACAACTGGTTCAGTTGAATTGTGTATGACTTTCCCTGTTGTAGGGCATAAATGTATAGGTTTTTAGTTAGGCATTATTTGTAGTTTGTATATCTTGAATATTAAATTAGTCGAATATACTACTAATTATACTTTAGGAAGTGTAAAGAAAAAAGTACAGCAACAATCCATTTTACTTTCAACCCCAACTGTACCACCAAGTTTATTAATAATACGTTTAACTATTGAAAGACCTAAACCATGGCCCTGAGTATTCTGTTTTCTACTATCTAGTTGAGAAAATTCTTTAAATAAATTCTTTACTTCATTTTGTGTTAAACCTTTACCATTATCTTTTACCCAAAATTTTATAGAATCCAGTAATTCTGTTGCTCCTAATTGAATGATAGGAGGATCTCCACTATATTTGAGGGCATTCGATATATAATTCATCCAAACTTCCTCTATCCAAATAGGATAAGCCATACAATCCGGCCAAGTATCAATTTTTGTGATTGTTCCTTTAGTATCTGCAATTAAACGATCTAAACGATTTAATACTTTATCTATAATTTTTCCTGTTTTAATTACAGATATATCAATATCTTTTTTATCTCGAACACTTGCAAGTAGAAGTAATCCATCAATAATATCGTGCATTTTATGAATGCCTTCATAGATATACTCACTATATAATTTTTGATCACTACTAAGATCTTGACTCACCTTTAATAATTCAGCAAACCCTAAAGCTGAATTCATAGGATTTTTTAAATCATGAGCAACCGTTCTTGCATAGGCATCTAATTCATTTAGAGCTTCTTTTCTTTTTGTTATATCATAAAAAACGAGTATTCTACCAATAATCTTTTTTTTGTAATTATTAAGAGAAGCTGTAATTATCTCATAATGTTTATTGTTTTTTTCTATGTTAACTTCCTGATTTTTTAAAAGTTTTTCATAGATAGCTTTATAATCATACAGGAGGTCTAAAATATCAGTACCTACTATTTCTTTCTGATAAGAATTGAATATTTGTTCGGCAGATGGGTTAATATCCAAAATGAGTCCTTGTTCGTTAATAATAATAACACCACTCTTAGTACTATTAAATACCAAGTTATAAGCAACTGGTACAATATTTAGGAATTTATCATAATGAATTATAAAAAAGAAAATAATACCAACTAGAACAAATGAAAGACAAGTTGGATCATAAGGTGCTATTGGGTTTATTTTAAGAATATAAAGAATATTAGGTATAATAATAGTAATTAAAATAATGACAATAGGGATTACTTGTTTTCTAAATTTTGTAGGCATATTTAATATCCCACGTATCAATATAATGCCGCCAATAATTAACAGGGAATATGAATATAATACCCAAATATAAAATCCTGGTCCGTATTCTTTTTTAAAAAATATAAAATTATCTATTTCTATAAATTCGTACGAACGATAATAAAAATTGTGATACTGAAAAGTTAGAATTTCAATGAATGTAATGATTGGTATTATAAATATAAAACCCTTAGTCCATTTAGTCAGCCAACTATCAGAATTTGTGTAGCTTAAAATAAAAAACAACCAAAATACAACAGAGCAAATTAAACCAAGATATGAAACCTGAATCATGATCAATTTCATTCCAATGTTGGCACTAAAAACCATAAGGGTATATCCTAAAGTCCAAATACCTATAAATAATGTAAGAAAACGAAAATATTTTTTCCCACTAACATCTCTCATTTTCCATACAAATATCGAAAGTGAAAAAGAGATTAAAGCAGCGATAAAATATAAAATAGCAAATGGTGTAAATTGCCAGAAATTCATTTTTATAAAATGGTGTTGGTCTAAACAAATTTAAGATATTTGAATCTTAAAGTCCAGTTTTTATGAAGTTCTTTATTCTTTAAACTGTTTGTATATTTATAAAAATAGGGAGAATGAGTCAACATATAACATTTCCAAAAAGAAGATTAATAAACATGGTCTTAAGCAAACTTCATAATGAATTAATGCAAAATAGAAAGGTTTTATAAAAAAATAAGTGAACTTCAATATACAGGATAAATAAGAACAAACTAAAAAATAAATCTATAAAAAAATAGTACACATTTTTACAATTCTTACAATCTATGTAAGTGCAAATTTGCAGCTTTTTAAGCATTAACTAGATAATAAAATTTACTTTAATAGGATAGTGGTTTCAAGAAATTCTTTATTAAAACTTGGTTTTTTACCGAGTTTTTTGTTTAGTATAGTTACTAAAATGGCAGAAAATAAGTTATTTAATAAACACATGCATTATTTCGTTCTTAAATTATTTGCATTTTAAAGTAATTATATGCTATATTTGCTATATATAAGATTGTAGTATATAAAATAATTAATTATGATTTCAAGAGAATTGTTAAAAGGGTCGTTAAAATCAATCGTTCTTAAGCTATTAGCAGAGCATGGAAGAATGTATGGTTATGAAATCACACAAAAAGTAGCAATTTTAACCCAAGGTCAAATTACTTTAACCTATGGTGCTCTTTATCCAGTTTTGCACAAATTGGAAAAAGAAGGAGCTTTAACTACTGAATCGGAACTTGTTAATAACCGAAACAGAATTTATTATAAGCTTACCAAAAAGGGCAATGAGACTGCTCGGGAAAAAATTAAGGAGTTAGAAGATTTTATAAATACCATTGGCATTTTACTAAAACCAGAATTGGGGATAGATCCATGCAATTAAGTTTAGATCAATTTCGGATTGTTGAACGTGATGTTCAAGATGAAGGTATTTCGTATTCACATTTAGAATATGACTTACTTGATCATGTTTGTTGCGACATTGAAAATAGAATGCATTCAGGCATTTCTTTTAATGCTGCATATCAGACAGTGAAACATGATATTGGTTTACAGGGCTTAAGAAGGGTTCAACAAGAAACTCTTTTACTAATTAATAAAAATTATAGAATGATGAAAAAATCTATGAAAACTCTTGGAACAATAGCTCTGGCAGGAATCTCAATTGCTGCTTTGGCTAAAATTATGCACTGGCCCGGTGCTAGTATATTTATATTAATAAGTACATTAATTGTAAGTTCGGTGTTTTTTCCTGCCGCTCTTTATATATGGTACAAGGAAGTATTTGAGAAGAGATATGGGTTTATTATAATTCTGGTTTTTTTAAGTGGATTTGCATTTATAAATGGTACTCTCTTTAAAATTCAGCACTGGCCATTTGCAAATATTTTACTTGTTTTTGGTGAGTTGCTCACTATACTTACTCTGATAATTGGCGGCATTAGTTATTTAATTTCACGACGATCACAAACTGGAAGTAAAATTCTTACCGCAGTAGGAATTTTAGGTATAGTTTTATTTTTTCTTGGAACATTATTTAAATTAGAACATTGGCCCGGTGCAACAATCATGCTAATTCTTGGAGCCATTACTCTATTCAGTATATTTATTCCTATTTATGCATACAAAGCATATAAAGAAGAGAAAACAGTAAAGAATTCATTTATATTCTCAGTTTTTGCCCTAACATTTATCATCACATTTACATTTTTATTATCCCTTAACTCATCTCGAAGTATTTTAGATGGTTTCGTATACATGGATAACGGACTTCAGAAATCTCTTGCAATTGTAGAAAACCAGATGGATAATCAACATTCAGATGACACTTACAAAGAAATCAATTTAGTAGCAAATAATTTATTCAATTCTATTACTGATTTAAAAAAGGATTTGATTTTATCGAATGGAGGACTAGATATTAACGTTAATAAACTAACAACAAACGATTTAGAGCATCTTAAATTTATAAGATCAAATGAAATTGCTCGCAATATATTAGAAGGAGATTCTGAAAATGGGAGAGCGTATCAACTATATAGTGATATACAAAAATATAAATCATTAATAGAAGATTCAGAAATGGATGTAGCTTCAAAAAAAATTAGTACAAGTATATTATTGCTAAAACAGGGTAGTGCTAAAAGTTGGATTATAGATAATTTTTATAAAGTTCCATTGGTTACATCAATTAGTAATTTATCTCATCTACAGTTGGATATTCGATTGACTCAACAAGAGTTGTTACTAAATAACAACACAATTACAACTGCAAGTAACGAAGAAGGTAACAAGTAATAACCAAAAAAAACGGAACGATGAAAAAAATTATATATATATCCGGAATTATCTTAATTAATATACAATTAATGGGAGTGATTTTTAAAGTCAATCATTGGCCTTTTGCAGGTATAATGTTAACTTTAAGTATACTACTCATGGTGCTTTTGTTTTTCCCAATTGCATTAACTTCAAGTTATAATCAACATAAAGAAAAAGCACAATTACATCTTTATATTATTGCCTATATTACAATTGCAATTGAATTGATAGGTATGCTATTTAAGATAAATCATTGGCCTGGTGCTAGTACTTTTCTGTATGTTGGCTTACCACTTCCTTTTCTTCTTTTTTTACCTTTCTATTTGCGATATCATAATAAATCAAAAGCTAAATCAGATAAAAATTTCTTTGGAGTTATCTTTTTTATGATTTACATGGCTGTTATAAGCTCATTTTTAGCTCTTGATGCCAGTAAAGAAGTTTATGAGTCGTTTATCCCACAAATCGAGAAATCGTCAAAGGAATCGTATTTAATTGATATAAGAAATAATCAGTTTTATGATCTACTAATTAATAATACCAATAGTCAAACTGAAATTGAAAACTTAAAAGAACTTAATGTTAGTGCCGATGATCTTTGTGATATTTTAGAAAAAGCGAAGAAAGAATTAATTATTAGCGCAAGTAAAATGAATAAAGAACTCATTGCAACTGAAACTTATGATTACTACGCTTTAAAGGACTTATTTAGAAAAGGAAATTCAGTATCTTTTGTTAATCAGAAAGGCGATATTTCAAAGGATAACTTAATCGAGATAAAACTAAATAACTTCGAAGATGCAATTAAAAATTTATCGGAGAGAAATAATTTTAATGATATAATGAATTATGAAAATCCTTATGCATTGGCTCTGATTAGGAATAATATGCATGAGAATCAATTTCAAGAAAAATCAATGATTGAGAATTTAGCAGCATTATCATTTATGCAAAACAGAGTGCGCTTTATTGAATATCAAATTTTAAATAGATTACAAAACTGACCCTTTGTAGTTCTTAATAGTAGCTGGAAAGGCATTTTTTTCACCTTTCCAGTTTTTTTTATCTAATTTCAAAACGAACATAAATATTATGCAATCCAATATAAAATCTTTCTTAAGAATATTTAAAAGTAATGGGCGTTATTCGTTTGTAAGCATGTCTAGCTTAGTTTTAGGCTTAATAAGCTTTGTGTATATCTTTATCTATGTATCAACAGAGTTTACCTATGATAATGAACATAAAAACAAAGACCGTATTTACAGATTAGGTTTAAATGTAATAACTCAAAATGGCACAGAAAAATTTCCTTTTTCATCCATGCCATTAGGTCCTACAATAAAAGAAGATATTCCAGCTATTGAGAACTATGTTCGGTTTTGTAGACCTGGTGGACATAATTTTATTAAAAAGAATGACGATCCTAATTATCAGAAAATAGATAATATTTATTTAGTAGATTCTTCGATATTTAAAGTGTTTACTAATAAATTTATTAGTGGAAATCCTGCTACTGCTTTACACAATCCAAGTTCCATAGTGCTAACAGAAAGTATTAGTAATAAAATGCAAGTCAAACTCGGAGATGTAATAGTCGTTCCAGGTCGCGACGATAGAGAAGTTTTATGCACTGTAACAGGCATAATAGAAGATTTAAAGGAAAACTCGTTTCT
>Ga0209633_10004950_pt1 | contig 11835 bp, 7 predicted proteins | sample Cruoilmetagenom1_FD_187290 | JGI IMG/M metagenome (GOLD analysis project Ga0209633, IMG submission 187290) | Oil polluted marine microbial communities from Coal Oil Point, Santa Barbara, California, USA - Sample 1 (SPAdes) (version 2) | ecosystem: Environmental > Aquatic > Marine > Oil seeps ... | reverse complement strand
AATACCTTTAGATTCTGCAAATTATATGTTAAATATGGATATGGTTGGTCGTTTAAAAAAGGATAATGCATTGGCTGTTTATGGTCTGGGTACTTCGCCATATTTTAAACAAGTAGTGGAAGCCTATAATGACAAATTTAAATTGATTAAAAAAGAATCAGGTGTAGGACCATCTGACCACACTTCATTCTATCTAAACGATTTACCTGTATTACATTTCTTTACGGGTCAACACGAAGATTATCACAGGCCGAGCGATGATTATGATAAGTTGAATTATAAAGGAATGGAAACCATTTCTAATTATATTTTTGATATTATAAGTGACCTTGATGATAATGGCAAAATGCCTTTTAGAAAAACTAAGAATGAAAGTGATAATGCCCCTCGTTTTAAAGTGACTTTGGGAGTTGTGCCAGATTATATGTATGACGGTAAAGGGATGCGAATAGATGGTGTTAGTGAAGACAAGCCAGCGCAAAAAGCGGGTATGCAAAAAGGAGATGTAGTCATTCAATTAGGAGAGCACGAAATAAAAGATATGATGGGTTATATGAAAGCTTTATCGAAATTTAAAAAAGGGGATACTACAAAAACTAAAATACTTAGAAATAAAAAAATAATTGAGGTTGAAGTGACGTTTTAACAAAATGATTAAAATTGGCAATATAGAACTACCTGATTTTCCATTGCTTTTAGCACCTATGGAAGATGTTAGTGATCCACCGTTCAGAGCTTTATGCAAAGAACAAGGGGCGGATGTTGTCTATACCGAATTTATTTCAAGCGAAGGGTTGATTCGTGATGCTGCAAAAAGCACCATGAAGTTAGATATCTACGAAAAAGAACGCCCTGTAGGAATTCAAATTTTCGGAGCTAATTTAGAGTCTATGTTACGATCGGTTGAGATTGTAGAAAAATCAAATCCTGATATTATTGATATCAATTTTGGTTGCCCTGTAAAAAAAGTAGTATCAAAAGGTGCCGGAGCGGGTATCTTAAAAGATATAGACCTCATGGTTTCGCTAACAGAAGCTATGGTAAAACATACTAGTTTACCTATAACTGTAAAAACACGTTTAGGTTGGGATGATAGTTCTATTATGATAGTAGAAGTAGCCGAAAGATTACAAGATGTTGGTTGTAAAGCCATTTCTATACATGGCAGAACACGAGCACAAATGTATAAAGGTGAGGCAGATTGGGCACCAATTGCTGAAGTAAAAAACAATCAGCGTATGCATATTCCTGTATTTGGTAATGGTGATGTTTCTACACCTGAAAAAGCCATGGAAATGCGAGATACCTACGGACTTGATGGGGCGATGATTGGTAGAGCCACAATTGGCAATCCTTGGTTTTTTAAGCAAATTAAACATTTTTTTGAAACCGGAAACCATTTAGCACCGCCAACTATGGCTGAACGCATTGAAGCTGCGCGTAGGCATTTACAAATGTCTATTGACTGGAAAGGTGAACGCTTAGGAGTTGTTGAAACTCGAAGACATTATACCAATTATTTTAAAGGCATTCCCCATTTTAAAGAGTATAGAATGAAAATGGTTACTACAGACGAAGCAAAAGGTGTATTTGAAGTTTTTGATGAAGTGATAGAAAATTTTTCAGATCATCAATTTGTTTAGAAAATGATGTCTTCAATTAAAAAATTAACCTTTTTAGTTTTAATCCTTTTATTATGTAGTTGTTCAAACTATGGTCAGCTAGAAGTCATAGCTGATTTGCCTAATTATCTTAAAGAAGTATCCGGAACACAAACGGTAAAAAATTCTGATTTGATATGGATGCTCAATGATGGTGGTAATGCTAATAAAATATATGGTCTAACAACAAAGGGAAAATTAAAGAAAGAAATCATAATCAATGCTAAAAATCATGATTGGGAAGATTTAACTACCGACGATAATGGCAATCTTTATATTGGTGATTTTGGTAATAACCGTAACGACCGTAAAAATCTAGCGATCCTAAAAATAAATAACGAAGACTTATCTGGTTCAAAAAATGTTGATATTGATCGTATTCGGTTCTTTTATCCGGAGCAGCAAAAATTTCCGCCTAAAAAGAAACATTTATATTTTGACACTGAATCCTTCTTTTTTTATAACGATAGCTTGTATCTTTTTACAAGAAGTCGTGTAAAAGGTGATTATGGTAAAACGGCATTATACAAAATCCCGGCTACTACAGGAAATCATGCGGCAACATTTATTTCAGAATTTACTTCTTGTAGTGGTTTAAAATGTTCAATAACTTCAGTTGCAATAAGTAGTGATAAGAAAAAGGTTGTTCTTTTGAGTAGTGATACAGTTATTGTGCTCACAAAATTTAAAGGAGACGACTTTTTTAATGGAAATATTAGCCAACTAGTATTTGATCATTCCTCTCAAAAAGAAAGTGTTTGTTTTAAAAATGATAGTACCCTTTATATTACGGATGAAAAAGGGCATGGTCTAGGTGGAAATTTATATAAATTTAAATTATAACTTTTTTACAGGCCGTATTAACCCTTCCTGAGCAACAGAAGCAATAAGTTTACCTTCGCGAGAAAAAATATGCCCTTTTGCAAATCCCCTTGCATTTGATGTGTTTGGAGATTCAATTGAAAACAACATCCAATCATTAAAATCAAAATCTCTAAAAAACCACATTGAGTGATCTAAACTTGCCATTTGTGTATTACCAAAATGGGTTTTACTCGCATGTGGATGCAATGCAACTGTTAAAATATTATAGTCTGAGATATAGGTGAGTATTTGCTGTTTTGTAGCAAGATCTAAGTTTGAGTCATCACCTCTAAGTTTAAACCAGACGTCTAATAGAGGAGGTGCATCTTTTTTTTCTAAAGGGTTTATAAGTGTAGTAGGTTTAAATTCAATGGGACGTTCTATCTCCAAAAAGGCCTTAAACTTATCCGGCAAAAAATCACCAAATTTGTTTACTATATCGTTCCAACTTAAAAGTTCTTCAGGTAATTTTATATTGGCTCTCATTTTTAACTGGTGTTCATAACCGTCTTCATTTTTATGAAAAGAGGCTGCCAAAATAAAAATAATTATTCCGCCTTGCTTTGCAGTAACACGACGTGTTGAAAAACTTCCACCGTCTCTAATTATACCTACTTCATATGTAATTGGCAAATTAAGATTTCCTGCCTCCAAAAAATATGCATGCATTGAGTGTAAAACTCGTTTGTTTAAAATTGTTCTATAGGCTGCGTTTAAAGCTTGTGCTAAAACCTGGCCGCCAAACACATTTGGACTTCCAACAGTTTTACTTACACCATTAAATTGATTTTCACCTACTTTATCTAAAATTAAAATCTCTAAAAGATCATCAATTGACTTCATTTAAAAAAGTTTTTTGAGATTTCAAAAGTAGCTACAAATCTCTGAATAACGTGTTCATTATAGTATAAAAACTAAACCGTTTATTTATTAGAATTTATATCTAAATCCTATCAAATAGTTGCCATCTTTCGTACTATAGGAAAGTTCCATGTGTTCCTGTTGATATGGCGTTGTAAAAATATAAGTGCTTCCTATCCCAATAGCCGCCCCAACCAATACATCAACTACATCATGTTTATCTGCTTCTATTCGAGTATATCCGGTATATCCCGACAAAATATAAGCGGGAATTCCATATTTCCATCCGTAGCGTCTTTGAATAAATGAAGCGCCTTGAAAAGCTATTGATGTATGCGCGGAAGGGAATGAATTATTATTCTCCATATTTGGCCTTTGTTTATTTATTATACTCTTTAAGCCAAATGAAACAGCTCCGGTTACTAAAAACCCTTTTGTAAATTGCCAAGTACCTTTCTTATCCTTTAAGATTAGTGTGGTACCTATTGTAGCTACCGGCATTACAAACAACAGTGCATCTCCAGATACTTCTATGGTTTTATTTTGTGAGAATGAGGGTTGAAAATATAAAAATAAGATACTGATTATCAATAGATTTTTCATAATAACTAAGACGATTTTAAATCGGTTTTATTGTGTTTGTAAATTTTATCAAAAACCAACACCTAGAATAAAAGCAAAACGTAAACCATCATCACTGTTAAAAGCAGAAATATTACCAGTCATTAGGTCAGCGGCGTTTATAAAAATTCCACCACCTACCGAAGTATTCCAGGTATCTGAATCAAATCCTGGTAGCAACAAACTATCATCTATCCAAACTCTACCATAATCAAAACCACCATACACACCAATTTGTATTGGTAATAAACCTGTTTTCCGTTTTCTAAAATTAAAACGCACATCTGTATTTTGATAAAATGATTCCTTACCCGTAAATCGTTGCGATCTATAACCTCTCAACCCATCATTGGCACCAATAGAAGCTCCTTGATGGAACTCAAAATCATCACCGATATTGATATGTCCTTTTAATTTTGTAGCTAGCACTAATCTTCCATTAGGCACTAATCTATAATTAAAACCAAGTTCAGAAATGACATATGCAAAACCTTTATCTGTTTCATTTCCATTTATTTTATAACCCACTTGTAACGATGTCATCATTCCTAAAGTTGGGAAAGCTTGGTTGTCCTTATTTTCAAAATGATACTTCGTATCTATTCCAAAAAATTCTTGTTCAACTTCTTCTATTGTATTTAAAAAATCATTTATAAACCTTCCTTGTGTTTCTTCAACTTCTATAGATTCATAAGAAATCGAAGTTTTTAAACTCGCTCCTGTTGATCCTCTCCATATTAACGAAGGCGCAATTTTTATAGTTCTTAATTTTACACGATTAAAATCTAAACCAAGAGTATCATCAAAATTTGGAGAGCCATTACCATAACCAAAGAAGTTAATCGCGTAATTTGGACTTGTAAATTTACCTTCAATTCCTAAATTCATATCTCCAATTATGTTAGCAAATTCACCATTATAACTAAGCTCATACCCTTGAGTTGCAAAGTAATATGCTCCTGAGAATGTATGTTGTGTAGTAAATGGATTTCTTTCAAACCCATAGGTGGTATAAGTGTCCATAATACCTATTTTAAATCCGTCATCAGGATTTGCACCTATATTGGGGACTAACTGATTTAAATTGTTTTTGAGTTTAGCATAGTTATAAACATTAATTTCATAATTATCACTTAACTTTTTTATTCCTTTATTAGTTTTAATCTCATTTTTCTTTGATTTATAATCATAAAACTTAACTTTTTTTCCATTTTCAACGGTATAGGTGTCATTATTTTGCCCACCAATAAGTCTAACTTGAATCATTTTATTTCCTTCACCAAAAGTTTTAAAAACATCTTCATCATCTAAACCATAGATCCAAATTTCTTTGGTATCAATTCTATCATATGTTCTCTGATGAAATACTTCTTCTTTTTTACCATTTTTTATACGATATGCGGTCACTTTGGTATTGCCATTTGGCATACGTTCTATATCAAACCAATCATCTTTATCAGTTCCTGTAATTACTGCAAATTTGTTAAGTACTTTATAATATTCGTCTGCTATTTTCGGTAGATTTTCAACTCTTTTTAAAAATATACGTTTTATTTCTACAACGGTTTCATCATGCACTTCTTTTGGAAAAAATTCAAAAGCATTATCGATAATTGTTGTAGTTAAATTTTCCTGGATCAAAGCTACCTGTTCGTCCCATTGTTTTCTACTCGTTTTATTGAGTAAGGCCATATCTAACGAAAAAGGACTAGCATTAAATCCTTTTACATTTCTAACATCATCCATAAAACCTTCCATTAATTTTAATGGTGGAATCACTCGTGTAGCGAAATTCATAAAAGCACCATCACCCATAATTGAGAACGCCTGATCTCTGTCTCTAGGAATAGGTTTGTAAATTACTTTATCAGATTTTTCATCTTCAAACTCGGCCCAACGCCATTGATCAACATGCCTATCCCAATCACCAATAACGATATCAAACAACCGAGCTCTAAGGTACATCACATCATCAATGGTATATTTTTCATCTTTTCGCAGTTTTTTCAACAAGTCGTCAGTACTTTCAATTTTATCGGCATAACCAAAACTTTTAAGATCTCCATGACCATCAGAGACATGTTCTTCGATCATATATAGCTCATCACCAAATTCTAAATTAAAGCCTTCTAAAGCTGTTTGTTTTGGTACAAAATACAAAACAGGATTAGAATGATACAATTTCACGGCATCAGAAAGATATCCAATAGTAAATGGAGCATATGGATGTGCCCCTGTATAAAAATCTAGCAATAGACTTTCAGTATAAGTATCATCAAACTGATCTTCAATATATTGTTCTTTAAAAGCCATTGCTTGTAAATAAATTGTAGCACTCTTTCGTAAAGCTCGCATTACATATTGCTTTCCTTTTTTATCAACAAGTCGAAGTGATTTAGACTGGTGTCCTCCTCCTTTTCTAACGGGCTTCAATCCGCCAAACAAAGTATCCAAATTAACTGTAGGTGCTGACACTTTTGTGCCATAGTATTTGCGATAACGCTCACCCCAAAAATTGGTAAAAGCTTTGCTTTTAGTTATATCTTTTTGTGTATAAATTGAGGCTTTTACAAAAGAAGGGAAATCACTTTTTAATTCTGACAATTTAGTAGCTTGGTCAGGATCTAGTACTTTAGTCTGATAAATAATAGTATTTGTTTTTGCAGCATAAAAACAGACATAAGACGAACCATCTTTAAATACATCTAATCTAGCATAACCCGCCTCGCTCGAAGAAAAATGATCATCAACATTCCTTGTTGCCGTTGCTTTTGAACCAGAACCACTAACAATTTGAGGTAAATTATCTTGTACTAAGTATTGTAAACTATGCTCATGTCCAGATACAAAAACTACCTTCCCATTTTCCTGAGCCAAAGTAACAACACGCTTTTTAAACTCATTATATTTTGGATGCTGTAAATCAGCGGGAGAAACTCCTGTTGTTTTTCTCAACGCATTCTTTAAAGTTCCTAATACCGGAATAGGGTTTAAATGCGATTTAAAATCGTACTGCCCACCATGAGGACCATTGGTATACATAGGATGATGTAAAGCGATCAAAGTAGTTTTACCTTGCGCTTTTTTAATCATCCCTTCGAGTTCTTCGAAGAATTTAGATCGTGTTCTTATTTCACAATCATCATTTATTGTTGGATGATTATCCCAGTTGGTTAAATACCATTCAGAATCTATAACGATCATAACTATATCATCGTTGATATCAACTTTTTCAATTGGACATCCATTCTCAGGTAAAAATGAATTTTTTCCTAAAATATTCTCAATATATTTTTCTTGTCGTTTTAATCCTTTCAATCCATTAGCATACCAATCATGATTACCCGGAATAAAAATGGTTTCACCTTTAAAGCCTTTAACAGCATCTGTCTGAACATTTAATTGATGTTCTGCAAAAGCCCTATTCTCATCACCAATTTTAGGCAATCCTTTTGGATAAATGTTATCTCCTAAAAAAATTGCTGTACTATTAATTGGAGCCTTTGTCAACTCTTTCTTTAAAGATTGTAAGGCAATAGAAGAAGTGCCTAAATTTGAATTACCGGCATCGCCAATTAAATAAAATGAGTGCGAAATTTCTTTATCAGGAAACTGTGTGTTAACATCAGAACTATTAATTTGAGTTTTGTAGGTAGCACAAGCGTTCAATAGAAAAATGAGAATAAATCCTAAATAATATTTATGGTAACTCCTCATACAATAAATTAATTTTAATTTATTAGTTTGCTATTTGAAATGCTACACCAAAAGAAATAACAGAAGCAATGATCCCTATCAAAAAGATGGTATAAGTAAACCTTAAGATTTTATATTTTTTATGCAAAACCAATCCTAAAAAATACAGATCTTTTTTCATAGATGAATATAGATAATCTCTATCTTGCATCATTTCGCCCATAGCCCATTCAAAATCGTCTAATTTCATTTTATGGAAATTACCGAAAAACAAAAGATTCACTTTTTTCTGTTTAACATCTTCTTTGGTAAACTCACCACTTGTAACATTAGGTCGTGTTGCCAATACCGATAACGCCATAGAAGCCAAACTAAATACCACAAAAATTGCTGTTGGAATAATTAGATAATGATTTGAAGGGTTGTCTAACTTCGGAATTAAATTTGACAATGCCATCGATATAATAATGGCATTCACAGAAAGTAATATATTCGCCTTTGTATCAGCAATATTACTCAATGTAATATGATTTTTTAAGGTAACTCTGAACATGGTTTCAATACCTCGTTCAGGTAACTTAGCTTTTTGTTTTTTCAAATTAAACTCTTCTGCTTTGAGTTTATCTTTTTTTGCTTCCTTCTTTATTTTTTTTAAACTTTTATACAGTTGTGCTAAGTTCTTATCCTTTACCGGTTGCCAATTAGTCAGAGCGTAATTGGTATAATATTGATGTTTATTTGTTAAAAAATCAATATTTTCCTCTATCCATTCAACATCTGTAACAGTTTTCATACCAAGTTGACTCCACTCTTCTCGAATTAATTCACTGACCTCGGCATAACTTTTATTTCCTAAATGTGCACAATCAGCATCTAGAATAATTCTTTCTAATGCGTTTTTGGGCTCATCAGTTTTAGCAGTTGCTAAAATAATCTGCTGTACCTTATCAATAGTTGCAGCAGCAATTCTTTCTTTTGCTAAAAAATCTTTGGCAATTTCTGAACTGAACTGTTCGTGATTTTCTTTACTTTTAACAAAGCCCAAATCGTGTAACCAAGCAGCTAATTCTAAAATCTCAGCATCTTTTGCTTCAATCTTTTCACCATCAATAAGTTCTTTAACATAATTTACCACTCTTCGTGTGTGGTTTAAATTATGATAAATAAAAGTACTTGGTAAATTTTTGGTTAGCTGAGATATTGCAAAACTCTCTGCTTTTTGTACTATATTCATAGACAATTAGGCTTTAATATCTTCAATTAATTGATCAATGGTCATGGTAGTTTTATCGTTAAAATTAGTTGAATAAATTACTTCAACACGTAAGGCTTTTAAACCTGTAACCCCTTGTAAATCTTCTAATTCTAACTTTTCTACTTTTCCTAAAATCTTTTTAGATTGTAAATACTTTACGTACTTTTTATATTCTTTTGCGTCTTTATCTTGTGAATAAACAATAGCTATTTTTCCGGGTACTGTTAAACGTTCATTAGTACCTTTAATATGAGCTTTATCAATTCTCTTTTTAATTATTTCATAACGAATATTATAAGCACCGTCTACATCAAATTTTTTCTCATCCATTCTAAATTTAATAGCCAATGAATTACTATGTACTAAAATTAAAGATGCTATTTCTAATTTATGCTCTAGCCTATCTTTCAGTTTATGAGCAACATTTTCCATTTCACACATCAACTTCAATTGCCATAAGCGAAGATTGTATAAATATAAAGAATCGTATTCTTTATTTTTAACCAAAGACTGTCCTATATACATATTATATTCTACACCATCGGTTTTATAGCGTTCGAAATAATGCGGAAACATAGCCTGAGCTTCTTCTTGTTTATAATCTAGATAATTAACCAATTCTTCATTAAGAATAGTAACACTTTCTTCATATGCTTTTCGTTGCTCATATACTACTTGTAGGTTTTTATCTAACCTTTCCATATAAATAGCAACAGATTTCTCGAGTTCATCATCTATCTTTTTTGCATGATTAAATACAGGATATATTTCTCGTTTTAAAAAATCAAGAATACTTATTTCATCACCGGCATTCAAGCCTCTTTTTACTTTGAGTAGATATTCATCAACTCTAAACATCAGCTCGTTATAAATAGGTAATTTTTCTTTTTCACAGGCTTTATCAAGCACATCAACAGCTAGTTTTAATTGGGTAACTAAATCATTTTTTATAGCTGAATTACGAGCCAATGACGAACCTTTAATATCTGACTGCCCAAAAAGTGGATATACTTTTTCAAAAACGATATCATCTAATTTAGATGATTTTCTACCATTTAGATTTTCAATATGGTGTTTTTCAGCAGCCTCATAAAAACGCCATTTCACTGTAGGATGAATTGTTGTGTAATGCTCTTGAATAGTAGCCTCCAAAATATTTTGACGCTCTTCAGAAGAACGTTTAACAGCTGCTTCAAAAACCGGAACTATATCTTTTAACTTGTTTTGAGTTACAGAATTTAATTCATAAGGTCTAGGTGAAGCAATCTCTAATAAGGCCAGATCATCATTTTTAGTTGCCTTTATGGGTATCAAGATGAGGCTTTGAATTCCTTGATTCTTTAAATTTTTATAGAAAGGGTTCTGATTGGTGGCAACTCCATATTTCTCTACATCTGAGATGGTTACCAATTCATGATTATGAAAAACCTTTTCAATAATGCCTTCACAGAAATAATTTTTATTACATGTAATTTCTACTTCATCATTTAAAATAAGACTATCAGATTTACCGGTACTAGTTTTACACAACTTGGCATTAATATTGTCAAAAATAGAATAACCAAGTTTCAAATCTTTTATATTATAGAACTCACGTAAATTTTGTTGCATATCTGCAAGCAAATTTTCATCTTGCCTCAACAAATTATCTCTTAAAGAAGATAAAGTTTCATCAGCGGTAACATCAAAAAGATTCATAATACCAAACCCTTTAAATATATAGCTATTTGGAGGGAATTTTTCTTTCCAAATATCAATATTATCAAAATTATCTAATAATAATTTATAATCTTCCTCTGTAATTTTTGGAGCATTTTTAGTAGGGATAACTTTAGCAAAATCTCCATTAAATGCAACTCTATAATGTTTTATGGTTCCCGATTTATTATCTGGGATATCAAAAAAGAATGGTCTTTTCAAATCAATATTATATCCGTAACAAAAGCCAAGAATCATCACACAAGCATGCAAATACATCTCATTATCTTCTAAATTTCTAATTTTAAACTCATAATTAGCGTCTGTATTATCTAATATATTTTTAAAACGAGTTGAAAACTTAAAAGAGGTAAACGAAAATGGCATACTTGCCGCTTTGATTTCATTTAAAAGTAAGGGCTCTGGAAATAATGGCTCAAGCAATAGATCGATCTGCTCTTTATATTTTGTTAATAAGGTCAAATCATCAAACCCATTAATCAATTCAGGATATTTCTTAAACTCTTTCACCATTCGTTTGGCAGAATCGTAATAAGGATGATCCTTTTGTAAAGCATAATTTTCAAAATAAGAAAATACTTTTTCAAAACTAACATTAAGTTGTAATGGAAGTTCTATATTTTCTAAACAATCTGGCTGTTGCATAAACATAACTAAACGGTTTTATCGTACAAAATTAAGTATATTTTAATATATGACGTGTAACAAGGCCTAAAATAACATTTTAACACCTTAAATTTTGTTAAAATTTATATGAGTTTACTGAATAATTTTGTTTGAAATTCTTGAACTGGCAATTATAGCGGCCAAATATCCTAGAGCTATTATAGTGAAAAATACAACAATGACATTTAGTGCTCTAAATTCTACCGGATAAGCCAATGACGAAGTTATCATTATAAACTGGAATTTTTTCTGTAATAACACCATTAAAATAGCTATTAATAAGCCAGTGGTAAGTCCAAAAAAAGTCAAAAGAAATCCCTGAAATACAAATATTTTTTTCATTTCCTTAATGGTTACTCCAAGACTGAACAGGGTTTTTAAATTGTCTTTTTTATCGAGTATCATCATTATAATAGCTCCTATAACATTAAACAAAGCAATGATCAATATTAAAGTGAAGATTAAATAAAATGCCAAATTTTCGGTGTTTAG
>Ga0209633_10004949_pt1 | contig 11836 bp, 11 predicted proteins | sample Cruoilmetagenom1_FD_187290 | JGI IMG/M metagenome (GOLD analysis project Ga0209633, IMG submission 187290) | Oil polluted marine microbial communities from Coal Oil Point, Santa Barbara, California, USA - Sample 1 (SPAdes) (version 2) | ecosystem: Environmental > Aquatic > Marine > Oil seeps ... | reverse complement strand
ACCGACCAGCTGCTCGAACCACGGTGCCGTGTCGTAGAAGTCGAGTGCGATCCGCACGGCGGGTCGATCAGCCGAGTTCATCCAACGCGCCGTCTCCTCGGCCGATCGCAAGCTGCTCTGAGCGATCTCGCCGACCTCGGCCAGGTGCAGCCCCGCCGACGTCAGACGGATCGATCGCCCGTCGGCGACGGTCAGCTCGACGCCCAGCCGGCGTTCGGCCTCCTGGAGCCGATGGCTCGCCGCCGAAGCGCTGATGTGGAGGGTCGCCGCTGCTGCGCCGAGCTTGCCACTGTGGCGCAGCGCGACCAGCAGGTCGATGTGATGACGTTCCAATGACTCATGCACAACTTGCATTATTGAGCACCATACAACTCGCTGGACGCATCAGTCGAGATGGTCGATGCTATTCATGTGCTGCACGTCTCACCTCGACCACTCGATCGTCACGCCGCTCCCCCGGGCCGTCTGCTCGACAGGGTCCGCCGGTGGCAGCCAACGTCGAGAACGGCGACCTTGGCGATCGTCGGCACCTCGGTCGCTTACGCCAGCACCGCCATCTTCGTCCGCCAGCTCACCGACTCGGGCATGTCGATCGTGGCGGTGTCGTTCTTTCGCTTCGCCCTGACTGCGCTCGTCCTGGCCAGGTTCGTCAACTTCGACCGAGCCAAGCGCTCTGCGACGTATTGGGGGCTCCTCAGCGGTGTCGTGATGGGCACCGGTTGGATCATCTACGTCCGCACGATCGACACTGCCGACGTGGCGGTCGCCGGCGTCGTGCAGATGACCTATCCGTTCTTCGCCCTCATCGCCGCCTGGCTGTGTTTCGCTGTCCGTCCGACGTCGCGGTCGGTGCTGTCGGCCACCCTGGTGCTCGTGGCCGCAGCGGTGGGCCTCGGCGTGAGTGCCGGTTCCGGCCTGTCACCGTTGTTGTTCGTGGCGCCTGCGTCGTTCGGATTCAGCGTGGCGGTCCTCACCGAGCGGCTCGCCCCGCTCGACCCGTTCGAGCGCCTCGCTTCAGTGGCCGTGGGGGCGTCGATTGCCATGAGTCCGCTGCTCCTGACCCTGCGACCTGACGAGGTCCTCCCGACCTCGATCGGCGCGGCCGGTTGGGTCATCGCGATCGGGGCGGTCTCGGCGCTGATTCCGATGACGATCTACGCCGCCGCAGCCCCCGTGATCGGAACGGCGCGAACGGCAGCAGCCGGCGCATTCGAGTTGCCGACCATGTTCCTGATCGGTTCGATCCTGTTCGGAGAATCGATTCGCATCGGACATCTCGCCGCCGCGACGATCATCGTCGTTGCGATCGCGCTCACACGCAGCGCCCGGTCGACACACGTGGTGCCAGATACCGACCTGTGTGCCGTGGGCGACGCTGGGTCTCGCAGCCAGTCGTCAGCTGAGGTTGATGTAGATCTGTTTCGACTCGAGGTAGGCATCGAGTGCATACGGGCCGAGCTCGCGACCGATCCCGCTCTGCTTGTAGCCACCCCACATCGCCTCACTCGGCGCCGGCTGGCTGTCGTTGACCCACACGACACCGGCCTTCACGGCCTTGGCGGTTCGTAGCGCCAACCCGATGTCGCGCGACCAGATCGCCGCTGCCAAGCCGTACTCGGTGTCGTTCGACAACCTCACCACCTCGTCGACATCACTGAACGGGATCATGGCCGCCACCGGGCCGAAGATCTCCTCGCGGGCGAGCCGGATGTCGTTGGTGGCCTCGAAGATCGCCGGTGGCACAAAAAACCCGTTCGCCAACGCCGGGTCGTCAGGCCGCTGGCCGCTGTACACGAGGTTGGCGCCTTCGGCCGGCCCCGCATCGATGTAGCCCTGCACACGATCGCGCTGGACCGCCGAGACCAGCGGACCCATCGTGGTGTCGGGATCGAGCCCAGAACCGAGCTTCATACCGGCTGCAAAGTCGGACATGCCCTGCAGCACATCGTCGTACACCGAGCGATGCACGAACACGCGGCTGCCCGCCGAGCACACCTCACCCTGATTGCCGAACACGCCCAACGCCGACCCCTCGATGGCCTGCTCGAGATCCGCGTCGCCGAAGATGATGTTGGGGCTCTTGCCACCGAGTTCGAGCGTGACCCGCTTGAGCTGATCGGCACACGTGCGCTGGATCATGGTGCCGGTCGCCTTCGACCCGGTGAACGAGATCTTGTCGACCCCCGGGTGAGTGAGCATCGGTGCCCCGGCCTCGGGGCCCAGCCCCGTGACCACGTTGAACACACCGGCGGGCAGGCCGGCCTGTTCGGCGATCACAGCCATCCTCAGGGCGCTCAGCGGGGTCTGCTCGGCCGGCTTGAGCACCACCGTGCAACCGGTCGCCAACGCCGGGGCAACCTTCTGAGCGGCCATCAGCATCGGATAGTTCCATGGCACGATCAACCCACACACGCCGACCGGTTCCTTCACGACCAGGCTCATCGCATCGGGCCCGACCGGAGGGATGTCACCGGCGATCTTGGTGGCCCAGCCGGCGTAGTACTCGAACATGAAGGCGACTTCGTCGATGTCACCGAACGCGTCGGCGATCGGCTTGCCGCAATCGCGAACCTCGAGCTCGGCAAGTTCCTGACGCTGCTCTGTCACGAGCTGTGCCATCCGCAGCAGGATCTGGGCCCGGTCGCGTTCGGCGACCGCTGTGCCCCACGAACCGTCGTCGAAGGCTCGACGGGCGGCAGCCACGGCATCGCCGACGTCGTCGGTGACGCCGCGCGGCACGCGTGCCAGCACCTCGCCAGTCGCCGGATCGATCGAGTCGAACGTGTCACCCGAGCGGGCGTCGACCCAGGCGCCGTCGATGTACATCTTCAGATTCTCAGCCATCGACCCCGAACGTACTCGACACAGGGCCCACCGATTTCAGCGGGTCCGTTGCCCCACGGCCAGGTGCTCGACGTTCGACAGCGAGGTCAGGCTGAATGTGAAGCCGCCGTGCACCGGCACCGCCTCGAGCCGACTGACCGAACTGTGACCCAACACGAACCGGTCCCATTCCCACGGGGTTGCCGACAATCCCAGCAGATGGGCAATCGTGACCGAGTTGGTGCCGGCATGAGCCACCAGGACGATCCGCCGACCAGGTTCGGCGATCGACCAGATCGGCAGCGCATGGTCGATCCGGCCCACGCCACGCTGCGCCAAAAAGCCGGACACCCCCTCGTGGATCCGCTCGGTGAAATCCCGAATCGACTCACCACCGTCCAGGCCGTGCCACCGCTCATCGACCGGGCGTTCACGCATTTCGCGGTACGCCTGGTCGGCCCTCTCGGCTGGCGTGCCGTGCCACCCGGGTGAGCGGATCTCCTCCAACCAGGGGTCGATCTGCTCGTCGCGTCGCGTCTTGGCGTACAAGGGTGCGGCTGTCTGGCGGGCACGTTCGAGTGGCGAGACCAGGATTTCGTCGAACGTCTCGGTCCAGATCTGGTGCGCCATAGCGTCGGCCTGGGCATGCCCAAGCTCGGTCAGTGGAGGGTCGACGACGGTCAGCCCGTCACGGGTCCATTCCGGTTGGCCATGACGAATCAACACGATCTCCACCGCCTGGACGGTACTCTGCGAGATCGTGAGCAACCCGCCTCTTCCGCCACGGCCCAGCGCCACACCGGCAGGCTGGTTCCCTGATCCGCTCGCCCGCCATGAGCATCGCTACTTCAACGGCGTGAGCTGGACGTCCGACGTGTCCGATGGCGGGCAGCGACTCGTCGATCCACTCGGCACCGGACCGGGGTATGCCTACCCCGTCAAACAGAGCAACGGCATGGCGACCGCTGCGCTGACCTGTGGCATCGTCGGCATCTTGGTTGCCTGGATGCCGTTCGTCGTCGTGATCGGGATCGGGCTCGGAGTGCTCGCCCTCGTGTTCGGCATCAAGGGCCTGAAGCGATCCTCGACCGCCGGTTCGGGCCGAGGTGTGGCGATCGCCGGCATCGTGACGGGCGGCTTGGCCCTACTGACCGCGATCGTCGGGGTGGTCTTGTCAGTGCTGCTGTTCACTGTGGTCGCCGACTTCATCGAACCGGGCCCCGTCGACACTGACATCACGGAGTGCCGGCTCGACGGACGCAACGCCACTATCGAGGGCACGCTCACCAACGAGAGTCGCAGCGAACGTGATTACACGTTGTTCGTCACGCTCGACACACAAGTCGACATCATCACGTTCGACGACCTCGACGCCGGCGAGACCGTTGAATGGATCGCACAGGTCCGGACTCGTTCTCAGCTCGATACGTGCCGACCCACGTTGATCGTGCAGGGCCCGTTCCCATTCGGGATCGAGATGGACCCGATCCAGAGCTGAACGAAGCTGCTCGCCGTAGGGTTGCAGGCGATGTACACGGTCAACTCATCGCCAGGGCCCGAGGCCGACGAGCATCGCGCCAGACAGCGCCTGGTTCGAGTCCTGCTGACCATGGTGATCGTCGGTTTCGCGGCGTTCTGGATCTGGGCTCTGTTCTTCGCATCGAAGGAAGCCGTCAACCGGATCGACGATCGGGCCTGGGCATCCCGGGGCGAGCAGATCTGTCTCGAGGCGACCGAACTGCGGCTCGAGTTGGCCGATCTGCGCACGATTGTCGATGCAGGCCCGGAGATGATCCGTGAACGCGCCGCCATCATCGACAACGCCACCGAGATCCTCGACGACATGATCGACGATCTGGTCGCGGTCACTCCCACCGATCTCAAAGGCCAGGAGATCGTGCCGCTCTGGGAAGCCGACTATCGGATCTATCTGCAGGACCGCCGCAACTTCACCGAAGAGCTCCGGCGCACGGGCGAGAACCTCCCGTTCTACGAGACCAAGGTTCGGGCGATCCCGATCAGCGAGAAGATCGCCACGTTCGCCGTCGACAACGAGATGCCGAGCTGCGCACCCCCGTACGACCTCACTCGTTGAGATCCGGCGGATCGAGCTGCTTGACCACGCGGGCCGGCGCCCCCACGGCGATCGAGTAGTCCGGGATTGTGCCGGTGACCACGCTGTTGGCGCCGATCACGACGTTGCGGCCGATGTCTGCACCCGGCAACACGACTGACCCGGCCCCCAGCCACGATCCTGAGCCGATACGAACGGGCTGCTCGGGCTGCACCTGTCGGGAGATCGGGAGCGCCGTGTTCTCATAGCCGTGGTTCTGGTCCGTGATGTAGACCTGCGGGCCGGTCCACACGTCGTCACCGATCTCGATGGTCAGGTGTCCGACGATGCTGCTCCCTCGACCGATCAGGCACCGGTCGCCGATCGACACCACCGGGTCGGTGATGCACTCCTGCCCGGGCACCATGCCGGCCGACAGCGCGATGTGCGGACCGATCATCGTGTTCGACCCGATGTGGATGTAGTGCTCGTTGTAGACCGCCACCCACGGGAAACACACGATGCTGCCGGGCCCGAACCGGCCGAACCGACGGCCACGTGGGGTGTCGGGGCCGATCGACGCCCAGTAGCTGGCGGTGTCGCTGGCTCGGATGATGAGCTCGCCGACACTACGCTTGGCGGCATCCGCGACGCGTTGGGCAGCGGTACGGCGAGGGGGTTCGCTGGCAGCCACGAACCGCACGCTACTGGGAGGCACGGATGTGCCGCGAGACCTGGTGCCACAGCTCGGATTCGTCTGCCGGCCTGCGACCCGTCCCCCGTTCGCTACGGTCTCAGGCGTGACTGAGCCACCGGATCCCTTTCGGCACGGATCGCTGACCGACATCGACGGTGTGCTCGTCGGCCACCACCAACGAACCGGACGCGGGTGGCAGACCGGCACCACGGCGATCCTCGTGCCGGACGGAGCGGTGGCAGGCGTCGATGTGCGTGGCGGCGGGCCCGGCACCCGGGAGACCGACGCACTCGACCCGCGCAATCTGGTCGATCGCATCCATGGGGTCTGTCTCTCCGGCGGCAGCGCTTACGGACTGGCCGCCGCCGACGGGATGATGTCCCACCTCGAGCATCGCCGGCTGGGAGTGCAAGTCGGACCCGAGCCTGGGCACGTCGTGCCCGTCGTTCCCGCCGCGGTGATCTTCGACCTGGGTCGAGGGGGCGAGTTCGCCAACCGTCCCGATCGAGGGTTCGGCGAACGGGCCGCCCGAGCGGCCAGGGCGACAGCTGCCCGTGGCTCCATCGGAGCCGGCACCGGGGCACAGGCCGGCGGCCTCCAGGGCGGCATCGGCATGGCCTCCACCACGATTCACCTCGGCGACGTTGCGGTCGGGGTCGCAGCGCTTGCCGTGGTCAACGCGTCGGGTTCGCTGATCGACCCGAGCAGCGGAGTGCCCTGGGCCGGCGTGAAGGGGATCCGCAGACCGGTCCGCGACGAACGCGCCGCCCTCGAAGTGGCCCGTCAGACAGCGCTCGCTCCCCCGCTCAACACGACGATCGGAGTCGTCGCCACCAGCGCCGACCTCACCAGACCCGAGGCCGGCCGCCTGGCCCAATCCGCCCACGATGGTCTGGCCAGGGCGATCAGGCCGGCCCACTCGCTGATGGACGGCGACACGATCTTCGGGCTGGCGACCGGGCGCCAGCCGGTCGGCGCCGATCAACTCGGCCTGGTCCGCGGCACCGATTCGAGAGCGGTCCAGCTCAACTCCCTGTTCGCCGCAGCCGCCCAGGTATTCGCGACGGCATGCGCCGATGCGATCGTGACCGCCACCTCGGTGGGTACGGCGCCGACCTACAGCGAGATCTCCCCGTCCGCCTTGCGGGCGTGAGCACTACCCTCCCCGCCATGCAGGTCTTCGTGACACCGGACACGATGCGGGCCTGGTCACACGACCGGCGCACTGCCGGCGAACGCGTTGCGGTCGTCCCCACGATGGGGGCCCTCCACAACGGCCACATGGAGCTGATCGCCGAGGCGCGCCGACTGGCCGATCGGGTGATCGTCACGATCTTCGTCAACCCGCTCCAGTTCAACCAGTCGAACGACTTCGACAGCTATCCCCGACCGATCGACGACGACCTGTCGGCGTGTGAGCTGGCACAAGTCGACGCTGTCTATGCCCCCACCGCGTCGACGATGTACTCCTCCGAGTTCCAGACGCATGTCGAGCCAGGCGACCTCGCCGGTCGGCTCGAAGGCCCGATGCGACCCGGTCACTTCCGGGGCGTCACCACGGTCGTGACCAAGCTGATGGCAGCCACGGCACCGGCCGTCGCCCTGTTCGGGCAGAAGGACTTCCAGCAGCTCGCGATCATTCGCCGAATGGTGGTCGATCTCGACCTCGGCATCGAGGTGGTCGGCGTGCCGATCGTGCGCGAGGCCGATGGCTTGGCGATGTCCAGCCGCAACGTGCACCTCACCAGCGAGGACCGGGACGCCGCTGCCGTGCTGTCACGGGCTTTGTCTGCCTGCGAGGATGCCCACGCAGGCGGGGAGTCAGCCCCCGATGCTTTGGTGACGGTCATCGCCGATGTGATCGAGGCCGAGCCGCGCGCCTCACTCGAGTACGTCGAACTCGTCGACGCCACCACGCTGCGGCCGATCGAGCGCGTCGACTCAGCCGCGGTCGTGCTGCTGGCTGCCTGGTTCGGCGATGTGCGCCTGATCGACAACCGCGTGCTCAGCGACGACTGAATCCATCCGTCGGCCGAAGTCGGGCTCGACGTCGTCGAACACACCGGTCAGCACGATCGTGAACACCACGGCGTTGAAGATCGCATGGGCGATCACGGACGCTCCGAGTCGGTGCGTGAAGTAGGCCGCAGCACCGAACGTGATGCCCACCGCCGAGAGCACCAACACCAAGCCGACATTGCCGACGCCTCGGGCCGGGTCGACGTGCGCGACCCCGAACAGCACACCCTGCAACGCGATCGCCGGCACCGGCCCCATACGACTGAGGAACCCGCGCATGACCAACCCGCGGAACACCAGCTCCTCTACGATCGGAGCGGCGATCACGGCTGCGACGAGCGTGGCGATCAGATACGCCCGGTCGGTGTCGAAGTCGCCGGTGCCCTCGATGTTGCTGCTGAGCGGGATATCGAAGATCAGCACCACCGCCGCCAACACCGACTGCGCCACGATCGCAGCGAGCCAGGTGAGCGGGCCCCAACCCAGGTCGCTCCATCGGAACTTCCAGCCCAGCGAGGCGAGCTGGCCGGAGCCCCACCGTCGACGCACGTAGACTCCCCAAGCCACCGACGGCCCGTACGACAGCAGCACCGAAATGCCGATGTACACGATCAGCGGCCACTCGTACTCGACGACCGCCGCGAGGACGAGCTTGCCGACCACGAGCGACACCATCAACACGATGAGGGCCCCGAGCGCAGCCCAGATCGGCAGACTCGGGTGCTCCTCGGACTCTTCGAGGAACGGCTGCGGGGGCGCCCACACCCGTCCGTCGAAATAGCGTTGGCCGTCACCGAGCGCGTCCGGGTACCAGCCGGCCGGAGCTGTTGTCGGTGGTGGCAGATTGGTCATCAGGTTCGACTGCCGGTCAGGGCAGAGCACGCCATAGCGTAGGGCCGTGGACCAGCCTCACAGTCGCTCCCTCTGGTCGGACACTCTGCCAGAGTCCGAGATCGCCCGCGGCAGAGCCGGTGCGCCGAGCGGGGCCACCGACGATGCCGACGTGGTCATCGTCGGCGCCGGTCTGAGCGGCCTGTGGACCGCCTGGTACCTGCTCCAGCGCGACCCGGCGTTGCGGGTCGTCGTGCTCGAACGCGAGACGATCGGGTTCGGTGCGAGCGGGCGCAATGGTGGTTGGTGCTCGGCATTGCTGCCGATGAGCCTCACCAAACTCGCCGGTCGCCACGGCGACGCCGCCGCTCGACGGATGCAAGCGGCGATGCACGAGACCGTGCTCGAAGTCGAACGGTTCGTCGAGCAATACGGTGCCCCGGGGATCCTGCAGCGCGGTGGCACGATCACGGCCGCCCGCAGCGCACCTCACGAGCAACGGATTCGAGCCGAGATCGCCGAGTATCACCGCTTCGGCTTCGACGAGTCGGACTACCGCTGGGTCGACGCCGAACAGGCCCGGTCGATGATGGCGGCCACCGAGGTCGCCGGAGGAATGTTCAGTCCTCACTGCGCAACGGTCCATCCCCTGCGGCTCACACATGCGGTCGCTCGTGCGGTTCTGGCCGCCGGGGCGGACATCCGCGAACACACCGAGGTGACCTCGATCGAGCAAGGTCGAGCCGTCACCACCGACGGTGACGTACGCGCCGAGATCATCGTACGAGCCACAGAGGCGTACACCCCTCAACTCGTCGGCGAGCGGCGCACATTGCTGCCGATCTATTCGTTGATGGTGGCGACCGAGCCGCTGCCAGCCTCTGTCTGGCACGAGATCGGCCTGCACGACCGCCCCACCTTCGCCGACGCTCGCCACATGGTCATCTACGGGCAGCGGACCGCCGATGACCGGTTGGCGTTCGGCGGTCGCGGGGCGCCCTACCACTTCGGGTCGGTGATCAAACCTGAGTTCGATACCCACGACGGCATCCGACAACTGCTCGCGACGTCGCTGCGCGATCTGTTCCCACAGATGGGCGACGCCGCCATCACCCACCACTGGGGAGGGGTGCTGGCAGCGCCCCGTGATTGGGTGTGTTCGGTCCGGTTCGACCGGGCCAGCGGTTTGGCCACCGGGGGCGGCTACGTCGGAGACGGCGTCAGCACGACCAATCTCGCCGGGCGAACCTTGGCAGCTCTGATCACCGGGAACGACACCGACGACCTGGTTCGACTGCCCTGGGTCGGCCACCGTTCACGGAAGTGGGAACCCGAGCCACTGAGATGGGCAGGCGTCAACGCCGGTCGTGCGGCGGCACAGCGCGCCGACCGCCACGAAGAACGGACCGGCTCGCCCAGCAGACTGTGGGGCGGGGTCGTCGACCTGCTGCTCGGCCATTGACCCGCCCCGAGCACCTCACCACTCAGCTTCTGGCGGGAAGTGTCGACGGAATCGTGGCGGCGTAGATCCACGTCTCGAAGAAATCGGTGAGATCGACGCCGCTCGCCTGCTCCATCGTGACCTGCAGGTCGGCGGTGGTCGCCGAGTCGTCGAGGTGGGTGGTGATCCAAGCTCGCAGGCCCGACAGGAACGCCTCGTCCCCGACCGTGAGTCGCAGGGCGTGTACTGCAGTCGCTCCGCCGTCATATGTCACGGCACCGAACATCTCGTCGGGTTCCGCCAGCGGCCATCCCCAGTCCGGCAGTCCCTCGAGCGTTCGTTCTGCGGCATCGTCGATGTCTTCGAACCCCATCTCGTCGAACCACATCCATTGGGCGTACGTGGCAAATCCTTCGTTCAACCAGATGTCGTTCCACGAGCCAGGCGAGACGGCATCGCCGAACCATTGATGAGCGATCTCATGGGCCAAGAAGGCGTGTTGCCACGGGTCCAGCTCACCGTTCAAATCGGCCCGGCTGAACATCGAAAGCCCCTGTGTCTCCATCGCCAACCCGCCGACGGAATCTGCGATCGCCAATCCATACCTGTCGAACGGGAAGGGCCCGAACACTGCTTCGTAGAACTCGAGTTGGTCGCGTGTCACCGTCAGGTACGCATCGAGCGCCTGCCTGTCGGACCGCAACACCGCATGGTCGAGGTCGACGCCACTCGGGCTGACACCGTCGTCGACCAACTCGTAGTCACCGACCAGGAGTAACACCAGGTACGAGGCCATCGGTTCGGATTGGGTCCAGGTCCACGTCGTCGAATCCGGGCCCGATGTGGATTCGATCAGTTCGCCATTGCTGACCGCCGTCAAACCGGCCGGAACGGCGACTTCGAATGTCCACGTCGCCTTGTCGGTGGGGTGGTCACTGATCGGCAGCCAGCGGCTGGCGCCGTCCGGCTCATTGAGCGACCACAAGCCATCATCGGTCGGGAACAATCCGAGGCCACCGCCGAAGAAACTCTGGTTGGAGATCTTCACGGAGTACTCGACAGTCAGTGAGAATTCCGAGCCGACCGGCCGCACCTCGCCGAGCGCCACGACCAGATCGCGATCGACCACCGAATACAACAACTCGGTTGCGCCGGAACTGACGCGTCTGATCTCCGGACCATCGATGTCGAGCGCCACCTGATCCGTGGCATGAACGAACGTGCCATCGATCACGACCATGCCCGACAGCGACCGCTGATCGGCGTCGATGTCGAGTGTCACGTCGTAGTGGGCGACGTCGATGTCGGCTGAGCCGAGCGCCGGAAACCGTTGATCCCCCGCCGTCACCGACCGCGACGGGGTGACCGATGGATCGACGCTGTCGGTGCTGCCGGCAGGTTCCGGAACACTCTCGGGATCGGTGCCTTCGCCGCTGTCATCCCCGACCGTCGGGCCCGGCAGAGCAGGTGTCAGCGAGCTTCGAACCGCCACCGGGTCAGCCGCGGGGGTGCACCCTGCAGACACCACACACAGCACACACCCGATCACCGACTTCGCCACTCTCACCGGCGAGACGCTACCCAAGCCGAGACCACCACTGGCCGCGGCAGCCACGTCGCTGATTTCGCAAGTTTCTCTCAAAACTGTCAAGACGCTCCGGCGGTGCACCGATACAACCACCGTGAACGTTGTCACACCCTCAACGGATCGGGCCCGCACCCGGCCCCGGCGAACGCTGCTGACGGCAGTGTTGTCGGCCCTCACCGTGATCGGTGCCGCGATCGGTTCCTTCAACCCGAGCCCTGTCAGCGCCGTGTCGGACGGCGACTGGCTCGGCGTCATCAACACCTACCGCGCCATGTCAGGCCTCAACCCGGTCACCGCCAATGGCGGTTGGTCCGGCGATGCCCAGGCGCACTCGTGCTACATGCTGCAAAACGGCATCGCCCACGACGAGATCCCCGGTCGGGC
>Ga0209633_10004948_pt1 | contig 11837 bp, 10 predicted proteins | sample Cruoilmetagenom1_FD_187290 | JGI IMG/M metagenome (GOLD analysis project Ga0209633, IMG submission 187290) | Oil polluted marine microbial communities from Coal Oil Point, Santa Barbara, California, USA - Sample 1 (SPAdes) (version 2) | ecosystem: Environmental > Aquatic > Marine > Oil seeps ... | reverse complement strand
GTGCACTCTCAGGCCCATCTCAACAAGATAGCAAGGCAGTTAAACGAACGGCCCAGAAAGACATTGCAATTTGAAACACCAGCAGACAGATTCAAACAATGTGTTGCAGCGACCGGTTGAGATGGCAGCACTTAGCGGACATCCGAGACGGTCGCGCAAAGCGTCCGCTCTTGAGAGCAAAGCGGACTCGGTACTGGTTTTTCTAAGCTTTCGCTAGAGCCCGGTACACCGAAGCTTTCGATAATCCTGTCCTGCGAATGATTTCCGGCACAGTTTCGCCGGCCTCGCGGAGCTCCTGGATCTTGGTAACGGTATCGGCCGTGAGAAGCGACTTACGACCAAACTTGACGCCCTTCTCTCTCGCCTTTGCAATGCCGTCCATCTGCCGCTCGCGTCTGATGTCATTCTCAAATTCTGCGATTAGGGCCAGGATACCCATGATCAGCTTTCCGGTCCTCGAGGTCGTATCGATCAAGGGGTCATCAATGACTTTGAAATCCACACCTTTTTCAGAGAGCTTTGAAATGATGCGATAGAGATCCGCGGTTGAACGCGCCAAACGGTCTATCTTGGCAACCACCAATGTATCGCCCTCTCGGATGTAGTCGAGGCATCGCCTTAGCTCTGGCCGAGACCGATCCACGCCGGACCGCTTCTCCTGGAAGATCTTTTCGCAGTTTTTGAGTTTTTCAAGCTGTGTCTCAAGCTTCTGTCCCGTTGAACTGACCCGAGCGTATCCAACGATCGCCATTCTCGTCTCCGTGACTCTTAAAGGTTTTGAGAAATATGTTTTGAGACATAAAAAGAGACACGTCAAGTGAAAGCTTCAAAAAGTATACTTTTTGAGACTCGGCCAAATCTTTGTTGATTGAAGCCATCTGCAGAACGCGCGAACTACGCAGCGGTTCGTTTACGCACGTCGTCGAGGATCTCGACGATCTGAATTACGTCCGCGGACTCAAACACCCCTTCCACGCCAAGCGAGTCAAAATCGGTGAAGGGGCTTTCATAGAGAGTCTTTGGATCCATGACGCCACGCTCAGTCAGATGATCGATGATCATGTTTATGAATTCGATCTGATCAGCAGATAGCGTCCGGCCGTTCATGAAATCACCAAAGGCGCGTTTCGCTGCTTCGCGATCCAAGCCGACCATCGAGCGGACCAACATGCCAAATCCACCCTCTGGTTCAATGTCCTTCATTTCGTCAGGCTCAGCGACGCCAGCTTCGACAAGAATTCGCTCGATCTCGTCGATGTCCTGGCTCGTCAGTGGCTCGTTGCGCCGGATCTTTTGGATGACAATGTGATCCTCGTGTTCCTTAAGGAAATGGCGGACCTTTTGGCGAAAACGACGAACATCTGTTCCAACTGCTACGCCCCTCAACTCGATCTCACTCCCGACGCCAATATCGTCCTCGAACCCAGTGTAGATGTTTGGTCGTTTCTTTAGGTCAATGAGCTTGATCAGGGTGCGAAGTCGCCGACGCACACGCTCCAGGATTGGCGCGGTAATGTCTTTCCAGAACTCGTCCGTTTGCACCTCTAGGATCAGTTCCAGTTCGGCCTCTACCATCGGAATATTCTGAAGCCCCTCAAGCAGGGCTGCCATTTCGACGACCCGTTTGCGATAGCTGTCAAAAGCTCGTTCTGATCGAAGCAGTGCGAGTTGAGTCTTGAGGATCAACAGGTCGAACTGCTTGGCTGCGATGTCGTCATCCTCCAGAGAAGACGGCAGGCCGGCGATCTGGTCGGTGAGCTCGCTTCGTTCCTCCAGACCCAGCCTGCTCCACGCTTCAAACTGGTTGTACTTCTCTACCAATCGCCGTTGTGGACGGACGACGAAGTTATCGGGATTCATACCGGCGACCTCTGCGCGTAGCCTACCAGCAACATCCCCGCGCAAACTGCCTAGATCGTCATCAATGGTTGCCTGCTCATGATCGTCAAATTCACCGATCAGGGCCACACGGCTCGCAAAGACTTGCGCGCCGAGAGATGCAGATGGCCTCCCCTCGACGACATCAGGGTTCTGGTTGAAAAACTCAAAGTTCTGGCAGAAGTCGAAAACGTAGAAGCACTCCTTGTGCATGCCCGGCCCGAACAGGTCATCACATAGGCGCGTGCCGCGACCGATCATCTGCCAGAATTTGGTTTTCGAACGGACAATTTTAAAAAAGACGAGGTTGACGACTTCCGGTACATCAATGCCGGTGTCGAGCATGTCGACCGAGATGGCAATGTGAGGGCCCTTCTCAACCTCTGTGAAGTCGTCAATGAGTGTTTGTACGTAGTCGGTCTTGAAGTCGATCACACGCGCGAACTTACCTACAAGGTGCGGATAGTTCGCGTCAAAACGCTCACCAATGAACTTGGCATGATCGTGGTTCTTGGCGAAAATAATAGTCTTGCCCAAACGATCACCGTCGGCGACGTGAAGGCCGTGGGTCATTACATGCTCGAGGACCTTATCGACTGTGTCTGTGTTGAAGAGCCACTTGTTGATCGCACCCGACTCAACTTTTTGTGGGACGTTACCTTCTTCGTCCCACTCGATCGCGTCCCACTCCTCTTTTTCCTCCTCGCTGAGATCATTATAGGTAATGCCTTCGCGTTGAAACTTGAGCGGAACTGAAATGGCCTTGGGCGGAACAAGATAGCCGTCGTCAACCGCCTGGTCGAGATCATATGAGTCCGTCGGAACACCGCGTTCCAGATCGAAGAGCGCATAGGTGTCTCGATCAACCTCATCTTTCGGTGTCGCCGTCAGTCCGACCAGTAAACTGTCGAAATAGTCGAATATCGCCTTGTACCTGCGGTAGACTGAGCGGTGTGCCTCATCGATGACAATGAGGTCGAAATGCCCCGGTCCAAACTGGCGCACGCCCTTCTTGCTCTCGTCTATCAGACCCATCATCGTTGGGTAGGTCGATATATAGATGCGTCCTTGAGATGACTTGTCGGTCACGAGATTGACGGGCGAAGTTTGCGGTAGAAACCTTTTGAAAGCGCTTGTCGCCTGGTTCACGAGCGCCACACGGTCGGCGAGAAACAAAATACGCTTCGCCCAGTTCGCCCGCATTAGCAGATCGGAGAGTGCGATGACTGTTCGGGTTTTGCCTGAGCCAGTCGCCATCACCCACAGTGCTCTCCGCAGCTTGTCCTTTTCAAAAGACTCGGCAATGCGTCGGATCGCCCGGGTCTGGTAGTAGCGGTCTGCAATATTGGGGTCGATGCTCTCAGGCGCCAAAGGCTTGAGCGTCTTGCGCCGTTGTATAATTAGCTCAAGCTCATCTCTCTTGAGGAAGCCTTGAATCGCACGCGGCGGGTAGCGTTGGTCATCCCAGATCCAGTGCTCATAGCCATTGGAATAGAAGATGACCGGGCGCTGGCTGAATTCCTTCTCAAGACAATCAGCATAGAGCTCCGCCTGCCGCTGCCCAACGCGTGGATCCTTGCGCGTCCGCTTTGCCTCGACTAGCCCCAGCGGTTTCCCATCGTCTCCCCATAGAACGTAATCGACGAACCCGTCTCCGGTTTCATTGGGCATACCCTTGACCGGATATTCCGTGTCGCGGTCTTGATCGAGCAGCCATCCGGCTTCGTGCAAGAGAAGGTCAATGAAGGCATCTCGGGTTTCGGCCTCATTGTAGTCGTGCGTATCGGGAACGGCCTGGTTGGCTTTCTTGACTTTGGCAATCTCGGAGCGGAGATTTTTGATCTCGGCTTCAAGCTCTAACCGATCACCCTCGACCTTGAGCCGATCTTGTTCGGCCTGATCTCTCGCCTTAACCGTGTCTGCAAAGCGGCGGGCAATCTCCTTAAGCTTCGCCAAATTGGTCGCCTCAATCTGTGCCGTCTTGGGCAGAGCGTCGGCGGAAAAGTTGATTGCATCGAGAGGCTTCTCTGCGCGCCCATATGTGCGCACTAACCAATAGGAGATATGGAAAAGTTCACGCAGCGACGTTACAGCCCGGGCTGGCGCAACAGCTCTCGTCTCATGCACTGCGATGTTGCCCAGATCTTTGACGATCTTGGCCTTGGTGATGATCGCGTTGCCAGCAACTCTTCGAAATGTCGGTTCGTGGATGAGCGCAGATAGTGTCGTGTCATAGGGCGACTTGAGCGTGCCGTCGTTGTGGTACATCCATTTGACTGCAACTTCGAGCGCCAGGCGGGCATAGAAGCATGCAGCTCGCGGATCGGAAAGCGCAGCTCCTTCGGCCTTTTCAACATGCTCGAAGACCTCCGGGAAGTCTGCCTGCAGAAAGCCGAATTGGGACATGGGTTCCTACCCTCTCCCCAACTTCGGAAAATGGTCGATGAAGGCGTCCCTCACCTGCAGCCACAATTGCTCGTCGAGCGGCTTGCGAGAATGGACCGTATTGAGCACCCGGTAACCGGACTCTGAAAGCGCCTCGGCAAGTTTTTTCTCCAGCGCCGCGACCGTGTCGCGTGGCGCCCGATGCGTCTCCATACATTGTTGCTCGGGGAACAGGGGGCCGTGCGAAACGAGATGAAATGAGACGCATTCTTCGGGTTCAACGCCGTTGGCCGTCAAATGCCTGCGCAAGGCATTTTGGGTCTTGGCGCGCCCCAGATGTTGTCCCATACGCTGGTATGATGGCGAGGCATTTGGCGACGAGCTGTCCCCGGTCCGCCCAACATATAGATACTCACCCTTCGGTGTTTCCGCGCGCCACACATAAAGCCAGAAGCCGCGCTCAAGCATGGCGCCGGGCAAGGTCATTGTGTGGGTGCCGGGTGCCATTGCTCAATCACCCTCGTAGACGGTTTCTGAATCGATCTCATTCGTCAGATAAGGCGAAAAGCCGGCAAGGAGGACCGAAACGGCCACAAGGTCACGCATTTCGATTTCGCGCATCACACTATTTGGATTTCCGGCGTGCCCGAGACCGGGATAGTTCGAACGAAAGCCATACAGTTTCTTAGCGGCCTCCTTGAGGGTTGCATGGGGCCAGGAATCCACCTGTCCACATATGTCGCCCAATGACTGCGCCGTAACACCAGGAAACTGCTGCCCTATACCTTCAAGAAGATTGAATTGCTTTTGAATGCAGGTCTTGATCCGACCAGCCGCGTGGTCGCCGCGTAGATCACGCAGTGAATCTTCAAATTCTTGCATTAACTGGTGCAGATGATCGTCGTCGCTGGTGTACTGCTTCAGCTCTGTCAACAGCTTGGCAAAAATGCCAGGGAGCGTTGGATGGAGAGTAAAGGGCCGCCTGAGATCATAGCGCAGGCTGTACTTTCCCAAGAATTTTTCAACCAGCAAGAAGTACCGGTTTGCAAGCGGATCCCCGCCCAAATCTACGGCCACGCCATGTGCCCGCTCTAGGAATTCGACGACAGCCAGGTGCCCTCGCAAGGCTGATGCCTTGGTGTCTCTGAATGTCAGGCGCGCCTGTTGGGGATCATCAACGATATCCGCTAGTGAGGTAACGTCGGGAGGATCTTTAAGTGCACCGACCAATTCGCGATATAACTCGCAGAAAAGATCATTGGGTGCTTCTTTGTGATCAGCGAGCTTCTTCCAAATCTCACGCCACGTTTCCTTCCAGACACCAACAATCTCACCCCGCATAGCCTACAAATCCCCGCGAAAGGCGCGCTGTTGGAGTGAAGCGAAAAGCTTTTCGAGATAAGCGAAATGCCGCTCAGTGAGCTTCGTTCCTTCATTAAGTGAACTAAGCCGTGCCTTAAATTCCATCTGGAGTTTTAGCGGCGGCAAGGGAAACTCAAGCTGCTTGATGATACCCATATTCAAGCCAGGCATCACGGCACCCTTGGCGCTAACACCGAGTTGGCGCCGAACGTCAGGGTGCCGCAAGAAAGCAGCATGCAAATACTCAGGGATGATGCGAAGCTGGTCGACAGTGACGCAACAAAGGTGTTTGGTGTTGATTGCGAGAGGTATTTCTTCCGGTACAATCGCACACCGACCGCAGGTCCCCATAATCGTAATCAGCACGTCGCCTGGCTGGACTGTGTACCGTTCTAGCGTCTTATACTTCTCCTCAGAGATGAATCGACGCTCCCGCCATACAAAGTGGTTTTGTACAGCATTGTCGATTCCCAAGACCGCAATTCCAGACTCTGTGAACTCAGAGTGGAGAAGCTGACTTCCAAAAGGTCCTGTACGGATTTTCTCCGCAATTTCGGCCACAGAAATCATTGGCCACGCATTGCTGGCATCAGCCACAAACATCTCATAGAAAATCGACTGACCGAGATCATTAAGTCGTTCTAGAGCACAGCGGCGAGCACGGCGAAGCGCATCCGCCTGATCCAGGATGGCGGCAATACGAATTCGGCCTTTCAGTTCTGGAGCAAGAACTTCCATGCTTTGAATGTCGCTCAAACGGATAGACGGATAAGCAGGGTCTTGGATGAGGCGGGTAGGTGAGAAACGCTGAAGTGCCCTGACCAGGAAATGACTGTCTGCGGCGTTTCGTGGGATCAGTGCTGCAAGGTGATTGACAACATAAGCTGGTCCCCGCAGCCGATAGATGTGCCCCTTTGTTGCAGACATACCGCTTTTTGCAAATAGAACTGTTCCCGCCGGAAAGAGTTTGAGTTTGTGCCTTCCGGCAACAGCCGGTTTCAGTTTTTCGAGATCTTTTTCAGCCGTTCCGTTCAGCAGTTTGGGCAGGCTGCCAGCTCGAACAAATGGATGACCAGATTCTGTAAAAAGAGAACTGTCTTGAGGAGCACCGCTACCGGAGTGTACTTCAGCTAGTGCCGCAAGCGGAATTGGCTGCAAATTCACTCGACCATCTCCTCGAGCGTTGTTAGCCCGTCGGCAATCTCCTTTTCGATAGCCCGAAGTTCTGCGACGATCTTGTCAGGCGGATCGTATTCAACCTCTTCATGCGCCATCTCCTTGTAGCGATTGAGCGAGAGGTCATAGCTGGCGGCAGCGATATCCTCCTTTGATACGCTGAAGCTTTGTGCTGTGCGTGCCCGTTCTTGCTCGGCACCGTCGCGCTCCGCCCAGCGCATCAGCACGTCGGGCAGGTTGTTATTCGCGTGCTCCTCTTCGCTCAGAGCTTCGATCGGGCACGGGCCGAGCTTCTCGGAGGGCAGCAGCGGCGTGCGCTTGTCGTCAAGCGAAATGCCATCGGCCTGAACATCGTAAAACCAGACGTGATCCGTACCGCCGACGCCGGTCTTGGTGAAGACGAGGATCGCGGTAGAAACGCCGGCATATGGCCTAAAAACACCCGACGGTAGCTTAATCACCGCATCGAGCTTGTGGTCCTCGACCAGCATGCGCCGCAATTCCTTATGTGCCTTGGACGAGCCGAACAGGACGCCATCCGGTACGATGACAGCGGCGCGGCCGCCGGCCTTGAGCAGACGTAGGAACAGGGCGAGGAAGAGGAGCTCGGTCTTCTTGGTCTTGACGATCTTCTGCAGATCCTTGGCCGTCGTCTCATAATCCAGAGACCCCGCGAACGGCGGATTGGCCAATACAAGCGAATAGACGCCGGCGTCTTCGCCATGTTCTTCGGCCAGGCTGTCGCGGTAGCTGACGTTGGCGTCTTCGACCCCGTGCAAGATCATGTTCATCGAGCCAATGCGCAGCATCGTCTCGTCGAAATCGAAACCGTTCAGCATCTTGTTGTGGAAATGCTGCTTGAGGGCTACATCGCGGAGCATTTCAGGATGCTTTTCGCGGAGATATTCACCAGCCGCGACAAGGAAACCACAGGTGCCACAAGCCGGATCGCAAATGATGTCAGTCGGCTTGGGCTCGGTCAGCTCCACCATGAGCCGAATGATATGGCGTGGTGTGCGGAACTGTCCGTTCTGCCCGGCGGTCGCGATCTTGGCGAGCATATACTCATAAACGTCGCCCTTCGTATCCCGGTCTTCCATCGGGATGGCGTCGAGTTTCTCAACGACCTTTGCCAATAGGCCGGGACTCGAGAATCCAAGGCGCGCGTCGCGCATATGCCGATTGTAGCTCGACCCATTTTCTCCAAGCGTGCGCAGGAACGGGAAGACATGCTCGTCGACAACCGTCATCATTTCGCGCGGTTCAAAATTTTTGAAATTCGACCAACGGAGATCGCTGTACGGGCGGCCTTTTTCGTCCTCACCTTCCGGAAAGATGCGGCGCTCCATTGGTACCTTGAGCGTCTCGCTCTTGCGCTCCTCCAGCGCCTGCAGCTCGTCTAACCGCTTGATGAACAGGAGATAGGTGATCTGCTCGATGACCGAGAGCGGATTGGCGACACCGCCCGCCCAGAAATCATTCCAGATACCGTCGATCTGATTGCGTATGTCGCCTGTTATCATTCTTGCCCTCTACTTTTATTCTTAGACGTGATCTATTGATTCAACAACACGAAGACGCAGCACATTACCAAATCAGTCCAAGATCACATCAATTGAACTCCAACATTACACTCTTGATTTTGTTGGAGGTTATCTCAAGATACAATAGCCGCAATAGAATCCGCCCAGTTTAGAATTCAACGGCCTGAAACCAACCCGCCGGCGCTCACCATTCCTGTTATCAAATTCATGACGGCGCATGGAGCATACTCGGGAAGACGTTATGCCGTCACTTGAGAAGGAAATTTTCGCAAATCTGATAGGCACGTTGTTCGACGTGCCTATCATGGGCAATCTCTATCGACCGCATTATGTCGAGCGCATGATAGCAATCGCGCTTGGTGAGTCCTTCGTATTGATGAGCGCAGACTGGGCGGGTTGGGATATCGAACACCGTGACGGAGTGCGCATCGAGGTCAAACAATCCGCAGCCCTCCAAACGTGGACAAATCGACCCTCCCACGCCGGGAGACCGTACAGTGGTTCCTTCGATATAGAACCACGAAAAGGTTACTGGGCCGATGGAAATAAGTGGGTCAATGAACCAGGACGACAGGCACATATCTACATTTTTGCCTGGCATTCAATTACGGATCCAGCCATCGCCGATCACCGAGACGCCTCACAATGGCGGTTCTTTGTAGTGCTTGAACGAGACTTGCCCCAAGGTCAGAAGACTATCTCGCGAACCGTTGTCGAGAAGAAGTGGCCGTCAGTCACGTTCGATAAGCTTTGCAACGCTGTAAATGGCCAGATCAATTCGCTGACGCGTATTGGCAGCTCGCCCCAGGATCAATGCGTCCCCAGAAAGGGATAGTGTCAATGGCGCAGGGCCGTACATCGAAAACCAACTTGACGATCAATGTTACGTCAGCAGGAAGCTCTATCCACCACCTCGGTCCACAACTCTCACCTCTATATCCGGGCGGGCAGGCAAGCGCGAGCATTACGATTGAGGGACAGCTAAGAGGCCCAAAAACAACCCAATAAGGAACAGCCCTCGTCACAGTTTTCGAAAAACAATCGGTAGAAGATTATCCGGGCGCAGTTATCAATACGAAGCCCGTTTGGCAGATCGTTCTGCACCTTCCCTCAGCAGAGTTTTCCAGTTTGTTGGCGCTCACATTAGCGGGCAACCTCAAAAAGTTGGATCTTTGCATTGGACCGCTGAGATATCGAAAAGCCACCGTTTTCAGTGTCAGCTAATACACTGAGCCAGTGCCGCATGAGAACGATACAGTGATCTAACAATCTCGACAAATAGCGCGCGTCTGAGATCTCACGCTCGCATTCCAACTACCTTTATTCGCCCTGCCGCAGTGTTATCCGCCGCGAATGTTACTGAGTCCGCGGACATCTCATAAACCTGTTTGACACAGACAGGTTGCTTGTTATAATCCTGTCTGAAACAAACAGGCTATCAAAATGGTCGCACTCAAAATAGCTCTTGCGGAGGCAAGGACAACGCGAAGCGCATTTAACTATTGGCTTGGTGCCGGTTTGCTCAGCACGGATTTCAAAGAGACGACGTCAGGCGTCGCACGCAAATTGAGCCGTGAGAACGTCCTGGAGCTTGCGATGATGTCAGTATTCATTGACATGGGGTCACCACCCAAATGGGCACAATCAGAAATTCGCCAGTGGCTCGTCCATCGTCGTGGCGAACTCCCAAACTTTCTGGTCCGTCGCCACGACGAAGCGGATTGGTATCCTGCCTCAAACATGACGATGGATGAACTTGCGGGTGAACTACTTCCAGCGATAAAGCCTAAATACATGGCTGATGATGACCCGCGATTGACGGAACAGGTCGCCGCAGCGTTTTCAGTCATCAATCTCGCGGAGATCAAGAAGCGGGTCGATGAGCTATTCGATGCTGTTGGAGAGACGGACGATGCCTAGAACTCAAAACGAGCTAGGTTCCGCAAAGCCGGCTGGACCGATGCCTGACACACATATCAACGCCGACGCTGCGAACAGCCCGAATCATCGTCTGCGCGACGTTCCTATTGAACCGCGCGGTTTATCTCGCACTGTGGCCGCGTTTTATGTTGGCATTTCACCATCCCTCTTTGACCAGATGGTGAATGACGGCCGGATGCCAGCACCGAAATGCATCAATTCCAGAACCGTCTGGGACCGGAGAAAACTTGACGACGCGTTTGATGCATTGCCCAATCGGAATGACCGTAACCCCTGGGATCAGGAGGATGCGGCATGACGGGAGGCAACAGCATGGCTCGAATTCGGATCGGCAATCCAACGGGGATTGTGGAACTTAGATACACGGTCGTCGACGTGGACAGGCATGGAAATGTTCGGGTTTACGTCAGGAGACACGGTCGCAAGATTCGTCTGCGGCATCTATACGATACCGCAGCGTTCTTCGAAGAGTACCGCGTCGCTCTGGAAACAACTGAAACCGGCAAGCCTGTCGAGAAGGCCTTCGCGCCGGCAAAACGCGGATCATTCAAATGGCTCTCCGAGGGCTATTACAAATCGGCGGAGTTCAAGCGGCTGCATCCCCGCACTCAGCGTGTTAGACGCAACATCCTCGACGACTTCAACGCGATACATGGAGACAAACCATTCAATAGAATGGAGCCGCGACACGTACGCTCATGGCGTGATGGAAAGTCCGGGAAACCTGAAGCGGCCAATGCCCTTGTGAAAGCCTTAAGACAAGTATTTGTCTGGGGATGTCAAGCTGGCGACTGTGACAGAAACCCCGCCGCGGAAGTGCCCTACATTCGTTCCCTCTCGCCAGGCTTCCATTCGTGGAGCGCAGAAGAGGTGGAGCGCTTTGAGCAGACGCATCCGATCGGAACATCAGCTCGGCTGGCGCTCGCTCTCTTGCTCTACACCGGGCAACGACGAAGCGACATCGTGCGTCTTGGTCGCCAACATGTCCGCGACGGCTGGCTGGTTTTCACCCAGGCGAAGAACGAGCATCGCAACCCAATCCACATCAAAATCCCGATCCTCCCATGCCTGCAGCAAATCATCGATGCCACACCATCCGGCAACATGAATTTCCTCGTCACCCAATTCGGCAAGCCATTTACGGCAAACGGCTTCGGCAATCGTTTCCGGAAGTGGTGTGACGAGGCTGGCTTGCAAAATTGCTCGGCGCACGGCTTACGCAAGGCCGCCGCTACACGCCTTGCAGAGCAGGGTGCCACAGAGCACGAGATCATGGCTGTAACAGGCCACCAGTCCTCAAAGGAGGTCATGCGTTATACCCGCGCCGCGAGACGCGAATTGCTCGCAAATTCAGCTATGCAAAAACTCGCTGCTGGTCAAAACATGAACGAAAGTGTCCCACTTTCCGAAGTGATTGCCAGTAGTGGGACAAAAAGGAGTAGAAAATGATGGAAAATCAACGCGAAAAAAATGAGGTGGTGCCCAGGGGCGGAATCGAACCACCGACACGCGGATTTTCAGTCCGCTGCTCTACCAACTGAGCTACCTGGG
>Ga0209633_10004945_pt1 | contig 11842 bp, 14 predicted proteins | sample Cruoilmetagenom1_FD_187290 | JGI IMG/M metagenome (GOLD analysis project Ga0209633, IMG submission 187290) | Oil polluted marine microbial communities from Coal Oil Point, Santa Barbara, California, USA - Sample 1 (SPAdes) (version 2) | ecosystem: Environmental > Aquatic > Marine > Oil seeps ... | reverse complement strand
TGGTATTTACTTTTTCAATTAATTCATCAAATGTTGTAATTGTTTCATCGATTATTTTCTCTGCCTTATCAGCCTTCTTTGCATCTTCTTGCAACATTTGCCATACATAACATTCCTCTATAATATCCGATAGAACATAATTGATATCTTTCTTTAAGTTTTTTACACTTGCCATAAATCTTATTTTTAATTTTTGGCAAATTTAAACTATTTTCTGTAAATAAATCTTTTATAATTGTCTATTCTATAATTTGAAATAGAATATATCCGTTCAAGTACTAACCTCGAGAGATCGGGGATCGTGTATCGGGAACCTATTCAATAACTGATACTTCTCGGTCTGCCGATGAGGCACTGTACTATTTTTCTCCATTACATTCCAAAAAATCACTTAAAGGGGCGCTACAGATTAAAAATTATCTAACGCTTTTTGATATGCCTCTACAAATAGACCAACATGGTATCCGTCTACTAGAGCATGGTTAACAGCAATAGCAACTGGCATCATTAATCGAGAATTCTTTTCAATATATTTACCAAAGGCTAATTTAGGTACTGACTCTTTTTTTACGCCAAACAAAGGCTCTTTATGACCAGAAAAGTTAAACCAAGTCATCGCTGAACAATAAATACAATCATCTGTATCTTGTTCAGGAAACAAATCAGTTGTAGTTAATACTCTGCTCTTTTCTGCTTCAAAGTTTTTATTAAATTGAATGAAATCTTTGCTATAATGTATAAAAGAGCAGCCGAAAGTATTATCTTCTCTAAGAATAGTTGGTGAAGCATGAATTGTGTCATGTACTATCACCTTATCACCATGAATTCTATATTTAAAATTTTCTACACTATTAATGGCTTTCATACAGGCATGTAAATACAAAGAAAAAAATGAAAGTTGCTCCTTTTTTGCATAATCTAAAGCTTTCGTTATATCAAAATCAACTGTAACTGCAAAATATGGATCATCAAATTGACTAAAAAAATGAAAATGTTCTTTTCTATTCCAACTCTCAATGTCTAACTCTTTCATTTCTCTATAAAATCTTTAGAATATCAATTAACTTTTTAACAGTTTTAAAATCGTTATTATTCCCATTATGTTCAACTACCTCATGTGCCCAGGTAGTATGGAATGGGATGTGGATAGCCTTAGCTCCTATTTCTATTAGCGGCAAAACATCCGATTTTAATGAATTACCAACCATTAAAAATTCTGAAGGTATAATATCTAAATGTGATAATAATTTCTGATAATTTTCAGATTTCTTATCGCTTAATATTTCAATATGATGAAAGTACTTTGTCAATCCTGATTTTTCTAATTTTCGTTCTTGATCCAGCAAATCACCCTTTGTGGCCAATATCAATCTATACTTAGGTTGCAGTGTTTTCAAGGTTTGTTCAACACCATCTAATAATTCTATGGGTTTTTCTAACATTACTTTACCTATTTCAATTATTTGTTGAATAACTGTGGGTTTTATTTTATAATTAGATAATTCTAGTGCAGCTTCAATCATTGATAACATAAAGCTTTTTATGCCATACCCATATAAGTACAGGTTCTTCATTTCGATTAAAAAAAGTTCTTGATCAAGCTTATTTTCGGTTTCATATTTAGATAAGAGTTTGATAAATTTGTGTTCAGCCTCCCTATAATAGGTCTCATTAACCCACAATGTATCATCGGCATCGAAGGCGATTACTTTTATGTTTTTATAGTTTTTCATTTAATGTAAACTTCTAATAATTTTGAGGTGCTTTCTGATGAAATATTAAATTTCTTTAATATAGCAGGAATCAAAAGTGTTTCTCCTTTTGTCAATGTTTCTATTTTATCCTTATCATAATGGAATTCTACTTTACCATCAACACACATATAAATAACAAATGAATCTTTATCAGAGTGATCAATCTTTATTTTCTTATCTACAGAAATTAAATTAGTTGTAAAATACTGACAATCAACAATATTTGACGCTTTGTTTAATTTATTTTTATAATCGGTTTTATAGCTCTTTTGAGCCTTATAATCAATAGCAGTTAATGCATTTGTAGTGTGTAATTCTCTATGATGTCCTCTGTCATCTTTTCGATCCCAATCATAAATTCTATATGTAATGTCACTTGTCTGTTGAATTTCTGCTAATAGTACACCTGCACCAATAGCATGTACTCTACCTGTTGGTATAAAATATACATCACCTTCATCAACAACATCAACATTTAAAATTTCTAACAAAGATTTGTTATGTAAATGTTCCAGATATTGATCTGTACTGGTATCATTTTTAAAACCAACGATTAAATTACTGTCTTTATCGGCTTGCATTACATACCACATCTCTGTTTTACCAAACGAGTTATGACGCTCTTTAGCCAATTCATCACTAGGGTGCAGTTGAATACTCAACGCTTCCTTAGCATCTATAAACTTTATCAATAAAGGAAATTCATAAGAAAATTCTTTAAATACCTTCTTCCCTACCAAAGCATCTCTATAAATTACTATTAAATTTTCTAAGGGTTCTCCTTTTAACTCTCCATTAGCTACAAGAGATACATTTCTATATACTCCAGATATTTCCCAACTTTCACCAATATTAGTTTTTTCAGATTTTTTATTGAGCAATTTTGCCAATTTTTCTCCACCCCAGATCTTTTCTTTTAAAATGGGTTCAAACTTTAATGGGTAATTTATGCTCATTCTTTTATTTCTTTTAGGATAGACAAGGACTCTTCTATATGTTGTTCTGCCCCAAATTGACTATTAAAAATATGGGCTATAATTCCATTTTTATTGATAACATAAGTTACACGTCCTGGAAGTAATCCCATTAAGCTACTTGGAACTCCAAAAAGCTTTCTTACTTTATTCTTTGTGTCAGCCAATAAAGTAAATGGTAAACTATATTTTTCAGCGAATTTTTTATGTGAAGCAACATTATCAGCACTAATACCAATCACTTCAACATTTAAATCAGTAAAAGCTTCAAATTCATCACGAAAAGAACATGCTTCTTTTGTACAACCTGGCGTATCATCTTTAGGATAAAAATAAATAACCATAGATTTTTCACCTCGAAACTTATCAATGTCAAAATCGTTATTATTTTGATCTTTTAAGATAAATGCAGGTATTGTATCACCAACTTCTAATTCGTTTGATTGACCCATTATATTATTAATTGTTAAGACTATAAAAATTACTAAAAATAATGATAAAAATAATTTTTTAAGCATATACAAATATCATCATTTTATGTTTACCAACAAGCGACGATGACACTTAAAGTAAAACCCACACGACTAACAAAAATAATCCTTATTTTTGTTTTATGATAAACTTTATAAATAATCTTCCAAAAGCTGAACTACATTTACATATAGAAGGTTCTTTTGAACCTGAATTAATGTTCAACATTGCCAAACGAAACAATATTAAAATAAAATATAATTCAGTTGATGAAATTAAGGATGCCTATAAATTCGATTGTCTTCAAGATTTTTTAGACATCTATTACCAAGGAGCCGGTGTTTTAATTAATGAACAAGATTTTTATGATTTAACCTATAGTTATTTAGAGAAATGTGCCATTCAAAATGTGCGGCATACCGAGATTATGTTCGACCCTCAGACACATACCGAGCGTGGTATTTCTTTTGAAACTGTGATCAATGGAATTAGCAAAGCGTGTACAGATGCTAAAGATAAATTGGGAATTTCTTCTTTATTAATAATGAGTTATTTGAGGCATTTATCTGAAGAAGATGCTTTTAAAACACTTAAACAATCATTGCCTTTTAAGGATTTGATCACTGCCGTAGGATTAGACTCTTCAGAAAAAGGAAATCCGCCTTCAAAATTTAAAAATGTGTTTGAAGCATCTGTAAAAGAAGGATATATTCCGTTGGCTCATGCAGGTGAAGAAGGTCCACCCGAATATGTCTGGGAAGCTCTAGATATCTTAAAGATCCATAGGATAGATCATGGTAACAACTGTTTAAAAGATGAAACATTAGTGAAAGAAATTATTAAAAGAGATATGGCTTTGACTGTTTGTCCTCTTTCTAATACCGCCTTACAAGTGGTGGACGATTTAAAAGACCATCCTTTAAAAAAAATGATGAATCTAGGGTTGAAAGTTACCATAAACTCAGATGATCCAGCTTATTTTGGAGGTCAGGTAAATCAGAATTATATTGATATCCAAAAAGCTTTAGATCTTAGCAAACAAGACCTCTATGATTTGGCTAAGAACTCGTTTCAATATTCACTGTTAGACAAAAAATCCAAGCAGCAATATATCAAGGAATTAGATATGTATTATCAGAAAACCAACGTCTAATTAAAACTTTAAATAACATATCAAATATACTTTCATCCAGAAACCTAACCTGATAAATCACTAGATTTTCGAGTATGTAATAAGTTATGTACAATCAGAATAAAACCCTACATTTGCATTATATATAAATTTTTTAATCATGAGTAACGGAACAGTAAAATTTTTCAATAATTCTAAAGGATTTGGATTCATCACTCCAGAAGAGGGTAGTAAGGATGTATTTGTACATGTGAATGGACTAATTGATGAAATCAATGAAGGGGACAAAGTAAGCTACGATGTAGAAGAAAGCCCAAAAGGATTGAACGCAATAAATGTCAAAGTAGTTTAATCGATTACTTTTCAATTTATTTTTGTTATAAAAGCCTATCAATCATGATAGGCTTTTTTTATTTGTGGTATTAATTAAGTAATTAGTGTTTTTTACATACTTCGAGACATAAACAAGACCGTTAGCTTAAATACGCAACTATTCTTATAAAAGAAAACATACTTTCTTTATTACATATGAGTCAGAACCCAAAGTTCCACTTCTTCATTAGCACGCCAGTATTGATCTCGTTTTGTTTTTTCAGAAGCAGCTTTCACTTTCTTATTTAAAAATTTTTCCAATTGAAATCTCCCACTTTCAGCTAGTTCCTTCTCTATTGGGTGATCTTTTGTAATATTAGTTATTTGAGCTAAATTTGAGAATAAAATAACCAGCTTTCCTTCTGGTAGTAACCTTTCTTTAGCTCCAGCAAAAAAATCAGGGAATAGATTTTTATTGTAATAAATAGCTTCGCCATTGCTATCCTGATCATGAGATACAGGTAACCAAGGCGGATTAAAAATAATCAATTCGGTCTGCTTCTCCCACTTACCAAAAAGATGTCCAAAATCTAATTCTATCTTTCTAGACAACTTTGTATCTCCCATAAACTCTTTTAGTCCAACAATCGCATTAGGATTTATATCTGTACCAAAAACCTTCTGAAAACCATACTTAATCATTTGAAAAGAAAGTACACCACTCCCAATTCCAACGTCTATTGCAGTCTTTTTAGGTCCTTTATAACGTTTCAACCAATTGTCGAAAATTTTCAAATGATCAAATCGTGTAGGGAAATAGGTGCCGTAATACGGATGTATTTTATTTCGCAATACAGGAATGGAAATCCCTTTTTGGTACCACTGCCAAGCACTATTAAGTCCTTGAACTTGAGGAAACGGCAATAAGAAATCACTAGTTTCGTGATAAAGCTTTTCTAACCAACCAATAGAAGGTGATTTTTTTACCACTAATTTATGATCTACAATTTCTATTAAAATAAGATTTGACAGCTTATGATATTCCGACCGATACTTGCGTTGTTCCTGAAAAGACTTGTTAAGAAACTTTCTTTTAAGGTGCATCTGCAACTCCTTAAGAAGTAACAACCCATTACTATAAAACGCTGTTATTAATACATGTTTGCCAGCTTCTAGTGTTTTAATCGTACTCTTAACGTCTGTAGTACGATTAAACAACTCTAATTGTTTCCCAGACACAATAGGTTCTGGCTTATTAATATGTAAATCTGTAATCATCGATTGGTTTTGCTTTTGCATATAAGGGCAGCATCATGTCAATTGATTCCTGCGCCTTATGAGGTTGATAAAAAATAAATGCTTATTTTAGGCTTAATCAAAGATAGTTGTAATTTTTACTATAGCTGATTTTTCTGCGAAAAATCCTTGCTCAAAACTGTAACTATTTTTATACAAACCATTAAAACATATTTAAAAAATGACAAACAATAAATCTAAAGTCACAATACATATGGTTTCGAGTCTTGATGGTTTTATAGCAAAAAATGATGGTAGTATTTCTTGGATGCAATCGACAGACAACTACGAGAAAGGAGTAACACTTAGCGAATTAGATATAAAGGAATTTATCAAGAATATAGATTGTTATGTTATGGGTTCCTTGACCTATGAACATGCACTACAACTTGGATGGCCCTATGGCGAAACACCCGTGATTGTTTTGACAAAGAGAGACCTAACAACTGATAAAAAAAATGTCGAATTCTACAATGGTAGCCTCAACAAACTAGTAAATGACCAACTAAAACCAATATACCAAAATATATGGCTGATTGGAGGTGCTATGATCGTAAAAGAGTTTATTCGTTTGAATCTGGCAGACGACATCATCCTGTCAATTATGCCTGTTCTATTGGGAGACGGAACGCTATTCTTTAACCATATTAGACAGGAACAAAAATTACACTTAAAAGATGTAACAGCCTACAAAGATGGAATGGTAGAATTGTGGTATGAAATTAAGTAACACTGGTTACATTCATAATAATTAACTATAATTCGTCGTGTAAATTCATTAAATTTGAACTTCTTTCTAACTAATCAAATAATTCATAATGAGAAAAGCAATTTTAACATTTTTGGCAATTGCAACAATCACTTTTTCTTCAGCACAAAAAGACCTATTACAATCTGGTCCAATGGTAGGCTATTCTACCATGAAAGAAGTTTTATTATGGGCACAAACAAAGAAAGAAGCAAAAGTTCATTTTGAATATTGGAACAAAAAAAATCCGAATAAAAAATTTAAAACAAATCAAGTAGTTACGTCAAAAGAAAAAGCTTTTATTGCTAGAATACTCGCAGATGAATTAGAACCAAGTAATCAATATGGTTATGCTTTGTACGTCAATAATAAAAGAGTGGTCAGGCCTTATAATTTAGATTTCGAATCGCAGCCATTATGGTTATGGAGAACAGATGCTCCCGATTATTCTTTTACATCCGGAAGTGGTACGTATATCAGTGAAGAAAAATATGATAGACCCGGAAAGCCTTTTGGAGGAGATTATCAAATTTTTGAAGATATTTATAAGAAAGAACCCAACTTTATGTTGTGGTTGGGAGATAATATATATTTACGAGAAGCAGATTGGAACAGCAATACAGGAATTTTATATCGCAACACACATACCAGATCTTTACCTGAAATGCAACCCATGCTAGGTAGTATGCATCATTATGCTATATGGGATGATCATGATTTTGGTCCAAACGATTCTGATAGAAGTTATCATTTAAAGAGGAAAACCGAAGATGCATTTAAACTTTTCTTTGCCAACCCTAATTACATTTTTGATGAAGGTACTACTGGTTTTTTTCAATGGGCAGATAGTGAATTCTTTTTATTAGATAATAGGTCATGGAGAACTCCTAATAAAAGAAGAGATATAGGGACACATGAAATTTTAGGTGACGAACAGATCGAGTGGCTTATTGATGCATTAGTAAATAGTTATGCGCCTTTCAAATTTGTTGTAATGGGAGGTCAGTTTTTGAACCCATTAGAAAGACATGAAAAATATGCAAATTATGCACCTGAAGAAAGGTTGAAAATTATAAAAGCCATAAAAAAATTAAAAATAAATGGTGTTATTTTTATTACTGGAGATGTACATCATACCGAATTATCTAAACTGGATATGGAAAACGGATATCCTTTATATGATCTAACGGTTTCACCTCTTACTTCTGGAGTTTACGGTAAAGATGCTGAAGAAAACATACTTCTTGTAGAGGGTACTTTAGTTAAAGAAAGAAACTATTCACATATTAAAGTATTTGGCATCAAAAAAGAAAGAGCATTAGAAATTACCATTTATAATAGTAATGGTAAAAACCTCTGGACAAAGGTCATAAAAGCTAACGATTTACGATTCAAATAATTAGAATTTTTTATCTGTTCTATTATTTCTTTCTAATAGTAGATAGAATTTCTGAAGATATTTCTTCAATCGGCTTATTTGTGACATCAATTATAGTCCATTTAGGATGCATTCTAAAAATTTTAAGTGCATAATTCAATTCATCTTGCACGTGTGACCTATTTGAATAAGTACCTGTTAATCCACCTAAATGTTTATTTCTAATTTGTCTCAATTCTGACAATCGTTTAGAAATAGTTGTCAAACAAAAAATACGTTCTGGTGGTAATTCATAAATAATATCGGGGACGGGAAACTCTAATATAATTGGGATATTAGCTACACGCCATCCTTTATGTGCCATATAAACACTTAATGGTGTTTTAAAAGTTCTAGAGACACCTAATAACACTATTTCAGCTTCATCCAATTCCTCAACACGTTGTCCGTCATCATGTCGAAGCGTAAATTCAATCGCCTCAATCCGTTGAAAATAAGCTTTGCTTAAAGTCTGGAATATTCCTGGCTTTTCTGATGGTGCATTTTCAAAATGATGAGATAACTGCGCTAATAATGGCCCCATTAGGTCAATGGTGCGAAGATCATGAAGACGACCTTGTTCTAATATTAAATGTCGTAATTTCTTAGATACAATTGTATGAATGATCATACCTTTAATTAAATGTGCTTCAGAAATAATTTCTAATATTTGATGCTCACTAAGTACTTCAGGGCGTATATGTATTTGTACTTTTGTAAATTCAAATTGAGCTAAGGCCGCTTTTAATGCTTGCTTAGCAGTTGAACCTGTACCATCTGAAACTATAAACACATGTTGGAGCATAAAAAATATCTTTAACTACTCTATAATCAATAAGCTACAAGATACGATTTTGATCAACAAACTTTGGAAATATTCCCCATTATAACTCACAAAATTTTTCGAAGTTTCATATAATATCACAGAAAGATCATGTGATTTATCATTTTTTTTAAGTTATAAAATTTAAGAGATTATATAATCAAATAATACTGACAATCAACTTCTTATTTTCGAGTAAAATAATTGAACCATAAATACGTTTTTATTACAGTAAACAATTCATTTTTAACAAAATACAAAATGTTATACTTTAAGTCAATTATTAATAAAGCTTTACTTTATACTTTAGGTTTTATCTTAATATTTACTTCATGTAATTCAGATAATAACACTTCTGAGGTAAATTTGATGGATATTGCCAGTGGTACATCTGTTGCCTTTGTCTATTCCGATCAAAAATTACAAGATTTTTTTGTACAACCAAACAAAGCATTTGTAAGTGGTTATTTTTATTTTGAAGAAGATTTAGCAGAAGATATTATTTTCGGATTAGACATTGAATGGTTAGAGGGCGTAGATAATCCATTACATTTTGAAGGTGCCGATTGGATGAGCTTAGTAGGAATTACCCGTAAAGGAATTTTATGGTTTCCGGTGGGCTCATCAGAAATTTTTCAAGGAACTCCTAATACCGATCTAAATTGGGAAATAAGAGATTTGGGGATTAATTTAGACCCTAACAATTGGTATAAAATGACTGTTGAATGTGATTTTGACAAGCGAGAATTTATATCTGTAAAAATTGAAGGTAACGGAATTAACACCACAAAAGATATTTCAGGATTTCTCTTAGAATATCCAAACTTTGCTCCTTTTGACAAGCCATCGCTTACTTTTTACACGTTTGCCATTAGAAGCAAAGAGTTTGCTTCTGACAATAACGGTGGTACAAAAGTATATTTTGATGATATTGAAGGTGGAATTTTTATCGGGAATAGTTTTGAAACTATATTTTCAAACGGCTTCGAAAATCAAACCGAAATACTTGACATTCCTGTAACTTTACCAACAATTAAACTTGACAATGTTAATGAAAATTTTTGGTATTTTGAAAATGATATTGCCAAGATAAAAATAAACTCAACCTATACCAATAACGGTAGCAAATCAATTGAATGTGATGCTACATTAGTTGCTCAATAAAATTGTGCAAAAGTGAAGGGCATTAACTTCCATTGTAACTTACAAAATTTCGAGGTGTTTCATAAAGTGTGACAGAAAGATCATGTGCTACATCAATTTTTGGACGCAGTTTGTCCCAAATAACCACTACTATATTCTCAGAGGTAGGATTTAAGCCTTCAGTATTGAATTCAGGTACTTCTTCATTCAGATTTTTATGGTCAAACGCATCTTCAATTTCAGATCGTATCAAATCTTTTAACACTTTCATATCCATAACAAAACCTGTCAATGGATCTATTTCACCAGTTACAGATACGGTTAAGTCATAATTGTGCCCATGGTAATGCGGATTACTACATTTACCAAATACGGCAAGATTCTTTTCATCAGACCATTCAGGTCTGTACAACCTATGGGCAGCATTAAAATGTGCTTTTCTGTTTACGGTAACTTTTGCCATTATGCTTCTATCAATCGTTGATAATATTCTTTAAAAATAATCTTAAACCACTCTGTATAAATTTCTGGATGCTTTTTTATATCTAATTTAACATTTTCTAAGGTCATCCATTTAAAATTGTCGACTTCATCAAGATTAATTATAGGATCCTTATTATAAGCACCTATCATTACATGATCCAATTCATGCTCTGTGAGTCCGTTATCAAACGGAGCTTTATAAATAAATGAAAATACTTCTTTTAAGTCGACAACAAAACCCATTTCTTCTTGTAAGCGTCTTTTTCCTGCTTCTATATTACTTTCTCCCTCTCGTTGATGACTGCAACAAGTATTGGTCCATAACATGGGTGAATGGTATTTAGAAGCAGCACGTTGTTGCAATAACAATTCTCCATTATCATTCAATATAAAAACAGAAAAAGCTCTATGCAAAACTGCCTTTTTATGAGCTTCCAATTTAGGCATGGTACCTATTTGCTCATCCTTTTCATTTACTAATATTACTTCTTCCTCAGTCATAAATTTTAATTGCTGCAATTTACAATGTTTTCTTTGAATACTTTTATCTTTACAAGTTAAATAATAGTGTTTATAATCTATGAGATTTATAAATTTACATATTGCATTAAGCATACTAGGGATCATTTCTAGCTGTAAAAATGATACAAATCAAAAAGTTGTAGAAGAAAAGATTCCTCAGAAAGAGAAAACTATAATAGTCGCTAAAAAAGAAACGGCAAAAGTGATAAAAGCATTTGACTCTATCACCAGTAAAAATGCAGTTGATTTTTTAATAAATTATGGCAAAAATCATAAAGCCAATAAAGTACGATTCAAAACCCGTTTAGGAAACATTGTTATTCAATTGTATGATGATACACCTTTGCATAGAGCCAATTTTATCTTTTTAACAGAAGTTGGTTATTTTAATACTACTTGTTTTCATAGAATAGTACCTAATTTCATAGTTCAAGGCGGTAACTCTGAATATACTAAAACTTTAGAGATTCGTAATAAATATCAAAATTATACTGTTCCTGCTGAATTTAGAGGGCATAGAAAACATAAGTATGGCGCTTTAGCAGCGGCCAGAGATTGGGAATACAATCCAACCAAAAAATCAACTCCTTTTGAATTTTATTTTATTCAAGATAAGAAAGGAGCCCATCATTTAAATGGAGAACATACTGTTTTTGGAGAAGTGATTTCAGGATTTAATACATTAAATAATATTTCTCGCCTTAAAGCAGGGCGTGATGAATGGCCTTTGGAGGATGTTTTTATTGAGGCAGAAATTGTAAATTAAA